>MDTG01059900.1_pt1 | contig 11483 bp, 6 predicted proteins | sample 811421 | NCBI WGS metagenome assembly MDTG01 (sample SAMN05326645, study PRJNA326480) | marine metagenome | isolation source: seawater | place: Pacific Ocean: South East | collected 2011
CACCCCGGACGCCTCGCACTGGCTGGCCGGGCCCACCTCAATCATGGCCGGGACCGTCTTGGAATCGCTGTTTCCTTGAGAATCGGTCACGGTGAGCGTCACATCGTACGCCCCGCCTTCCCCGAAGATGACCACCGGATTCCGGTCCGTGGACGACGAGACGAACGCAGGCTGAGGATCAAAGGACCATTGCCAGGTCGCCCCCTCGTGGACGAGGATGCTGTGACAGGCAAACCGCACCGAATCCCCGGAACAATACACCTCAGGGTTGGCCGTCATGGGCTGGGCGATGGGCGACGGCGTGAACGGGAAGTCAGCCTGCCAGATGCCTTTGCCCTTGTCGCCCACCCGCAGGACTGCGTCGCGGTGGAACGGCAAACACTCGAACGGCGCCCACCGGGCGGGAAGGCCCGTTCCGAAGGCGCTCCACCCCATCGCATCCGCAGCACGGTGAAGGGCTCCGGTCGTGGACACCACCACCGTTCCAGCATCGCCGAGGCACACCACATCGCGCAAGGCGTGGCCTTGAAGTCCGTCGGTCAATCCCTGCCCGGGGTTGGCCCAGATCGTGCCTCCGTCCATGGACCGACGGATGTCATCATCGTCGGCGCGGATGGCCCACACCTCATCGTCGTCCGCTGGATTCAGCGCGATTTCCATGCTGCTCCACCCCGCAGGCAAACCGGTCAGGGCCGTCCACGAGCTGCCCCCGTTTTCGGAACGGTAGAGGATGCAACTTCCCCCGTCGCGGACCACGGCGAAAAACCGGTTCCGATCCGTCCGGCCTTGCTCAATCTCGAGGACCGTTCCGTTTCCGAAATCGTGGGTCAACTCGAAACTGGCTCCCCCATCGAATGAGCGATAAAAACCGCTGCCATTGCCGAGGGACAAGTGATCTGCGTAAAGCGGATCCCGGACCAGTTCGCTGGACCGCGAATCCACGTAGCTCTCCGTGGGGTACATCGCGAGGTTGCCGATTCCACTGGGGGCGTCATCGAAACCAGACCCCAGGCGCAGGTCGCCGATGTCACTGAAGCGGAGTTCGTTCGCATCCAATGGATTGACATAACCTGTCGGCGCCTCCGCCCCTCCGAGGCGCAGATGCAGGCCCGTACCGAAGTCCTGGCGAAAAGCGGTGTTGCCATTGTGGTAGCGCCCTCCAGTCTGAACATCCGTATTCCAACCCTGCGAAAAGCCCCACAGGGTCGTGTTGTAGATGCCGTATTTCCGGCTCTCGTGTGTCGTCAGCTCGTCTGTACTGTGGTTCAATCCCCCATCGGACGCGACCCAGACATCCTCGCCCAGCACATGGAGGTCCTGGATATCGGGGTGGATCCAACCGATGTCGTCCGCACCAGCCCCGTAAGCCCCAATCCGCGACCAGGTCAATCCGCCGTCGTCGGTGGCATTCAAGGCGGTAACCCCGACCCAGACCCGATCGGCGTCCTCGTGGGACACCGCCATGGCGAAGTCGTAGAACCCTTGGTAGATGCCTGTTCCGTTCATGTTGCCGGTGGCCAGGCTCGGGTGGACGTCCACGTCATAGGGCGCGCCATCCTGTCCGTTGGGGTTGGTCCAACTGCCGCCGCGGTCATTGCTGCGGTAGAGCCCGATCCACCCCGTGTCGCTGGCTTTGCCCTTGCCGATTAACGCGACGTACACGCGATCCGGGTCGGCCGGAGTCGTTCCGATACGGCCACCGTGGTCGTCGGCCTCTCCCGGATCAGACGGCACGAAATAGCCACTGTCAAAGAGGGAGAACGTCGCCCCGCCATCGTCGGACCGGTGAAAGGCACAGCGCTCCGGCAGCGTCTCGTGGACGAGCGCATAGACCGTGGTCACATCCGTGGGGTGAAAGCGGACATCCCACACCTTGCCCGACTGCACGGTTGACCATGTCCCACCGCCGTCCAAGGTCCGGCGAAGGCCGTTGTTGGTGGCCACGTATACCACTGAAGGGTCAAAGGGGTGAACCACCATCTGGTTGGCCGAGGAGCCCAGGTTGAAGAGCAAATCCCACGTGGACCCCGAATTGGTCGAACCGTAGACCTGGTCGTTGGACACGAAGTACATCGTGGCCGCATTCGACGGCGCCACGGCGCATTGGGTCACCGTGCGCACACCCGGCACCGACAGGGTCACCGGACTCCAGTTCAGGCCGCGGTCGACCGTCTTGAACAGGCCGCCCGCCTCAATGCCCGCCAGGGCCACATCGGGTGCCGCCGCGCATTGGTCAAAGCAGTAGATGTTGCATTGCCAGGACACGGGAAAATGTCCTTGCTCCCCGTTGTTGTAAGTCTCGAACGGACCGATGGCCTGCCATTGGGGATCGGATTCCGCCTGCCGGGCTAGCTGGCCGGCCACGCCGCCTCCGGCTTCGAACTCTGTCGCCGCCCATTCTCCCGCATCTCGAATGCGGCCATCCGGCCCCACGCGATGCTCAACGTGCATCAGCCAATGCTTGAAATTCCGCTCGTGCAGGGTCTTCTCATAAGTCCGGCTCAACCACCACGCAGCCCGCTGGTCGACCACCGCCTCGAAATCATCGGTGCCGGAATACATCAGTGCGGCCCACGCCGGCACGTCTCCCATTTCCTTGGGCACCCATTTGAACACCCCACGGTCCACCGACTGAGGCGCAGATTGGGCAAGGCCCGTTCCAACCGCCATCAAGGCGGTCAACATCGATACGAAAGAAGCAACGGAGCAAGGAGTTCGGCGCATGACGTCAAGATACGACGGCACCCACACCGTGAGCAGTCACTCGTACCAGCGCAGGTTCCGGCCATTCTCCTCCGCGGGCAGGAATCGCCGGAACACCGCGTTGATCACGATGAGGTGAACGAGCAGGGCCACATGCAACGGGGCCAAGTACCACGGCCAGGGCCAGTCGATCAAAAGCGGGTTGTTGGCCTCCGGAATCTCCCAGACGTACATGTAGTTGGCCACGAGTCCGTCCGGGTGGGCCAAGGGACCGTTGAGCACAGCATTGACCCCCATCACCAAAGTGGACAAACCCACGGCGATGAGGTAGGCCCGCATCCACGCCCAGCGGGGGAATTGCGCCCCGAAGGACCGGACCAGAACGATGGGCACCACCACCAGAGCAGCGTGCTTCAGGTAGAACAACACGAAGAGCGGCAAGGCATCGCCCGACGGCAGCTGGGGCGTCAGTACGGAATGGAACCCGCCGATCATGCCCATGAACCCGGCAAACGTGAAAACATGCGGGTTGGGCCGAAAACACAGAATGCCGAGCAGGATGGCATTGAGCCCACAGAAGTGAAGCGGAAGGGAGCGGTGAATGGAAAAGGGCAGGTCCGGGTTGAGTGAGGCGTGGATCAACTCGAAGACCTGCATACCAAGGAAGGTCCAGCCGATGGCCTGCAAGGTGGCCTTGCCCTTGCCGCAGTCACGGCCGGTCCACCAGAACAGCGCAGCCGCACCGGCGACACAGGCACCCAACGCCACCCAGTAGCGGGGCTCCTCCATCCCGACGACCACATCCAATTCGCTCATGGGGGCAATCTAGGGCCGGCCATCCGAAGGGGGCCACGCTAAGGATGCGGGTCAACACTTGGTCAAACAGGACGGCATGCCGAAGTTGTGCGCCATGACGAACCGGCTCCCCCTCGCCCTGCCCCTCCTTCTCGCCTTCGCCTTCCAAGCCTGTCAGCCCGGACCGGTATCTCGGGTGGGGTTGAATGCCGACCCTGCAGACGTGGACCTGGCAAAGGACAGCAGTTGGACGGCCCTGACTGCCGCCATCGATTCCGCCATGGCCGAAGGCGCCATACCGGGCGCCGTGCTCCTCCTAGCCCGGGACGGCCACGTCCTCGGGCACAAGGCGTTTGGCGTTCAAGACCCGATCACCGGCGACCCCATGGAGAAGGATGGCCTCTTCCGCATCTGCTCGATGACCAAGGCCACCACGGCCATTGCCGCCATGATCTTGTGGGAACGTGGCCAGATTGGGCTGGATGACCCCGTGGCCCAATACCTGCCTGAATTCGGCGACATCGCCGTGCTGGACTCGCTAAGGGACGACACCACCGGCGTGTATTTGCCCCCGATCCAGCCCCTCACCATCCGCCACCTGATGACCCACACGAGCGGAATTCCCTACGGCGACATCGGGGACGAGCGGTTCGCCAGACTCTACGCCCGAAACGGCGTCATGGACCTCTTCCCCACCGACGGGCGGAGCACCCGTGACAACGTCAGCCGGCTGGCCAAGACCGGATTGGCCCATTCACCTGGCGATCAATGGACCTACGGCTTGGGGCTCGACGTGCTGGTGGCCGTGGTCGAAGCGGCCTCCGGCCAACCGTACGCCGACTTCCTGCGCACCGAGCTGCTCGACCCGCTCGGCATGGACCACACTCATTTCGTGCTTCCCCAAGAGCAGCAGGCCAACCTGGTCGAAGTCTGGGAAAAGGACTCGGCAGGCGCATGGCAACCCCACCGCCACCCGCACTACACCACCGACTACCCCCTCCGGTCGGATTGGCCTCTGTGCAGTGGGGGAGCTGGCCTGACGAGCTCGGCATTGGACTACGCCCGATTCCTCCAGATGATCGTGGACCGGGGCGCCATCTCTGGCGGGCGGGTGCTTGCGGAAGCCACCATCGACACTCTGCTCGCCGACCATGCACCGGGCTTGATCGAAGACGATTGGCACCAAGGGCTGGCCTGTGCCGTCTTCCCCAACGCCGAAGGCCACCGCTTCTGCTGGAGCGGGTATTTCAACACGCAGTACTACGGCAACCTCGAAAACGGGGAAATCGCCGTGCTGATGAAACAGACCTACGGCATCCGCAATGACGGCACCTTCTCGGCCTTCTACGAGGTCATGAACCGCTGAATACGGCCCGTCCGGCGAAGGTCAAGTCTCCTGCGGGGACTTGCCGGGCTTGTGCTGCTCGTGGGTCCGACGGCGCTTCTCCGTCATGCGGTGCAGCTCCTCCCCCCAGTCGTTGAGGGCCTCCGGATCGTCCGGCGACATCGCGGGCGGCCGCTTAGGGTAAACATTCTTCAAGTCGCGCTTGCGTCCCATGATGAGGTAACCCTGCCGAGGGTTTTTCCGTTCAATCCATTGTCCCAAGCCGCATGTCACGTCCACGAACGACACGCATCACTGCATTCGTTATGCGTGGCGGCCATGCTTGCCGACGCCCTAGACCCCGAAAATCTGCCTCCGTGAAAGTGTTTGAATCCTCCCTCTTCGCGCTGGTCGCAATGGCTTTCGTCGCCTTCGCCGCCGGTTGCACCACCGCGTCCCACCTCCGGACGTCAAACGCCCACAGCCAAGACCTGTGGAACCAATCTTACGTGGTCATGGGACACGGCATCAGCTACGTCAACGACTGACGCTCAGTCGCGCGCCTGAACCTGAAGCCGGACTGAAGGGCGGTCCGACGCCTGGAAGACGGATGTCCCGGCAGACAACTGCGCTTTCATGGCCCATGCCGTCCAGAAGATTCGAGTGCGGGTAGTCATCTTCAAAATCCAGCCCGTCCTGTCCAATTCTCGGGCGCAAAAGCCACGCCCAACCGTAGGGACGCCGCCCTACTTTTGCACCATGATGCGCACCCTCTTTTCAGGCCTTGTGATGGCTCTGCTCCTCCTCCCCGCCACTCTGTCTGCCCAATCAGAAGGCTTCAACATGAACATGTCCATCGATGCCGACGGCGAGCAGATGAACATGAACATCTCCATCGACGGAGAGGGCGACCAGATGAATATGGACGTCCAGATGGACGGCATGCACATGGAGCAGGACATGCAGATGGACACCCAAACCGAAGGTTGGGGCAATGCTGCAGCACCTGCGGCGGCACCCGCTCCTTCCGGACCGTTCCCCATGAACGACCTGAACTTCAACCGATACTTGAATGAAGTCAAGTCCAAAGACTTTGAAAGCAGCAAGTTGGCCACCGCAAAATCCCCGCTTCGAGGACAGTACCTCACTGCCGAACAAGTGGCCGAGGTCATGCGGGCATTTGACTTCGAAGCCACACGCTTGGAATTTGCCATCCTAGCCCATCCCCGCTGTGTCGATCCCAGCAATTACTACCTGACTTATGGCGCCTTCGACTTCGAACTGAGCATTGAAGAACTCGAGGAAGGCATCGCCGAATAAGCCTTCGTGGCTCCACGCTTTCACCTCTTCTTTTTGCCACTCCTGCTCTTCGCCACCGCCGTGGTGCAAGGGCAATGTGTGGTGGCCGTCCAATCCGAAGGCCAGCCCTTGCCCGGCGCCATCGTGTTGGACAATGGCGCCCCTTTGGGCCTCACGGGAAATTCCGGAGAATTTCGTGTACCTGCGTCTTCAGATGGCGGGACTGTACACCTTGAGGTTCGCGCCTTGGGCCATCTCACGCTGGACACCCTCGTGCGTTGTGGAGGCCAGGACAAGATCGAAGTGGGCCTGAAGCCTGAAGCCATCTTAATCGGCGGGGCCACCGTGGTGGGCAGCCTGTCCCCCTTGCGAATGAAGGACAGCCCAATCCGGACGCAGCTCCTCGCCGGGTCCTCCCTGCGCCGCATCCCCGCCGACGACGCCACGGAGGCCATCGACTTCACCAATGGCGTACGCGAAACCGTGGGCTGCGGGGTCTGCGGCACCAACACCATCCAGATCAACGGCCTCGAGGGCGTGTACACTCTGGTGCTCCTCGACGGGGTTCCCCTGCTCGGTGGACTGGCCTCGGCTTATGCGCTGGACGGCATTCCCCTCGGCATGATCCAACAGGTGGAGGTCATCCAAGGGCCTGCGAGCGCACGGTTTGGCAGCCAGGCCGTGGGCGGTGTCATCAACATCGTCTTTGCCCCCATCCGCCCGGGGCATGGCCGGGCCAACGCCACGCTCGACACCCACGGACGGCTGCTGGTCTCCGCCAACAGCGCCTTCGGCTCCGACGAATCGCCCTGGCAAATCGGAGCGGATGTGCAGCGCTTCACCACCCGAATTGACGACAACGGCGACGGCTACACCGATGCGCCTACCGTGGAGCGCGGCGTGTTGACCCTGCGCAAGCAGCACCGTGGAGACCAACGCCGTTGGCGCACCACCCTGCGCACCCTCGCCGAGAAACGGTTTGGCGGCGCCCTCGATTTCCGGGAAGCCGACCGCGGACTGGACACCCGCTATGGCGAGCGCATCGACCTGCTGCGCATCGAAGGAGTCGCAGGCTCCTCCCCCCTCGACGGCGAGGGATGGCGGTTCCAAGGCGGGGCGGCCTACCACCGTCAACAGTCGACCTACGGCATCACCAACTTCAATGCAGAGGAATGGACGACCAACATCGACGCCTTCCACAGCGGCTGGGCCGTGGGCGAGCGCGGACGCTTCACCGGCGGCGCGAGCCTGCTGTGGGACCGCTACACCGACGAAACCCCGGCCGACTCTGACATGAACGTCTGGGTGCCGGCCGCCTTTGCCGAATACAGCGGCACCTCATCCGAAGAGCGCCCGCGCTGGACCTGGATTCACGGCCTGCGCATCGAACGTCCTTCGGACCAAGGCCTGATCGTGGCGCCCCGCGTCAACCTCAAGTGGGCGCCCGCCTCCAACCTGGACTTCCGCCTCAACGCCGGTCGCGGATACCGCCGCGTCCACCTGTTCACCGAGGAGCACGCCGCCCTCGACGGTTCGCGGAACGTCATCCAGCCCGCGGGCGGACTCAACCCCGAATCCAGCTGGAACGCCCTGTTGGCTGCCGACTGGCAAACCGGCGGAACCCGCACCTCCACCACGATGTCCGCACGGAGCTTCAGCACGGTGTTCACCAACCGCATCTACGCCGACTACGACAGCCTGCCCAACACCATCTTGTACCGCAACATTGACGGCACGGGCTGGAGCCGAGGCATCGGCCTAGACCTCCAATGGATGCACAGCAAAGGCTGGCAGGTGCTGGCCGGGGCCACCCGACAACGCTCCGTCATTGTGGAAGGGGAAAGCGAACCGTGGAGCGATGCGGGCCGAGCCCAAGCGCGCCCTCTCGAATTCGCACCGGACTGGACGGCCAACCTCTCCGTGGGGCATCAGAGAGCCCACTGGGGCATCGACCTGCAAAGCCAAGCCGTGGGGCCGATGAAGCTGCCGGAATATCTGGGGCAGTCCAATCAGAGTACGCCCTATGGACTGCTTCACCTGACCGCATCTCGCACCCTTCACCTCGACGCGAACGAACGGTCCCACGACCGATACTTCACGATTTCAATTGGTGTCAAGAACCTCACGAACACCTCCCAGCCAAACCCACTGCTGGGCGGCGAAGACCCCTTTGGCGAGGCCTTCGAAGCTTCGCGCGTCTACGGCCCCATTGAAGGACGGCGTTTCCTGCTTCGCCTCACCCACGACTTCTGACCGGGCATCGCGCATTCAAGCCCGGCGCATTCGGTCCGCTCCATCTTTCGCCAAGACCGCGAGTCCGCCAATCCCTGCGCCAAGCAAGCCATCTACGAGCAAGCCCGGCCACCCATAGAAGACGTGGTGGAGAGCCTCGATGTGGTGAAAAATCCCCCCGGCGACCAGCAACAGGGCCACCGTCCCCACGTGGCCGATGATGCGAATCAGGATGGGCAAGGCCCGGACCATGCCAGAGCCCAGCTTTTGCGCCCAGGCCTCCTCCCGTTCCGCTAACGCCAGTCCGGCATCGTCCATGCGCACGATGAGGGCCACCAGACCGTAAACGCCCACGGTGGCCACCAACGCAATGATGGACACCACGGCAATCTGCACGCTCAGCGGGGAATCCACCACCTGGCTGAGGGCGATGATGATGATCTCCACGGACAGGATGAAATCCACGACCACAGCGGACCGGATGCGGACCTTCTCGTCGGGGCGCTCGGTCTGGGCCGTGTCGTGAGCACCATGCGGCCGCACCATGTGCACCACCTTCTCCATCCCCTCATAGGCGAGGTAGAAGCCCCCCATCACCAGAATGGGCTGGATGAGCCAGCCGGCGAAGGCGCTTAGGAGAAACGCCAGCGGAAGGATAATGAGCTTGTTGAGGAAAGACCCCTTGGTGATGGCCCACAGCACCGGCAACTCCCGTGAGGCCGGAAACCCCACCGCCTTTTCTGCATTGACCGCGAGATCGTCCCCGAGGATACCAGCGGTCTTCTTCCCCGCCACCTTGGTCATGGTCGCCACATCGTCCATGATCATGGCGAGATCATCGAGCAGGGCAAAGAATCCGGAGGGCATGACCCAAACCTACTTCAGCGAACGGACCCGGCCCGTGCGGTACACTGTGTCCCTTTGGAAAATCACTCCGCGGATGGGACCGACGCCCGTCCACCGGGCGAGGTCCCAAGGGCAGTGGCCTTGACCGTGACACACTGCAACCCCGTCAGCAGGACCGGCTACACAGTATGGGATAGGGATAAAAAGCGGGACATCAATGGAAAGACAGATGATCCAGAGAAAGGTGTGCTCTGCGTGCCCGGGAAGTGTCCATCAGTCTCTGAGGATGCGGTGTACGGACTGGACTTGGCCCGCCAGATCGGTCAAGCGCAACAGGTATACACCACTCTCCCAATGTCCTGCCTCCCAGACCATGGGGGAAGCACCAAGAACGCGACGCTCGAGCAGGACACCCGCCGGACTGAAAAGCAGGGCTTCTCCACCCTGCCAGGCAGGATCGAAGTCCACGTGGAAGCGGGTGCGCACCGGATTGGGGGTCACAGTCCAGGCCCAACCGACACTCATTTCCGCCGTGCCGACGTAAACCACCGATTCGGACTGCACCCCGGGACAATCCGCGAAATCCGAGACCCAAACGGTGTAGTTGCCTTCCCCAGGAGTGGTCAGAATCAAACCCGTTTCGCCGGCCAATTCCATTTCTCCGGACCACCATTGAATGGACGCGAAATCCTCCTCGATGACGAGGTCACCGGCCGCATCCTGCATGATCTCGGGGGCCTCCAATGGCCAACACACGAGCAGGGAATCGCTGGCCAACGGGCACCCGAGATTGGAGACCGATTCGACGCCGTACCAACCGCTCTCCATCGGGAACCAGATGTGGCCACCGGAAAACACGGTGTCTGCCAGCGTGCCATTGAAGGACCACGCCCACCAAGGATGGTCCACGCTGGTCTCTAGCCCCATGGGGATGCCGTTCGCGGCGTTGAGCGTCAAAGGCATAGCGGCATTGGGCAGGCAAAAGAGGATGGAGTCCGATGTGGCGGAGCACCCATTGGAATCGAGCGCCAGCACCGTGTGCCATCCGCTCGTCAAGGGTTGAATCGCCGGCTCCGGACCACTGGCCACGGTCGCCCCCGACCAGAACCAGGTGTACTGGAGCAAGCTGTCGTTGGGACAGGCGAGACCGTCTTCCCCGTCGAGGACAATGTCCACTTCAGGCAACGGATGTACCACCAATTCCGCAGCATCCTCTACGGTCAAAACCGGATCCAAGCCGATGGTCAATTGCGCGTTGCTCGGATTCGCATCCACGGAAATCGTCCCGGGCCCGTTGGGCGTGAAAGGCGCCCAACCGAGCCAGTCGTCCCCGTCGAGCAGATCCTCGTCGTAGAAATCGAGGGCATAGGGCGGGTTGTTGAGGACCACGTTGAGCCCGGTCCAGGTCGCCGAGCCGGCATCGTCCACCGTGCTGGAGGTGTAGACCACGTTGTCGTTGGCGTCCTTCAAGGTGAAATACGGGTCGGGGTTGCCGAAGAAGTCGTCCCAACCGCCTCCACCGGTGCTGAAGAGCTGGACTTGCTGTAGGACCTGGTCAAGGATGGTCGTCTGCAATGTGATATCCTGCATTCCGGCCTCGCTGAAGAGGACGCTGTCCAGGACAGAACCATTCGCCACCCCATTGCCCCCCAGTGTCCACTGGTGGTCCGTGAACTGATTGCCCTCGCCGAACACAGTGGCCTCGAAATGGGCCCACACTTCTCCGCATCCGGCAGCAGGCTCAAACGTAAAGGAGGACGTCCCACCCGCGCCGGGGTCGATGACCAGCGTAAGGCTAAACGACTCGGTGACTTCCTGCTCGAACCCCAAGGCCGTGACCACTGCCAGGATGCTCAATTGAATGTCGAACACCCCGGGGAACGGCGGATTGCCGCACAGCGTGGCGCATCCCGCCGTCTGACCCGACGCCGGCTCATAGACCCCGTCTTCGTCATCGAAGGTCAGATCCAAACCCGGCGGGAGACCCGTCACACTGGTGATGGTCACCGCATTGAGCGACGCCACCAACCCCGAACCCGGATCCGTGATTTCAGCGGGAATGGACACGCTGACCACGCTCTCATAAGGCTCTCCTGCCGTGCCAGAAGGCAAGGTCTCCGGACAAAGTGTCGGGAAGCCATCGACCGAGCCGCAGTTCGGATCAATCTCACAATCCGGACACTGAGCAAAGGCGGAAAGGACACTCCAAGAGAACATCGAGGCGAGGGGCAAGGATGGGCGCAGTTTCATGCCTTCAAGATGCGCATTCCCGCCGACCTGTTCC
>MDTG01369684.1_pt1 | contig 11483 bp, 10 predicted proteins | sample 811421 | NCBI WGS metagenome assembly MDTG01 (sample SAMN05326645, study PRJNA326480) | marine metagenome | isolation source: seawater | place: Pacific Ocean: South East | collected 2011
AATTGGAGTTTTTATTTTTATTATTTTTACTCTTTGGTTTATTTTTAGAAATTTTAAATGGGTAATAATGCCATTATTAGGATGTGCAACATCTGTAATAATTATGATTGGTCTTTTAGGTCTTATCGGTTGGAAGGTCACAGTAATTTCATCAAACTTTATTGCTTTGATGCTAATTTTAAATATGGCAATGAATATTCATGTAACTGTTAGATTTTTACAATTAAAAAAAGAGTTTCCTCACTTAACAAAAGATGAAGCGGTTTTTGAAGCAAGTAAAAAAATGATTTTGCCAATTCTTTATACAGTTTTAACCACTATATGTGCTTTTTTATCTTTAGTTTTTAGTGGAATAAAACCAATTATAGATTTTGGGTGGATGATGACATTGGGATTAATAGTTTCGTTGTTAGTAACGTTTTTATTACTACCATCTTTATTAAACTTATTTTCTTCTTCAAATGAAATAAATATTAAAGACACTGAAAGATCTTACATTACATCTACATTAGCTTCGTTTACTAAAAATAATAAAATTCTTATATTTGGAACTACCTTATTAATAATCGTATTTAGTATAATTGGAATATTTAAGCTAGAAGTTGAAAACAGTTTTATAAATTACTTTGATAAAGAAACAGAGATTTATAAAGGAATGAAAAAAATTGATGAAGATTTAGGTGGCACTACTCCATTAAATATAATTTTAAAATTTCCTGTTAAAAAAAAAGAATTAAAAAAAGAAAATGATGAATTTGATGAATGGGAGGAGGAAAATGAAACTGATGAAGATAAAGCTAAATATTGGTTTACTAGAGATAAAATGGATAAAATTCTTAAAGTTCATGATTATTTAGACTCTTTGCCGGAAATTGGAAAGGTTCTTTCATTTGGCTCAATTTTAAGAGTTGCTGAAGATTTAAATAATAAGGATTTACAAAGTTTGGAAATAGCTGTCCTATATAGCAAAATACCAGAAGAAATAAAAAAAGAAATAATTACTCCTTACATCTCTGTAGACAAAGATGAAGCAAGAATTAGCGTAAGAATAAGAGACTCTTTAGAAAATTTAAGAAGAAATGATTTGATTAATAAAATAGAAAATGACTTAAACACTAAACTTGGTTTGGATAAAAATGAATATAAGCTAGCCGGAGTTCTTATACTTTTTAATAATTTACTTCAAAGTTTATTTAAATCTCAAATTCTTACACTTGGTATAGTAATGTTAGGTATTTTTGCCATGTTTTTTATTTTATTTAGAAATATAATGCTCTCTTTAATTGGTATCGTCCCAAATTTTATTGCTGCTTTTTTTATTCTTGGAATAATTGGTTTAATGGGAATACCGCTAGACATGATGACAATCACAATAGCTGCAATTACTATAGGAATTGCAGTAGATAATAGCATACATTATATTTATAGGTTTAAAGAAGAATTTATAAAAATTAAAGATTACAACAAAACTTTAGATAGATGTCACAGCACTGTTGGAATTGCAATTTTAAATACATCAATAACAATTGTTTTTGGTTTTTCAATTTTAGTATTATCAAATTTTATCCCTACAATATATTTTGGAGTATTTACTGGTATAGCCATGTTATTGGCTATGATATCCGTGCTAACACTGCTTCCAAAATTGATATTAGTGTTCAAACCTTTTGATGATAAGAAAAATGTTTTAATTTAATGAACGATTTAATTAAAAATAGTTTAGATAATTTTAATTTATTTGATTTATTTTTTTTTCTCATTTTATTTTACTGTGTTATTCAATGCTTTTTAAAAGGATTTTCTTTGAGCTTGATTTCGTTCATGAAATGGGTTTTTTCAACAATAATTACCATAATACTGGTTCCAAGATTTCAGCCTATAGTCAGTGATTATATTCAGTCAGATTTTATAAATAATGTGGGATTAGGAATTGCAATTTTTATTTTTACACTCTTTTTAACAATTGTAGTCGGAAAATCCTTGAGTAGAGCTGTAACTTGGACTGGAGTTGGATCAATAGATAAAGCTTTTGGCTTTTTATTTGGTTTTTTTAAAGGATATATCGTCACTGTTTGTTTGTTTTCTATTTTTAATTGGTTTTATCCATACCAAAATTGGGGTATATCAGCAGAGGATGCTCTCTCATTTGATATTATAAATAAAGGAAGTGAAATTTTAATTGAAGAATTTCCTTCTACAGAAGACTTAATTGATACTAAAGATAAAATTGAAAAAATTTAAATCAGATAAATTAAAAGAAGAATGTGGAATATTTGGTATTTCAAATCACATTGATGCATCGGCGTTAGTCGCATTGGGGCTTCATGCGTTACAACATCGGGGGCAAGAAGGATGTGGAATAGTATCATACGATGGTAAAAATTATCATTCTGAAAAAAGACAAGGTTTAGTTGGTGATCATTTTACGAAAAGCAATGTCATTGATAGGTTGCCAGGAAAATTTGCTATTGGACATAATCGATACTCTACAACAGGAGAAACATCTTTAAGGAATATACAGCCATTTTTTGCAGACTTGCACATGGGGGGATTAAGTATTGCCCACAACGGTAATTTAACCAATGCGTTACTTTTAAGAGAAACTTTGGTTAAAAATGGCGCTATTTTTAGAACAACAAGTGACACAGAGACTATTGTGCAACTAATTGCAAAATCTAAAAGAAATAAGATAGTTGACAAATTAATTGATGCCCTTTTTCAAATTCAAGGTGGATATTCTCTTGTAATAATGACAAATAAAAAACTTATAGGAGTAAGAGATCCTTTTGGCATAAGACCTTTAGTCATTGGTAAATTAAAAGAGTCCTTCATTCTAGCTTCAGAAACATGTGCTTTGGATATAGTAGGCGCCACTTTTGTAAGGGAGGTAGAAAATGGAGAAATAGTTTATGTAGAGAACAATAAACTTAATAGTGTAAAACCATTTCCAAATCATAAACAAAGACCATGTGTTTTTGAATATATCTATTTTGCAAGACCAGACAGTATCATTGATGGAAAATGTGCTTATGAATTTAGAAAAAATTTTGGTATTCAACTCGCCAAAGAAACTGACACTGAAGCTGATATAGTAGTTCCTGTTCCGGACTCTGGTGTCCCGGCTGCATTAGGCTTTGCTGAATACTCTAAAAAGAAATTTGAACTAGGTTTGATTAGAAATCACTATGTAGGCAGAACATTTATTGAACCAAGTCATAATATAAGAAGCCTAGGAGTAAAATTAAAGTTAAGTTCAACAAAGAGCGTAGTTAAAAATAAATCAATTATTTTAATTGATGACTCTCTTGTAAGAGGCACAACATGTAATAAAATCGTAAAGATGCTTTATGATGCTGGAGCAAAAGATGTTCATGTAAGAATAGCTTGCCCAGAGATAAAATTTCCAGATTTTTATGGAGTAGACATGCCAACAAAAAAGGAGTTGTTGGCCTCACAAAAAACAAATGAGGAGATATGTGAATACTTGAAAGCTAAATCTTTAAAATTTCTAAGCTTAGAAGGCTTATACAAAGCTCTAGGTAAAGGGGAAAGAAACAACATTTATCCTCAATTTAGCGATCATTATTTTACAGGTCAGTATCCAATAAAACCATCAGATAGCTTGATGAATAAGATTAAACAACTCTCGCTTTTAAGCGGTAAGTCAAATAGTTAATCCAATATTATTAATCGATTTTTATTATTTAAATATACAATTGAATTATTTATAAATATTGGAAAAGTTCCTAATTTAGCTGGCAGTTTGTCAATTTGTTGAATTTTTCCACCCATATTAACTTTAATAACATACGAGTTCTTTAAAAATAAATATAATTCATCATTAACGATAGAAATCATTTTTGCTTTTAATGTCTTTTTATTTTTTGTTCCTAAAAAATTGGAAGTTTCTTGATTTATATCAATTGAAAAATCTACTTTTCCAGAGTCTTCATCAATACAAACTAGTAATTGATCTTTTGTTACTAAGAATACTTTTTGACCTGAAGAAATAGGCTTAATGATTGAGTCAATCAGAAATTTTACTTTCGTTAATCCACTGTTTTTTTCTAAAATATATAAGTATGGATTTGAAGAAACTATAATTTTGTTTTTATTGATTATGATTGGATTTGAATAAAACAAACTATTTGTACTTAAATCAAGAGATTGATTAAGATTAACAAACCATTGAATTTTCTTATCTTTTAAAATAATTGAGTATAACGATCCAAAGGTATTTAAAAAAAATATGTTGTTGTCATCATTGGCCAGAGAATTATAAAAATTATTTTTAAGAATTACTTCCTCTGTAGGAAAATTTTTTTTCTTATTGCCATTATATTTATTAATAAAATAAAGTAAATTATCTTGATCTGCTACTAAAAGATCGTCTTGAGTTATTTTTAAATTTGACCTGAAAGGTTTTTTATAGTTTTTTGCCCATACAATTTTTTTGTCTAAATAATTTATCGCATAAAGATAGCCAATATTATCAGCTACATAAATGATTTTATTTTCAATGATAAAATTTAATTTTTTTTCTATTTTTTTTAATTTTTTTTTATAGAAATTATATTGATAAATAATTTCTTGTTTTTCTGTAGAATAAACAATTATATTTCCCCTACTATCGGACGTAATGACGTTTTTTCCATCAAATAAAATATTTTCATTTAATTTATTTCTGCTTAGTTTTTTACTTTTAAATACTAATTGATTTATGTTTTCATAAATAAAATTATCAAAATTATTTGAATTATTGTAAAATTTATCGTTCCAAACTAAATTTGTTTTCTTTTTTTTAAGTTTTACTTTTAAATTATTAGAGGCTTCTATAGTAGAATTAAAAGACTTTTCTTCAGAATAAAGCGTTTCAAAATCTCTAAATATCTCATCTTGTTTAATTGCTATTTCATTTGCATTATTCCAAATTCCAGTTTTATTATCAAAAGAACAGCTTTGTAAAATAACTAGTAAAATTAATGTTAAATAGAATTTCATTTATTTATGTAAGATTTAAAGATTTTAATTTACTACTTAGATAGTTCTATTGCCGTATCTTTCCATATAGAATTATCAGAGATAATTTCTTCTAATAATTTATTTCCCTCTTTTTTTTTTGATATTTTGAATAAATATAAAGCTTTTTTCAGTTTAATAAGATTTAATTGTTCTTTATCTATATTAATACTTTCTATTATTGTAAAAAGCGCAAGTATTTCATTACTATTTTTTTCAAGCTCATATTCTAAAATATTTTTTAATGCTAAAACTGAGTAAAATTTATTTTTGCTTTTTACTATGTTTTTATAAATTAATTTAGCATCCTCTTTTTTATTTTCTTTTGTGAGAAATATACCAGCTTGAATATACTGTTCAGATATTTTTTTATTTTCTTTTTCTTTATAAATATTTAATAAACCAAAACTACATAAAATCAAAACAATAATTAAAAAAGAAATAAATAATATTTTCTTGTTATTTTTAATTTTATCTTGAATTTGATTTATAAAACTTTTTTGATCTAATATTTCATTTTCCATATAAAAAATTTTTAGTTTTAGGAAACTTTTTATTTTTAACATCCTTACTATATTTTTTTACAGCATTTTCAATTACTCTATTTAAATTTGCATATTTTTTTACAAATTTTGGATAAAAACCACTTAAACCAAGAATGTCGTCTGTAACTAAAATTTGGCCGTCACAATGACTGGACGATCCTATGCCTATAGTAGGTATTTTAAGCAAGTTTGTTATAATTTTAGCTGTTTTAGGGGTTATGCATTCTAGCACAATAGAAAATGCGCCAGCTTTTTCTATTAGTAATGCCTCTGTTATTAATTTTTGCATTTCTTTTTTTGTTTTTCCTTCTACTTTAAATTCTTTTTTAAATTGGGGCGTATAACCTATGTGACCCATCACAGGAATTTTTGAATTAACAATTTCTTGAATAATTTTAAAATTTTTTTTGTTACTTTCAATTTTTACTGCGTCACATTTAGTTTTTTTTATAATTAATTTAGCATTTTTTTTAGCCTGAAATGTTGTTTTATAAGTTCCTTTGGGCATATCTACAACGAATAAAGATTTTCTTATTCCTTTTTGTACACTTATACTGTGTTGAATAATATTTGTTATCGATATATTTTGAGTATTCGGCATTCCGTATAAAACATTAGCCATTGAGTCCCCGGCTAATATTATATCACAGTGTTTGTCTAATAATTTGGCATAACTTTTTGAGTATGCCGTAAGACTAACAATTTTTCTTTTTTTTTTTAAATTTAAAATTTTTTTAATTTTTTGTGACATTATTCTAATTCTATCGTACTTGGAGGTTTGGAGGTTATATCATATACTACCCTATTAATACCTGGAACACCGTTTATAATTTTATTAGAAATATTATCTAAAAATATCTTAGAAAAATTAAAATAATCAGCTGTCATCCCGTCTTCAGAGACAACTGCTCTTAAAAGACAAGTATAATCGTAAGTTCTTGAATCTCCCATTACTCCAACCGTTTTCATGGGAAGTAATGCCGCATAAGCTTGCCAAATTTTGTTATAAACATTATTTTTTACCAATTCGTTTATATAAATAAAGTCTGCCTCTTGAAGAATCTTAATTTTTTCTGGTGTAATCTTGCCAATAATTCTTATACCTAAACCAGGTCCAGGAAACGGGTGTTTGTTTCTAATATCATCTACTAATCCGATAGACTTTCCTAAAATTCTTACTTCATCTTTAAAAAACTCACGTAGAGGCTCAATTAGTTTTAAATTCATCTTTTTAGGCAAACCTCCTACATTATGATGCGATTTAATTTTTGAGGATTGACTCCCTGAAGTTGATTTGCTTTCAATAACATCTGGATACAAAGTTCCTTGAGCTAAATATTTTAAATTTTTATATCTTTTAGCTTCCTTCTCAAAGATTTTGATAAATAAATTACCAATAATTTTTCTTTTCTTTTCTGGATCAATTACTTTTTTTAGCTTCTTATAATATATTTTTGAAGCATCAATAATCTTTATGTTTAATTTATATTTTTTTTTGAAAATATTATAAGATTCTTTAAACTCATTTTTTCTCATTAGACCTGTATCAACCATAATACAAATCAGATTTTTTTTGATTGCTTTATTGATAAGTAACGCTACAACACTGCTGTCGACACCACCAGACAAAGCACATATTACTCTGTCTTTTTTTACAATTTTTTTAATATTGTTTATTATTCTATATTTTTCAAAAGTTACTCGCCATTTTTTTTTAATCTTGCAAATTAAAAATAAAAAATTTTTAAATATTTGTTTTCCATTAACAGTATGAGTTACTTCTGGATGAAACTGTAATCCGTATATTTTTTTATCTTTGTTTTCTACAATTGTCATTTTGGATTCTTTTGTTGAAGCAATAACTTTAAATTCTTTAGGAATTTTTACTACAGCATCTTGATGACTCATCCAGACTGCATTATCACCTTTTTTAAAAAAATTTTTAATTATTAAAGATTTTCTTTTTCTTATTAAAGTCGCCCTTCCAAATTCTCTACTTTTTTTAAGGGATTTAACTTTTCCTCCAAAAATTTTAGCAATTAATTGTAGACCATAACAAATACCAAGAATGGGTATCTTTTTTGATAAAATTTCTTTAGGAATTTTGGGAAAATTTTTTTTTGTTACAGTGTTAGGTCCGCCAGATAAAATGACGCCTTTTATATTTTTGAAATCATTAAGTGATTGAAATTCTTTAGTAGTTACAATCTCAGAATATACACCAAGTTCTCTAACTCTCCTGGCTATCAACTTTGTTACTTGGGAGCCAAAATCAACAATGATAATCCTATCCTTAAAATTTTGAAATAGCATTTATTTTTTTAATGATTTTTTTATTTCAATTTTAAGTTTTTTTCCTTTTATGCAAAAACTTTTACATAATGTGAGTAACTGGTTTATTAATTTTTCACTTTCAAGATAATCAGATTTTGTTAACTTAAGATTAGCCAAGTTATATAATGCCTCTTCGTTTTTAGGATTGATTAGAATTACGGCGTTGAGGTTCTGTTCCTCTAATTCCTTCTTTTTTTGCGCATTAAATATTTTTGATAGATATAAATAAGCATTTTCGCTCTGTGGATTGAAAACTAAATCCTGCTCGAATTTAAATTTTGCTTTTTCAAACTCATTTTTTTTATAATGTGAAAGACCCTCGTCAAAATAATTAGTCTTTGCTAATAAATTATTATGAAATAACAATACAATAATGATAATTTTAAAATATTTCATTTTATAGTTTATAATTTAATGTTGGTTCTATCATTTCAACGCTGTGCACCATGCTTTCATAAAAACCTGCTTTGGTAATTTTAATAAATTTCGCATTTTTTTTAATGTCTGCTAATTTTTTTGCTCCAATATAACCCATTGAAGATTTAAGACCACCTTTTAACTGATATATAATCCTTGAAACATCTCCTTTATACTCTACTCTTCCATCTACACCTTCGGGAACAAATTTTGATTTATCCTCATAATTCTTTTGAAAATATCTATTTGATGATCCTGCTGACATGGCTCCTATAGAACCCATTCCTCTATATTTTTTATAAAATTTATTTTTTATCTTAAATTTTTTTCCTGGACTTTCAGTTGTTCCCGCAAATATAGATCCCATCATAATAGCATCAGCGCCTGCAGCTAATGCTTTTGCTATATCTCCAGAGAATTTTATACCGCCATCTGATATTATTTTTGTTTTTTTTTCCTTAAGAGCTTTACTGACTTCCATTATTGCTGTTATTTGAGGAACACCTATTCCAGCAACCATACGTGTTGTGCAAATTGATCCGGGCCCAATACCTACTTTTATAATATCAGCTCCAGAATTATACAATCTCTTAGCTGCTTCACCAGTAGCTATATTCCCAACACAGATTGGAATTTTTGTAAATTTTTTTTTTATAATTGAAAGTGTTTCTAAAACTTTTTGACTGTGTCCATGTGCTGTATCTATAACAATTAGATCAACTCCATTATCTATCAAAGATTTCGCCCTAGTAAGATCATCTAAATTAGTTCCAATGGCAGCTCCAACGTACAAATTGAATTTTTTGACTTTAGCAACCTCTTGACATTGTTTTTTTATTTTCAAATTTCTGTGAATAACTCCCATTCCGCCAGCTTTTGCCATTGCTATAGCCATTCTTGATTCTGTAACGGTGTCCATTGCTGATGAAAAAAAAGGTACTCTTAACTTGATATTATTTGTTATATTTACAGAAATTTTAGTTTCTGATGGTAAAACGTTTGAAAATCGAGGTAATAGCAGTACGTCGTCAAAAGTTAAGGCTTCTTTTATTGCTTCCATATAAACTTATATACAATTTTTCAAAATTATAAAGTCTTTAATGATGTGCAATGTAAATAAGTTTCCTTTGATTCGTTTCTGCTAGACTCGGGTTTAAAAAAATTTACGATCTTAAACTTAGATTTCGCTAAATCTTTCACTTCTAAGAAGTCTTCTCCCATAAATAGTTTTGATATTAAAACACCATTGGGTTTTAAGAAATTTGAAGAAAAGTTAATAACCTCAATACATAATTGATTTGTTCTAATGCAATCTAAAGACTTATTTCCAGTTGTATCAGAGGCCATATCAGACAAGATTACATCTAATTCTCCATTGAAAAACTCTAAAATTTGCTCTTTAGTATTTTTATCAAGGAAGTTCATTTGTAAAAGTTTAACATTCTTGATATTCTCTATCTTTTTATGATCTAAAGCCAGTATTTTTCCTGAAGTTACAAGCTTGCTCACAACTTGTGCCCATCCTCCTGGATAGGCTCCTATATCTAATAAATGAATATTTTTTTTTATAAATTTAAATTTATTATTTAATTCAATTAACTTAAAAGCTGCTCTAGAACGATAACCTAATATTTTAGACTTTTTAAAATATTGATCTCTATGTTGTTTTATTTTCCAGGTATTGCTTTTTTTAGTTCTTTTTGATTTTTTCATTATAAAACATCTTCATGCTCATCATCTGATGTTTCAATATTTTCTTTTTTTTCCTTATTTTTGTAAATAAAAAAACTGACTGGTAAAGAAATTAAATAAAGTAAGCCAAATCCCAAAAGTGTTTCAAAAGTGTAATACAACAAAGAAATAAAAATTGTACCTATCCCTAGTAAAATAAATATTGTTGCTTTAGGTGAGATTGAGATTTTTTTTAATGATAAAGTTGGAATTTTACTAACTAGTAATATAGATATTAAAATTGTAAAATACGGAGCAAAATTTTTGATATTTAACTTTAAATCAAAGTTTGAAAGTTCAAGAATTAAAGGCATCAAAATAAGTAGCCCTCCCGCAGGTGCGGGCACTCCTTCGAAAAAATTAATTTTCCACACCTCTTTATTTTCTATTTTAGTTAAATTAAATCTTGCTAATCTTAATACGCAACATACCGAGTATAATAAGGTAACTGCCCATCCAAATTTCCCATAATTATTTAATTGCCAAAAATATAAAATAAAGACTGGTGCAATTCCAAAACTTACAAAATCTGTTAATGAGTCTAATTCTTTGCCAAATTCAGATGTTCCTTTTATTAAACGTGCTATTCTACCATCTAAAGCATCAAGTATTGCTGCAAGTAAAATAAAAATTACTGCTAAACTGAAATTTCCATCAATAGAAAATTTTATTGAGCTTATTCCAAGACATACTCCTGCTAGAGTAAGTATGTTTGGTAATAGATATCTAGTTTTTTTTGAGGAAACTAATTTAAATTTTTTATTTTGTTCCATTATTTTACGGCTATTAAGCTTTCACCTGCCACAACATTTTGTCCAACTTTGGCAAGAATTTTTTTATTCTTAAAGAAAATATCAACCCTACTTCCAAAGCGTATCATTCCAATTCTGTCTCCTTGCTTTAAATCCTGACCTTCTTCTACCTCACACACAATCCTTCTTGCTATTAAGCCAGCAATTTGCACAATAATAATTTCTTCTTTAGATTTATTACAAATAATTTTAAAGTAGTTTCTTTCATTTTCCTCACTGGCTTTATCGAGTGATGCATTTAAAAATTTTCCAGCTTTATAATTAATTTCTTTTACTGTTCCTGATAATGGTGTTCTGTTAACATGACAATTGAATACATTCATAAAAATACTCACTTTAGTAAAAGTTGTATTTTCTAACTGTAGTTCTATTGGGCCTTTTATTTCAGAGATGTCTGTTATTAGGCCATCTGCAGGACTAGTTAGATAATCGTCATCATTTATTGAATATCTTTCAGGGTCTCTAAAAAAATAATAAACCCAAATAGTGATTACTGTCAAAACTAAGCCTAGAAACTTTGAAAAAAGTAAAACAATGAATGTTGCTATTACAGAAATAGCTAAAAATTTGTAGCCTTCTTTATGAATTTTTGGAAAAATTGAATTAAACATAATTTTAAGTTTGC
>MDTG01109213.1_pt1 | contig 11482 bp, 9 predicted proteins | sample 811421 | NCBI WGS metagenome assembly MDTG01 (sample SAMN05326645, study PRJNA326480) | marine metagenome | isolation source: seawater | place: Pacific Ocean: South East | collected 2011
ATTAAGTCTGAAGAATGAATTCTTACATCCTCAATCATGTCTCTCAATATATTATTGTATCTGAGCCTTCTTAATCTGTTCACTGGATATTTCATTTTTTATAAAAGTATTTAATTAATGATTCCGAAATACCTTCATAGGATTGCATCTTTGAAGTTAGCATACAATCATATCCTTTACTGTTTATATAATCTGTTGTAGTCTTTCCAATACTTATTATTTTAGTTTCTTCAGGTTTATAGAATTTGATAAACGATTCAAATGTAGAAGGACTAGTAAAAACTGTATATGTCTCTTTGTTCTGAATAAGCTTTGAAAGTTTGCTATTTGCTCTATTCTTTAAATTTGTTTGATAAACATTTATCCTTTTAACTTCACAAAACTGATGAAGATTAATTTTAAAATCATTTTTTGCAATTTCACCTTGAACAAGAAGAACTTTTTTTCCGTCAATTAATTTATTTGTTTTGAGCTCCTCGGCCATTATCTTGGAATAATTTCTTTTTGAAATATAAACTGAATTATGTCCGTATTCTTTTAAAACTTGGTTTGTTTTATTTCCGATACAAATAAATTTGGTATTTCGGGAAACCTTAACTCTACTAAAAAAGTTTTTAACTCCGTTTTTCGAAGTAAAAATCACATAATCGTATGTTTCAATATTTTCTATTTTAAAATCTATCGGTCTAATTTCGATTAACGGAAAATGATGAATTTGTATGTTCCTCTTTGAGAGACTGTCAAACCCACTAATATCGCCATCATTCGTCAAAATGATATCAATTGATCTTTTTTCAGGAATTTGAGAAATCAGTCTTTCTGCTAATTCGACCCCGACATCCAAGTGGCCTCCGATTTCCTTAACTAATTTGCCAGAAACATACTCGTTTTGAGAAGAATCAAATATTTTACCCTCAATTTCAATCATACCATCTTTCAAAACACATAAAACAGCATCAGGAGATGAGCATCCTCCGCCAACAGTTTTTAAAAACTTTCTTTCTTCATTAATACACATCTGTGTTGATTCGTCCTGAATTTTTTTCAGTATTGAAAATGTTTTATTATCATCTTTTCTAAATTCAACTGCTAAGGCTCCTTGACCAGCGGCAGGTATTATTTCATCACTGTTGAAATATTTAGAAATTCTATTATCCAATCCCAGTCTTTTTAGACCCGCAGCAGCCAATATAATTCCATCGTATTCACCATTGTCAAGCTTTTTAATTCTAGTTTCTACATTTCCTCTTATACTTTTTACATTTACTCTATTATAAATTTTATGAATCTGTTCTTTCCTTCTTATTGAGGACGTCCCAATTAATTTCATGTCCCGTATACTTTTATTTTTCAATTCTTTTTTTAGAACAAGAACATCAAATGGATTTTCTCTTTTTGTTACAGTGAAAGACATTAGATTATTATTTTCTTCTGAGGGTAAATCTTTTAAGCTATGAATCGCAAAATCGATAGTTTTTTTTTCTAATTCATTTTGAATTTCAGAAACAAAAAATCCCTTGTCAAGAATTTTGGTTAAGTCTTTGTCTAATAATTTATCTCCTTTAGTTTTAATTTTTTTTATAACAAACTCAGTAGAAGGGTGTTTTTCCTTTAATTTTTCAATCACATAATTCGTTTGAGTAATCGCCAGATTACTGCATCGCGTACCAACAATTAATTTATCAATCATCGGTGAAAATTTTATTTATAATTTTCAATGCTTCAGTGTTCTTACCATTTTCACTAACACTGATAATTTTTTTTACTAATCTATCTGAAAATTTGTCGTAAATTTCTTGAACTTCCCTGTTATTATTTTCTAAATTTTCAGTATTCGACATCAAATTTTTAATTTCTTTTTTTATCGAAATTATACTCGGTCTTAATTCTCTGGAATCTAACCATTGGTTGTACTCTGAAACGTATTTTCCAACTAGTTTTTTAGCTTTTTCTACTTCAGAAATTCTCTTATTATAATTCTCATTTACCTTGTCTTTAAGTTTATCAAGATCAACCAGTTCAACTTTATTATAGTTTTTGTCAATGATAATATTTCTTGGGACAGATAAATCAACTAAAATTATTTTTTTATTTCTTTTAAGATCAATATCTACTAAATCTTTATCGGTAAGAAGAGCTTTTTTTGATGAGGTACTGAAAATAATAATATCCACAGATTCTAGTTTACTTTTCCAATCTGAGAACTTTACTAATTTTAAATTAAACTTTTCTATTAAAGAGGTTGCATTGGACTCCGTTCGGTTAGTTATATATATTTTTCCAAACTTTTTTGAAAAAAGTTGCTTGATGGATAATTTTGAAGTTCTTCCAGCACCAACACATAATATCGATAAATCCTCGGAATTATCAATATTACCAATCTGATCAATCGCGGCAGAACTTACAGATATGCCTCCTTTATCAATTTCAGTATTTGTTCTAATAAATTTACTTGCCTCTAACGATTTTTGAATCATTCTTTCAATCGCTGGGCTTAACATTTTGTTATTCTTACAAACATTATATGCAGTTTTTATCTGATCTACTATTTGGGCTTCACCAATTATCATCGATTCAAGTCCACTAGATAATCTGAACAAATGTTCGGAAACTTTTAAAGGCCCCTCCTTTTTTTTGATGTAAGGTCTTAATCCATCATTAAACCTTTTTAATTTACTCAGAGTCATTATTACTGAGTGATATGTTTTATTTGAGCTATCGTGATTTTCAGCTGTTTCAAAATAAAGCTCAGTTCTATTACAGGTTGAAATAACAAACAGTCCCTCTAAGGCTACTCTATTGTTAATTTCATCATATATTTTTTGATATTCGTTAGGATATATGTAAAAAAGTTCACGAATTTTTACCGGGGCAATTTTGTAGTTTAAACTTATGAGTCCTAACATAAAACATCTCTGAATTTGCAAAGATAATTGCAAATTTTATAATTAAAGTAACGTAAGAAGTTCTTTATATTTTATTTAGCTTTTTGAAGTGTCCTTTTTTCATATTTTTCCATCCTTCATCAGTAATTATAAATAAAATTTAAAATACTTATTCCACAGTAACAGACTTCGCTAGATTGCGCGGTTGATCTACGTTTCGGCCAAGCATAACAGCAATATGATAGGATAGCAATTGTAGAGGAATGGTAGTTACCAATGGCGAGGAGACCTCGGTAGTTTTAGGAACTTCAATAACATAATCTGCCAACGCCTTTATGACCGTATCACCTTTAGTTACAACTGCGATTATGCGCCCTTTACGCGCCTTAATTTCTTCAATATTACTAACTACTTTATCGTAATGATTACTATTAACGGCCAAAACCACTACAGGCATTTGCATGTCAATCAGTGCGATGGGACCGTGCTTCATTTCAGCTGCGGGATACCCTTCAGCATGGATGTAAGAAATCTCTTTAAGCTTAAGTGCCCCCTCTAAGGCTACAGGAAAATTAACGCCTCGCCCGAGGTATAATGCGTTCTGCGCCATAACCATGTTTTTGGCTATACTCTTAATAACTGAGTCACTTTCCAAGGTTTGGGTGACCAAATCGGGGATTTGTTCCATCTCATAAAGGTGCTGACGGTAAACCGATTCAGAAATAGAACCTTTTTCTTTTGCCAATTTTAATGCCATTAAGGTCAAAATTGTGATCTGAGTGGTAAAGGCTTTAGTAGAGGCTACTCCAATTTCAGGCCCTGCATGGGTGTAACTTCCCGCATCGGTCTCTCGAGAGATAGATGAGCCAGCAACATTACAAACTCCATAAACAAGTGCACCCTTATTTTTAGCTAATTTCATAGCAGCCAAAGTGTCCGCTGTCTCTCCACTTTGAGAAATTGCAATTACTACATCTTTTTTAGTTATTATTGGACTACGGTATCTGAATTCTGAGGCATACTCTACCTCAACAGGAATCCTAGCCCACTCCTCAAAAATATATTCTGCCACCAAGCCTGCATGCCAAGAAGTTCCACAAGCCACAATTATGATACGATCAGCGTTGGTAAATCGCGATAAATAGTTGTCTAATCCACTCAGTTTGATGATACCTTCATTCGGCAAAAGCCGACCCCTGAAAGTGTCTAAAATAGCCCTAGGCTGTTCGTAGATCTCTTTTAGCATGAAATGATCATAACCACCCTTCTCAATTTGCTCGACACTCAGACTGAGTTCTTGCACTGCAGAATCCAAACGTAAGTCTTTTTTGATATCACGCACAAGAACTTCCCGTCCAAGTCGTAATACAGCCATTTCGTTGTCCTCCAAATAAATAGCTTGATTAGTGAACTCGATAAACGGCGTGGCGTCACTAGCAATAAAAAATTCATTATTCCCAACACCGATAGCCAAAGGACTTCCCAGTTTAGCCACAACAATTTCATTAGGCTTAGATTGATCGAATACGGCAATGGCATAAGCTCCTTCGACTTCTTTAAGTGCAAGCTGTACGGCTTTACCAAGCTTAACCTTATTTGTTTTTTTGACTTCCTCAATGAGGTTAACTAGGACTTCTGTGTCCGTATCACTTTGAAACACATAGCCACGCTGTTGCAATACGGTCTTTAAGGATGTGTAATTTTCGATGATTCCGTTGTGAACTAAAACTAAATCACGACTATTTGAGGTGTGAGGGTGAGAATTCACATCATTCGGAGTCCCATGGGTAGCCCATCGGGTATGGCCGATGCCAATGTGGGCATTAGGTATTCCCTGAGCTGAAAACTTTTCAGCCAATGAACTTACATTTCCTTTGCTCTTACACAAATGTGTTTGAGACCCATCATAAAGAGCGATCCCTGCACTGTCATAACCGCGATACTCCAATCGCTCAAGTCCATTCAGTACAATGGGATAGGCTTCTTTACTTCCTATATAACCTACAATGCCACACATATATAAGGCTAATTAATCTATAAACTGTTCCAATAACCTATTACAATGTAAAATTCATTAAATAGGATACTTCTGTTTTTGTATACACTCCCTATTCGGGCTTGGTATAATAGAGCTCCAGTCTCAGTCTCTTTTCAGGATCTACTGCTAGGTTACCGTGTAATGCCGTTCCTTGCGGAGCCACTATGGCCCCTCCAGGAATACGATCAAAGCCATTCTCAAGCAGAGGGTTTTCCATGTCAAAAAAACCGACGTATGAAACGTTTTGAGATACCACCATGCCCAAAGAGACATTAGTAGAATCATTGTTTATCAAATTACTAACGTGGGCCGTTAGTTTAATTTTATAGTACTCACCACGATCATCAGCACCTCGGACTAATCGCCCTAAATGATTAGTAATGGCGTCGATAGGGGGAAGATTTGAGGTCAAGTCTATTGAATAATCTGCCAAAATACCGCTGTTTTTAGTGTCGAAAACCAAAAGGCGCTCAGGCTCTTGTTCAGGACTTGAAATCTTATCTTGATCCACATAAAAAATCAGATTGGCCTCATTGATCAGCCAACCTTCATCGCGCAATTCTTGTAAATCGTCGACCCCATTTTGATTATCGTCGTTCCCAAATAGCTCAATTATGGTCCCGATGCCGTCATTCCCATCTAAATACAAAGTCTGAGATCCTTGAATCGAATCGCCATTTGTTAAATCATTTACTACTTCAGAAGGCCACTGATGCTCAAAGACATTTACCTTAATAGCTGAAAAATTTAGATCATACGAAAATAATTCTCGAATGATTTCGCCTTCATCATCGGTAGACTGATTTCCAGAGTCGTCAAAAGTTGAAGTCTCGGCGGAATAGTACAAGGAAATTTTACCCTGGGTGGGGTCAAAAATTACTTGATGCCCATTGTCATTCAAAGCTTCAACCTGAAAGTATAGTCCTCTAAAATAATTTTTAAAGTTATTATTATTCAATAATACTTCTTGATCTTGTTGATCCCAAATTTTTTCTTGAAAAAAATCGAGAGGCAACTCTATATTAATACCTGGAGCAAAATTTAATGTGTCCAATGATTCAATAATGAACTCATCCTCCATATCACCGGCGAATAATTCTGGGACTTCCACCAAAAGATCGCCCAATTGGGGTTCAAAATCTTGCCGCTGATTAGAGAAATATTGCTGTGGTTCGGCAAATCCAGTGGCTGGATCAAAGTCACGAAGAAAATAATTCGACTCGTAAATCGAAAGCTTAATCGGATCAGTACCAAAAACAGAATCAAGTTCATATACCGTATTATCATCCTCGTCGATATCTGAAGTACTATAATATGGCAAAGTCAAAATTACCTTTTCCAACATTGGATTCAAGGTGTCTACTGAAAATGAAGGATTATTTGCAGACAACACCACTTGAGTTAGAAAATTAGCAGTATGCGGTCCATAAAGCGGATCATTATAATAACCCAGTTTATATGATAATTGATTATTAGTTTGCACTGGCCCGATGAATCTGCTGTAAGCCCGAACCGAAAAAATAGTGTCCGGAGTACTATAATTTTGATCAATCAAATCAGTATCTAATGTGGTAAAACTTTCATCACACGAGGCAAATTGAATGATGACGACCAAAACCAAAATAAAATGTGGAATGCGTTTTATCACTTTCATGAGCAATTTAAGCCTCTAAAACTTTGGATGTATAAAAATCTATATAAGCCTGAGCAAATTCATCTTTGTTACGAAAATCTAACACGGGATGATTTGAAGCTTTCAGATAATCAATCAGTTCTGACGGCAAATCCATAGAACCTATGATTACCGCATCCGAATGATCGATAGCAGTTTTCATAATATTAAAGTAATTAGGCTTCCCTAAATGGGTATATTCATTTTGATCGATTCCATCAAAACTGATTTTTTTAACCAAATCTGAGTTCAACGACCCATCAAAACCCTGTTTGTAAAGTGAGGTGACAATTTTACAACTGTCAAAAAGAGGTTCATTGGCATAATAGGTTCTCAAGTAAAGCGGCAGCAAAGAAGCTAACCAACCGTGAACATGAATGATATCGGGAGCCCAATTCAGTTTTTTGACAGTCTCAATAACGCCTTTAGCAAAAAATAACGCTCGCTCATCATTGTCGTCAAAAAGAACTCCAGTTTCATCGGCATACGTGGCTTTACGTTTGAAATAATCTTCGTTATCAATGAAATAAACCTGCATTCGCTCCTTAGGAATTGACGCCACTTTAATTATTAAAGGCATATCCATGTCATTAATTACTAAATTCATTCCAGATAACCGGATAACCTCATGTAATTGATGACGTCGCTCGTTAATATTACCATAACGAGGCATGAAAATACGTATTTGACCCTTATTATTGTTAACTGCTCGAGGGGCCTCAAACGACATCGAAGAGATCTCAGTCTCTGGGAGGTAAGGAATTACCTCTGAAGACACATACAAGACTCTTTTATCTTTCATAGAAATTAAAAATTTAATGCACCGCTGGTGAGGTTGCAAAATTACGAAAATTTATGCAGATTGCTGTGAATATCTTAATTTTGCTCGATTTTCAAGTTACCATGATCGTTAAATCTAAAGACACTTTACGCGCTTTTTTGAGTTCTCAGAAAAGTATAGGAAAAACAACAGGTTTCATTCCTACGATGGGGGCCTTGCACCAGGGTCATTTGAGTTTAGTCGAGCGCGCCAATGCTGAATGCGATATTGTAATAGTTAGTATTTTTGTGAATCCAACTCAGTTCAACGATTCCAAAGATCTTGATCAATACCCGAGAGATTTAGATGCGGACGTTAAATTACTTAAATCATTCGTCCCTGAGTCAATAGTGTTCGCACCGTCAGCTATAGAATTATATAATGGCCATATAACAGCAAAAAAGTTCGATTTTGGAACATTAGGTAAATTCATGGAGGGAAAATCCCGGCCAGGACATTTTAATGGTATGGCAACGGTAGTATCACTTTTGTTTGACTGCGTAAGCGCGGAAAGGGCATACTTTGGTGAAAAAGATTTTCAACAATTACGTATCATAGAAAAATTGACCTTAAACCAGAATCGCCGAATAACCATTGTACCTTGTCCCATAGCTAGAGATAAGTGCGGTCTGGCTTTAAGCTCGAGAAATAAGCAACTTTCTTACAAAAATCAGGAACATGCCTCATTACTATTTAATGTGCTAAAGCAATCGCGAAATGCATTTGATATTGAAACCATTGAACAAATTCGAAAGAACGTAGTAAAAGTTTTTAGTGAACAAGACAATTTAAAGTTGGAGTATTTTGAAATAGCCGATATTACCACATTAAAACCTACACTTAAAAAAGAGTCGGGGAAAAAATATCGCGCATTTATTGCCGCTAGTTTGGATGGAATTAGACTAATCGATAATCTTGAACTAAATTAATACCTTTGACTCAATGTTGATTCATGTCGTAAAATCCAAAATTCATCGTGTTCGCGTAACCGGTGCCGACCTCAATTATATTGGCAGTATTACCATAGATGAAGACTTAATGGATGCAGCTAATATAGTCCCTGGAGAGAAGATTCAAGTTGTTAACAACACTAATGGTAATCGTTTAGAAACCTACGTGATTCCTGGACCACGTCAAAGTGGTGAGATCACCTTAAATGGAGCCGCTGCTCGATTGGTATCAGTGGGGGATATCCTTATCTTAATGTCCTATGCCATAATGAATCCAGAGGAGGCAAAAGTATTTTCGCCGGCCATTGTATTTCCAAACGAAAAAACTAATCTATTACAATAATTGAAATCTAAGCTGCTTAATTTTTTGAAAATTGTGCTTCCTGTGGCCTTAGGTATTGGTTTGGTTTATTATTTCTACCGACAATTTACTATCGATCAATTGACACAAATGAAGCTCCATTTTCAACAAGCAAATTACTGGTTTCTATTACTTTCAGCGAGCTTATCTGTAATCAGTCATATGATACGCACCCATCGCTGGCACCTGCTTTTGGCCCCTCTGAATCACTTTCCAAAGTGGTACAACAGTTTTTTTGCTGTTTGTGTGGCATATTTTATGAATTTGTTTATACCCAAAAGTGGTGAGCTCTCCCGAGCTCTAACACTCAATCAATATGAGAGTGTTCCTGTTCATAAAGGATTAGGAACTATCATTACCGAGCGCATCATCGATCTGTTTTTTTTAATAGCCTTTTTTATTTTAGCAATTAGTATGAATTATTCGGTACTAATAGATTACCTGAGTACTGTGATCCCCGTAAAAAAATTGATGTCGATTGTAGTTTCAATAATTCTGGGGGTTATATTTTTTATAATGTGGATAAAAAATTCAAACAAGGCAATTGCTCGGAAAATAAAATGCTTTTTAAAAGAGATTTTAATTGGGATACTGAGTATTACGAAGGTCAAATGGCCTCGAATCTTTATTCTTGAAAGCCTTCTAATATGGTTATTGTATGTAGCCTCATTTTATGCTGCTACCTTTGCAATAGCAGAAAAAATGAATATTGGCTGGGAAGTTATCATTATTACATTTGTTGTAGGAAGTTTCACCTTTGCCTTTACTAATAGTGGTGTGGGATACTACCCCCTTGCGGTTGCGGGTATTCTTAGCTTATTTGGTATTGATCAACTTGTAGGCAATGCCTTTGGTTGGCTTATTTGGATAGCTAATATCAGCTCCATTATGTTCTTTGGTTTTATAGCGTTATTAATTCTCCCCATTGTAAACAAAAAGTAGTAAATCTCTGACTTGACCCCAGGACTCTGATTACATAATTTTAGTATCTTTCAGATTGAAAATTTCTTTTAATGAAAAGATTATTTCTTGTGGTTTGCGCGAGCTTTTTTTTGATTCCCTCATGGTGTCAATCTAAAGTTATTTACCAGGAATTCACATCATATAAACTTGGTGAAACTCGACGGCTGAAAATTCAATTGCCTCGTAACTATGAGGCTAATACAGAAAAATCTTATCCTTTAGTTATTGTTTTAGATGCAAATTACCTCTTTGAGCCCGTCGCCGGTAATATCGATTACTTTAGTTATTGGGAGGATATGCCTGAAGCGATTGTTGTCGGTATCATGCAGGGCGATAACCGTTATGACGATTGCTATTATGACGACACTAACTTTATGCCTGCTGATCAGGGGGCTGATTTTTTTGAATTTATTGGGATGGAATTAATCCCATTTATCGATGAGAGTTTCAGAACCGCAAAATTTATGATAGCTGTGGGCCATGACCTGACGGCGAGCTACATCCATTACTACTTGTTTAAGGACCCTCCCCTATTTAATGGCTATATCGCGTTGAGTCCAGATTTAGCTCCTATGATGGATGAACGCCTTCCCAAAAGAATTCCAAACGTATCTGAAAAAATATTTTATTATCTAGCTACAGGTACTGATGACATAGAAGATCTCCACCTTTTAGCTCTTCAGATGGATCAAAGTTTAAAGCCCTTGATTTCTGATTCATTCAATTACTATTTTGACAACTTTGAAGGTGCTACTCATTATTCACTTGTAGCCCGAGCAATTCCCTCAGCCCTTGAAAAAATATTTTCAATTTATAGACCGATCTCAAAACAGGAATTCAACGAAACCCTTTTAAAACTAGAAACGCCCGTTCATTTCTATCTATTAGATAAGTATCAAACAATTGCCAATCTATTCGGCATTAATAATCCCATTCGAATCAACGATTTCATCGCTACAGCCACTGCATGTGAAAAGCTCAATCAATGGGATTCACTGAGGGAAATTGCCTCTTTAGCTACCAGACAATACCCCGAATTAATTTTAGGAGATTACTACATGGGTCGTTATTACGAGGAAACTGGAGATCCTAAAAGGGCTATGCGGACTTTTCAAGGCGGCTTTGACAAAGAAGAGGTAGACTTCATCACCGTAGATCTTATGCTGGATAAGGCCGATCAAATCAAATTTGACTTTGGCTACTGATGGATAAGATTAAAACAGGGTTTTTCTGTCAAAAATGCGGAAGCTCATTTGCCAAATGGCAAGGACAATGTACGTCATGCAAATCATGGAATACTATTGTAGAGGAGGTTGTCAGTGGTAAGATCCCTGCTGTATGGGAACAAAGTTCAGGCAGAAGTGCCAAGGCAGCTCAACCTCAAGCCATAGAGGAGATTACAACCGACGCTATGCCAAGAAAATCTTCTCACGATAGTGAGCTAGATCTTGTTCTGGGTGGCGGATTAGTGCCTGGTTCACTGACATTATTAGGAGGAGAACCTGGGATTGGTAAAAGTACCTTAATGCTTCAAATAAGTTTACGATGGCCCTATAAAACGCTTTATGTATCCGGGGAAGAGAGTGCCCAACAAATAAAGATGCGTGCGGACCGATTAGGGGCAAATCATGGTCAATGTTTTATCTTGACCGAAACTCAGACGCAAAATATTTTGCATCACGCCGTTGAACAAAATCCAGAGATATTAGTGATTGACTCCATTCAAACTCTTCAATCTAATGAAATAGACAGTTCTGCAGGAAGTATTTCTCAGATTCGAACGGCTACCTCTG
>MDTG01254476.1_pt1 | contig 11482 bp, 1 predicted proteins | sample 811421 | NCBI WGS metagenome assembly MDTG01 (sample SAMN05326645, study PRJNA326480) | marine metagenome | isolation source: seawater | place: Pacific Ocean: South East | collected 2011
CGAATAGATCTGTAGGTTTATCTGCATTTTTAGGATATAGTGCCAATCCTTTAGGCGTATTGAAAGTAGATGATAATCCTGTTGAATCTGTACTCCCTGTAATACCTGACTGCCCAGCAATAATTGAAACTGAGCTTGTAATAGAAATATCACTGTCAATAATATCACTAAAGGCGAGCTCTCCAATAGTGTGGTCACCTTCTAATGATACATAGGCTCTATTACCAGAAGGATGGATTACTATACTCCTCATTTTTTGCGAGAGTGGAAAACTGCCAATATCTGTTACACTATAAATCTTTTCTATATTATCATTTAAATCTATTTTTTTTATTAATCCATTCACACCTCCATTTGAGATTACAATAGCACATTTGGCTGATTCAGTTCCATTTTTAGGATATATATCTATATTATATGGTTCTGTAATAGTTGTACTACCTGTTATACTTTCAATAGTACCATCACTATTTATTTTACCTACAAAATTCTTATCTTTCGCAGTAAAATAAGTAGTGTCCGCAGTACTATCATAAGCAAATTGGTGAGAAGTTCCATATTTATATGGTATATTTAAAAATGTTTCATCGTCTCCTGCTATCTCTTTGCCATCAATTTCTATCTTATCTTCTTCAAAATCTTCATCATCTACATATATATCTGATATAGTTGTTAGATTTTCGACAGCATTATTACCGCTATCTATTCTAATATTATCAAGGTCTGTATTAGATTTCATATCTTTTGAAAAATAAATCCAATCTTCCAACTTTAAATCTGCTGTATCATTAATAGTTGTTACACCTACTCTTCTTGAATTTGTTTTTTCTATAATTTTTTGCTTAAGAATACCCACGTCTGTAAAACTATCACGTATTTTTTTAGGAATATAATTAGGGTTTCTATTCCTTTTTCTAGTTTTCATTTTTCCATTTACTACTCCTAATTTATGATCCTCTCCTATCCAGAGAGATCCTTCCGACACATACATGTGACGTATCTTTTTACTTTCTGATCCTATATCATATTCACTATTTCTTGATGGTATTATATGTCCTGCTATTGTTAAATTACCTGTTATTGCAGTATTACCAGATATATTAGTTGATCCTAAAGTACTAGTTATGCTTACTCCTTCTGAAAGTTTATTATTTACATATTCCTGGGTTGCTACTATATCATTTCCATAATAAATTGAATCACTTATTGTTAAATCACCTGTAATTATAGTGTCACCAGATATAATTGTTATACCATTAATTTCAACAGGACCATCTATAGTTAATTCTGATCCTGTTATATTACCAGTTGCTGTTAGATCACCGGTTATTATTGCATTTCCTGAAATATTGGTATTTCCTAACAAGTTAGTGTCTCCTAATATTGACAAGGTTTGGCCTTTAACTTGTCCTAATGTTGTAATATTTCTTGTTACCTCCGCATTTCCTGAAATAGTAACATCCCCTTCAATTTCTGCAAAATCGGATATAGTTACTGTTTTTCCAGAGATTTTACCTGTAGAAGTAATATCACCAGTTACAGAAGTATTACCAGATATAATTGTTTCGCCATTAATATGTAATGAGTCGCCTTGTATATTTCTGGATGAACTTATATTTCCAAAAACGTGTGTATTTCCAGATATATTAGTACTGCCTGAAATTATAGTATCTCCATTTATTTGTAATGTTGTCCCAGATATTTTTTTTGCAACAGATATATCGCCGGTTATTGTAACGTTATCTGATAATGTTGTGGTACCAGACATAATTGAGTTACCAGATATATCTAATGAAGACCCCGTTAATTTGCCAGTTGCTATTATATCTCCAGTTACTCTTGTATCTCCTGAAATAGTTGTATTACCAGATATAATTGTTTCGCCATTAATATGTAATGAGCCGCCTTGTATATTTCTTGATGAACTTATATTTCCAAAAACGTGTGTATTTCCATATATATTAGTACTGCCTGAAATTATAGTATCTCCTCCAATTATTGCTATTACAAGAGGTGAATAACTAACAAATAAATTTTCCCCACCCATATATCCGTGATAAAAGCAATATACACTTGCCTGATTAAAATCATCCTGTACAGTTATATCTACATCACCATAGTAAAAATTGTAGTCATGGCCATTAGCAGAACGGTTTAATAATTCTATAGTACCAGTCATAGCACCAGGATGATTATTACACCACCATGTATAAGTCTCACCAGTATTAAAAGTAATTTCAATCTGGTCAGATGAATTCTCTATTTTTTTATTACCCATCCCAAATGGATGGTCTGATAAGGGTAAGGGTGATTCTGGATCTTCTTTAAATATATACTTCTGGCCAAGCATAAACCTATTTACTTGTTTTTCAGTTAGGCTATCTGTAAATGTATAATACGGCGGGGAAAAACCAGTAGTTTTAATTAAAACTTCTCTGGCTGTATCTGGTGAAGAATTACTATAAGTGATTCTGTCTGTAATACCATTATTTAATATAGCTATAGGGTGATCTGGGGGTACATTTTGTAATGTATATGTGCCTGGACCTAATATATATTTAAAATCTGGGTTATAAGTACTTAAATTATTAAATACATATTTATTACCATTTTCTTCTTGAACAATATTTACTTTTGATAAGGTTTCTAAATGTATTAGATTAGGATTATTTCCTAATATATCTAATGATGATCCACTTAATGTACCAGTTGATGTTATATTTCCTGTTGTATGAGTATCTCCCGAAATAGCTGTCTTTCCAGATATTATCGTTTCACCATTAATATGTAATGAACCTCCTTGTATATTACCCGATGAACTTACATTTCCAGAGACGTGTGCATTACTAGATATTATGGTTGTTCCACTTGAATAACCTAATGCTCCTATGGAAGTTTGAAGATCATCAACATACGTTTCTGTAGCAACAGTGTTGCCATTTATTTTTATTGTATCGCTGACTAAAAGATCACCAGTTATACTTGTATCTCCTGATATAATAGTTACTCCTGTTATGACTGTTTCTCCAGATATTTCTAATTGAGATCCTGTAATTTTACCAGTTGCAGAGATATTTCCTGTTACTTTAGTATTGCCTGACAATACAGTATTTCCTAAAAGTGTCGCAGGTCCTAATATTTCTAATGTGGATCCTTTTATCTGTCCTGTTGAAGTTATATTTCCAGTTACTATGGTATCTCCTGAAATAGTTGTATTTCCTAATATAATAGCCGATTCGCTTATATCTAATGATGTTCCTGTAATTTTACCAGATGATGTTATATCGCCGGTCACTCTTGTATCTCCAGAAATAGTAGTATCTCTTCCAATTATTGCTGTACCTAATATATCTAATGATGATCCGCTTAATGTACCAGTTGATATAATATTGCCTGTTGTTTGAACATTTCCGGATATTGTTGTGTTTCCAGATATAATAGCTTCCCCATTAATATTTAATAATGAACCTTCTATTAATCCATTAGTTGTTAAATTTCCTGTAATTAAAGTATTGCCTGATAATCTTGTGTCCCCTGATACATTTGTGATACCAGATGTATCTGATGTAAAATCATTTACTATATTTTCCACATATTGTTCCGTTAATAATTCATTTCCATTTAATTTTACATCTCCTGTAAATATTACGTCTCCTGAAATTATAGTATTGCCACTAATAGTTGTATTACCTGCTTGTAAATTACCAGTTGTACTAATATTATTATCAACAAAACTTATACTGTTACTTGTGTCTGTAATAACTCCATCTAATATAGTAGTTGTACCAAAAGAGGCGTTCTCTTGTTGTAAATCTTCCCAATTTTGACCATTAAGAATAAATGATCCCTTGATATTTGTTTTTCCTGAAATAGTTGTATTGCCATTTATATTTATTGTACCATTTGTTATAGATGTATTGTTAGCTAAAGATGTACTTTCAATTATAGTATTACCAGAGCTATTTATATTTATATTAGTACCACTTATATTAGTATTTGTGCCTGTAAATAAATTTCCTACACCTGTTATATTTGTATCGCCATTTAGCATAGAATATATTATATATATATTATTTAATTTGTTAAATAATTTACATAAATCTAAGGATTTTTAATTAAAATACCTTTCAATTCCTTTAGTTTTGTTTTTAATTCTTTTAATTTATCATAGAATCGTCCTTTAATTTCACCAGTTACATTTAAATTATTACATTCTATACTCCCTTCCGAAATAATATTTTTTTTAGTAGTTAAATGATCTAATACCATATCTTTAATTTGTGTTTTATGAACATCAAGTTTATTGTGTGTTATCAACGAATTTTTATTACTTCCAGATTGATTTGATATATTAATTTTTGAAATTTTACCATTCGAAACAAAGGAGTCATTACTTAATGGCGGATTATCAATGTATAGGCTATTTGCATCTTTTATCAAAATACCCGTTTCTGTATTTGAGCTACGTTCAAATGGAAGTGTATTTACTATTCTTTCATTAGCTACTCCTGTAATATTAGTTAATGAGCGTATTTTTTTATAGGATTGGTCCATTATATATGCGGTATTATCGGATGCGATTGCTATATCACTTGGATATTTAAATGTAGATCCTAAACTTGTTGTATTTATCTCACCTGTAACTCCTGGATTACCTGCAATTGTAGTAGTATTGAACCCGGTTCCCAAACCGACTGATCTAATAGAATGGTTACCACTATCTGCTATAAGAAGCTGATTGGGATTTGGATTATTGCGGGGATACAATGCTAGTCCTTTAGGTGTATTGAATGTTGAATTTACACCTATTGCATTGAAACTACCAGTTGTATTAGACATTCCAGCTATTATATTAGATCCACTTACAGTAGTTGTTCCATTTAATGTATCAAATTCTAATTTATGTATGGTATGGTCATCTTCTAATGATATATAAGCACTATTTCCATTAGGATGAATAACTATATCGTGGGGGTTATTAATAACACGCTTGTCGGCTGCGTTGGTGATCAAACTTATATTATGATCAACCCTGTTTGCTACCAATATATTACCATTACCATCTACAGTTATACCAAAGACCTCCTCATATGATTTGGCTATATGTAAATTTTGTGGAATAAAACTAACTCTTTTCCAGTAAAAGGGATGTGTGCCCTTCACAAACTTACTAATACCTTTGTACCCACTATGTGATGCAAATATGCTATTACTTTCGTCAATTGTTATATAATTTGGTCGAAAATTAAGGAGCTGTACCCCGTTGTCATCTCTCATCGTCTCTGGTGTATTATCGTTTACAAGAGTACTAACTATTCCATTCAGCTCTATTTTTCGAATCCTACCATTATAGTGATCTGCAACTAATATATTACCCAAACTGTCAATATCTAGACCGATTGGTTTATAAAATAACGCCCCTAATCTTGGATGCGGTGTAATTGTTAGTGTCTGATTGGACTTCAAATCTTCAGTAAATATAATAGGGATGCTGTACAGTTCACTCTGCCAGTGATGTAATTTTATTGTTTTGTCTTTTGTGTAGTGAGCCCCAGTCCAAGGGTAAGCATAGTAAACAATGTCACTTGATAGAGGTGAGAACGAGCCCGGAGAAACCGATATAGTAACAGGAGTTGGAGAATCTATCAAACCGTGAGGTGTAGAACATGTAATTAAGCCGGCATAGGTAGAAAATGTTAAATGACCGGGTCCTGTTATACTAAATGAGCTTGGTATATCTTGTGAGTCTGCAAATCTTCCCATATTGTTTAGGTTAGAACTTGTAGTGTATCCAGGATTAGAGGGGTTTCCTGCTATAGTAGTCACATGATATTCTCCCATAGATCGAGTTATCTTACGGATTGAATTATTTAAACTGTCTGCAATATATAAATTTTGATCACTGTCTATAACAATACCCTCGGGATAACGAAACTTTGCTGCATTACCAATTCCATCAAGAAACCCTGCTTGGCCACCCGCAATGGTACTTACAGTACCTGGTGTTAATGAAGTGATACCAGTAATCTTCCGTATTCGGTGGTTTTCTTTATCTGCAACAAAAATATTACCCTCGTTGTCTATCGCAACATCAGTGGGATAGTTAAACATAGCCGCACTTCCTACCGCATCGACAACCCCTGCAGCACCTCCGTCTTCCCGAACACCTTCTCCACCGCCGGCAATGGTACTTACAGTACCTGGAGTCAATGAAGTGATACCAGTAATCTTACGGATTCGATGGTTCATTGTATCTGCAACAAAAATATTATCCTCATTATCTGTGGCAATTCCGTAGGGGTATTTGAATCGAGAGGTTTTCGAATCACTATCTACCCATCCCGGATACCTTCCCCTGCTGCCAGCATGAGTAGTAATATTTATATTTCCAGTAGCAGGTACTATATTTGAAAATTTATTAATATTAGTTACAGCTATATTATCTGATTCGCTATCAAGATCTAATTTTCTAACGAATCCATCACTGGATGTTACGAGGGCAGAGGTCGCCTTATCACTTTTGGGATATATATCTATACCACACGGGCTTGTTATAGTAGTGTTTCCCGTTATACTTTCAATAGTTCCATCACTATTTATTTTACCTACAAAATTCTTATCTTTCGCGGTAAAATAAGTCGTATCCGTAGTACCATCATAGGCAAATTTATGAGAAGTACCATATCTTGGTGGCAAATTAATAAATGTTTCATCGTCTCCTACCTTTATAGTTCCCTCCACTCCTATCTTATCTTCTTCAAAATCTTCATCTGCTGAAAAAATATCTGATATTACCGCATTTCCTATACCTTTACCACTAATATTTAGTGTTTTGCCATATGATAACCAATCCGATAATGTTAAATCTTCTAAATTTGATTTAGATGAGTGTGCTAATACTCCACTTTTGTTACCTCCAGGAATAGCATTTCGAACTGACCTTGGTATATAGTCATTTGTTTTTTTTCTAGTCATTGTTTTCACATTACCTAATGAATTTTCCCCCACTTTATTATCATCTCCTATCCATAGGGACCCACTCGATAGATGTATATGGCGTATTTTTTTATCTTCTAATCCTAAATCAAAACTATTATTTGTTGATGGTATTATATGCCCATCCATTATTAAATTGCCTGTTATATTTGTATTACTAGATATATTCGTATTTCCAATAATAGTTGTAACGCCATCTATACCCTTTAAAGGAGACTCTACATATGATTCAGTTGCTATCTCACTCTCTCCTATATATATTTTATTACTTACGCTTATATCTCCCGTAATTATACTTGTTCCAGATATTATGGTAGTTCCACCAGTAACAGAACAGGGCCCTTCTATATTTAAAGAGGATCCTTGTATCTTATCTAATGCAAATATGGAACCTTCTAGTTGTGTAATACCAGATATTTTAGTATTACTCGAAAGAGTACTAGATCCGTCTATATTTAATTGCCCACCCGATAATATTTTATCTGTAATGATATCTCTCATTACTGTTATTGTACCAGATACAGTTGTATTACCTACAATATCTGTAGATCCAGATGTATATAATGATACTCCTTCTAACTGATTAGTACTGGTAATATCTCCTGTTATAGTGACATTATCAGATATCGTACTTTCGCCATATACATTTAATGAATCCCCACCTAATTGACCTGTTGATATTATATTACCCGTAATCTGAGTATTACCTGATATTGTAGTTTGGCCTAATAGTTCAGTTAAACCAAGTATATCTAATGACTCTCCATTTATATTTCCTGTAGCAGATACGTTTCCAGTAACAAATGCATCGCCTTCTAAAGTCGTCTCGCCCGAAATCGTAGTCTCACCAGATAATTCTAATGTAGATGCAATTATATTTTCTATTGAAGTTATATCACCTGTCATTTGAGTAGTACCTGATATAGTTGCATTTCCTTGTATTACTGTTGTATCAGATATTTCTAATGTTTTGCCAGATATTTTATTTGTTATCATAATATCACTATTAGTTTCAAGATTCTCTGAAAATATTGTATTGCCCCAAATGTTAGTTGATTCCGATATATCTAATTTTGTTCCTGTTAATTTTCCGGTAGCTGTTATATTTCCTATCACTTCAGCATTTCCTGATATAGTTACACTTCCTAATATATCAGTTTCTCCAAGTATGTTTAACGATTCGCCAGATAGTTTCCCCGAAAAACCCAGGTTAGCTGTTATATTAGTAGAATTTTCTATTGTGGTTATTCCATTTTCGCTTTTAATGCTTGATGCTCCTCCAGTAATAACGCTAATATCATCTATTGTCAATACTCTTACTCCTTTTTGTTTAATGGTTCCTCCTACATTTAGCGTACCTACTATGTTAGTGTCATTTACTATTGTAGTATCATCTGCAATAATAACAGGTCCAGTAATATCTAATCTTTGTCCAGATATCTTTTGCGCAGAATATATATCTCCTACTAAAATATTATCCGAAATTGTGACAAATCCGTCTATATTACTTTCTTCTGATATATGCAATGATTGACCCTCTAATTTTTTTTTTGAAGTTATATTTCCAGTAACTTTAGTATTTCCCGAAATAATTGTATCTCCTAAAATATCGACTGAATCATTTATATATAGAGCACCCCCTGTAATATTTTTTGAACTTGTTATATTACCAATCATTTGAGTATCTCCAGAAATTGCAATCTTGTCTGAAATAATAGCTTCCCCTGATATATCGAGAGATAATCCAGTTAGCTTACCTGTAATAATTATATTACTATTTACTTGAGTATTTCCTGTTATTATAGTATTTCCTGAAATAATAGCTGGTTCGTTAATAGCAAGGGCAGTTCCTGATAATTCTCCTGTTATATTAAGGTTATTATTAAATGTAGTATTGCCGGATATAATTCTTGTGTCAGATACATTTGAAATTCCAGATACATTGTTTATTTTTTCTATTATAACTTCCCTCACATATTCTTCTGTTGCTAAATTCTTTTCATTTATATTAATATTCCCTCCTATTAAAGTATCTCCTACAAATGTTGCGGATCCAATTAAATCAAGAGTATTTGCTATAATATTTCCGGTGGTAGTTATATTAGTATCTATGAAATTCATAGTTCCACCGGTGTCATATATTTTACCACCTAATATAACTGTAGTGTTTCCGTTAGGTGCTTTTCCATTAACAAAAAATTCACCTGTTATAGAAACAGGACCTATATTTATTTCTGAACTAATTAGATTTATTGTATCGCCTTGAATTGATGTACCATTTGATAATTGTGTATTTCCTGTTATATGTGTATCTCCTGAAATTTTAATATTCTTTATAAATGTAGAATTATTAGAATTAATATTAATATTATCAGTTGCTTCTATACTTAATTTATCTGATGCTTTAAATAAATTCCCAATACCTCTTATATTCTTATTGTTGACATTTGTGTCTGGCATTATATATTATATTTATTAAATTATTTAATAAATAACATATTATTTATAAACCTATATGTGATTTTATAGCTGCTATTTCGGCTTCAAGTGCAAGATTTTTAGATTCAAGATCACTTACTTTTGTCTCTAATGATTGATTTTTGGTTTCTAAAATAGTTACTTTAGTTTCTAGTGTTGTTGTTTTTGTTTGTTCTTCTTTAATAATTTTATCTAATTCTTGAATAGCGGAATGATGTAGAGCGAATATCATTTCTTTTTTTACTGTGTGGAAATCATCTACTTGAATACCATATACAAATACTTTTTCATATTCTTTATCTAATAAAAAGAAACAATGATCGTCTTCTATTTTATATACTGGGATATCTTTAGAAACATATGGGCTATTTTCATTTTCAAATAAATATAATCTTACAACTGTATTTTCTATTGCATCTTCTATTATTGGAACTTTTAGAAGAAATTCACCATTTTCTTGTTTATACCATTCCTGGGATTCTGTTAATTTCATTACAGACGGAATAACTTCTTTCTGTTTGCTTACAGCTTCTGGTAATATTTCAGCCACTTCTTGTGCAATAAATCCTATTACTTTAGTAGTTCCCTTTGAAAGAATATCTTTATAGTTATAATATCTACAAGGAATATCTAATACCTGTTGCAATGCCAACTTATCTGGAACATCTTCAATATTTGTTTTAATTCTTCTATCAGAACTAGTTATTATCCCGCCAAACACCCAGGCGGCGCCGTTGCAGTAGAATGTGATTTTGATTTGTTCGTCCGCCAGCCTGCCTGTACCTAATAGATAGTAGGTAGTGGGGCCGCTCTGCTGGGTGTGGTCATAGATATACATGTCCGAGGAGCTGTATGATGCGACGCCGCTGCCGAACACCGATAAAGCAAAATTGCCGTAATCGGCATGACTGCCGTGGGCGCCGATGATTGTTGTTTGGTTCGTGGCGTTATAACTAATGTTAGTGGTGGCGTTGGCGGCGGCAGTGGCGAGCGCATGTGTCGTGTTCATTTCTGATTGGTTAGCTTTCAAAGCCAGCGCCGTGGCGATGGGCGTGGTGACTGCGCTGATCAGCGTGTTGATCTCGGTTTCATTCTTGAACGGTGTAATGTCTGGCAACGCGGCGCTCGTGATAAAGCTGCTCGTGTCGGGTATCTTAGCGGTAATCAGCGCATTAATCTGTGTCTCATTCTTGAATGCACTTACATCGGGTAGCGCGGCGCTCGTAATAAAATTGCTCGTGTCGGGTATCTTGGCGGTAATCAGATGGTTGATTTCGCTCTCATTCTTAAATGGCGTAACGTCCGGCAGGGCAGCGCTCGTAACGAACGTGCTAAAATCCGGCAGATTCTCTTGCAGCGTATTGAGGTTTTCTGTAATGGATGAAAGATTGCTTGAAATATCATTTTCTGCCGTACTGAGCCGTGTTTTCAAGCCGCTAATATCGGTATTCGCGTTATTTACTCCGCTAATTGCAGTCTGCGCATAGGTTTCTGCGGTTTCTACCCAACTCCCAAGAAGGTATATCTCCCCCTTCAGACTCCCACTACCAGAATCAAAAAATATATCATTGTTCTCACCGGGAAGATATAGGCCAGATATTATTGTTGTACCAGTTATATTTGTTTTTCCAATTGTTTTAGGTTCGCTTGATACAAATAATCTGCCTAATACTGACATATCGGCTGATAATGACGTATCTCCAGCCACAGATAGGGTACTCTTAAGGTCTGTTGGCCCGGATAATGTCGTTGATCCTGATAATCTTGTATCTCCAGATACAGACAGATCGGATACTAATGATGTATTGCCCGATACAGTTGTTGTTCCAGATAAAGTAGTATTACCTGATACCAACAGATTGGCTCCCAATGATGTATTACCAGCTACTGATAGAGTATCTTTAAGAAGTGTTTCACCTGATACTGTTGTTGGCCCGGATAATGTCGTTGCTCCTGATAATCTTGTATCTCCAGATACATACAGATCGGATACTAATGATGTATTCCC
>MDTG01372430.1_pt1 | contig 11482 bp, 12 predicted proteins | sample 811421 | NCBI WGS metagenome assembly MDTG01 (sample SAMN05326645, study PRJNA326480) | marine metagenome | isolation source: seawater | place: Pacific Ocean: South East | collected 2011
GCAGGTTGCAGGTGTCGGGGTTCGTGTCGAAGGTAATTCGCCACGGCCCAGGGCGTCGCCGCACGCGCGCCGTGTCCCGCCGCTCGAGAGCTCTCTCGTAGAGTCGCTCCACGGCGCGTGCGTGATCCTCGATGTCGGGGACGTCGCCGGAGGAGGTGTGAGGGTAGCCGCGAGCGCCGAGGCGCTCCGCGAGCACCGGGTCGTCCACGAAGCGCTGCATCTGCTCGGCAAGGGCCTCGACCGAACGATGCTCGAAGAGCAACCCGTTCATCTCGTGCTGGACGTACTCCGCCATCCCGCCTGCGTCTCCGGTGACGACCGGGACCCGGGCTTGCTGCGCCTCGTGGATGACCAACGGGGAGTTCTCGACCCAGACCGACGGGACCACGATCGCGTCGCATTGGTTGAAGACGTCGCGGACGATCTCCTGGTTCTTGTACTCCGGGAGCCACTCGATTCGCTCCGCGACTCCCGTCGGCAGCGCCGAGGCGATGGACCGCAGCGCTTCCGTGTCCTGTCCGCGCGGTCGGCCCCAGATGCGCAGCCTGGGCCCTCCTTCGAGCCTCCCGAACGCCCGGATCAGGTCGTGGATCCCCTTCGCAGGGATGTGCGTTCCGATGTAGCCGAACGTGAACGGCTCGCTGTCGGCGCGCGACCGCCCGGCCATCCGTTCCCGGTCGAACCCGTAGTCGAGGTAGACGAGCTTCCGCTCTGGGAGGCCGAAGGCGTCCCGATAGCGATCGTGCAGGTAGCGCGCGGGAGCGATGAACAGATCGACCAGGCTGGCCATCTCCCGCACGTGAGCCATGCGGCGCGCGACCCAGTCGGTCCAATACGCCACGTCCGCCTCGCGCTCGTCCGCGGCGCCGCTGAAGTAGCGGGCGTAGCAGCGCTCGGCGCACTTCCGATCGTCCTGTCCGTCGCAGGCCGCCCACACCTCGTCGGGGTCCTTCGGGAACATCTGCATGAACTGGCCCCGGGGGCACATCAGCCAGTAGTCGTGCAGCGTGTAGATGATCGGCACCTCGCGGGCCGCAGCCGCCTTCAGCAATGAGGTCGAGAGGTGGTTCAGGTGGCCGACGTGAACGATGTCCGGACGGAACTGCTCGAGGACCTCGGTGAAGCGCTGGTCGATGGCGGTGGCGCGGTAGCGGTCCTTGAGCCTCGGGTTGTTGACCAGGTGGATCGTGATGCGGCGGTCGTCGGGGTCGCGCTCGGTGCGCATCCGGAAGTCTGGTGCGAAGGCGTCTTCTTCGCGGGTGAAGACGTGAACCTCGTGTCGTTCGGCCAGCGCGTGGCAGAGGGTCTGGCTGTAGACCTCCGAGCCGGCGTTGTAGCGCATCGGGTAGCCGTGGATGACCTTGAGGATCTTCACGCTGTGGCCTCCTGATGGCGGTGGGTGCCCTTGAGGATTTTCACCCCGTGGCCTCCGAATGGCGGTTCGCCCATCGCGCATCTCGAGCGGACTACTGAAGGCGCGTGACGAGGAAGATACTCGCATGAGCGAGACGCTCCCTTCGGCGGGGGCTCGTTGGAGTGCTCCGCCACACCTCGGTCCGGGCGAGACATGCGTGGAACTGCGGCTGGGCGGCACGAGTCCAAAGCCGCTTGGTGCGTGACCGCCGTGGGGCTGGTCGGCACCTCGCTCGCGAAACACCTCCGACTCGTCGCCTGAGCGCGTTCACGGCGAAGGGCGACCTGGGTCAGGTCGTGAGGGTGCAGGGCGGCACTGTGGCTTGCCGGCCTGGGGGTCGTGCTCTGTAGGACCATCTCGCTTCAAATACGGCGCTGCCCCGGAGGGCGCCGGGGCAGCGCCTACGGGATCACTCGGGCGCGTCCGAGGACGTGCTGGACCTCGGCGACGATGGCCGTGCGCTCTTGTCTCCCGCGGTGCGGCTGGGACCGCTCAGTTGCGCCTGGCGGCTCGCATCAGTGCGCGAAGCGCCGCGTGACCGGTGATAGGCCGGGTGCTTGGGATTCAGCTGATTGGCGCGATTGTCGCGCGCCGCCTTCGAACGAGATTTGGTCAATTCCTGCTCCAAGATTCGTCGCCATCTCGGACCGTCATCCCCTCCGTGGGTCTCGGAGGTCGCCTGGAGCACGGGCGTGCGCGGAAGCGCAGAAGAGGTCAGAGGTGGCGGTTACGGGTCTTCTCCGGCGGGGGTACGTCCTCACTGGGGCACCGGTGGGTGCGCCATCGTCCCGGACCCGAATCGAGACACGAAGAGGGGTAACCCCGCTCAGTCAGTAGGACGGCCGAATCCGTGGTTGTCAAGGCCGCCGTCGAAAGCGCTGCGGGGGGCGAGACCGGGGGGCCGACGCCGAGGAACCGCTCGACGCATCCTCGGCGGGTGACACGTCGGGGGCGCCAGGCTCGCACAGGGGTCGTTTCGCCGGGACGCGTCAGAAGACCGCCTTTCTTCCCTATAAGCGCGTGAGGCGCCACTGCCTCCTGCGGGCATCCGCGCGCTGTTTCACCGAGAGAAGGAGAACTCACTCATGTCCAATTCACTGTCTAATCAGGAGTCCAAGAAGAGCCTCGTTCAGACGATCACGCACGACGACGGGGTCCAGCGGGCGGCCGCTGGTGTCGTGGTGGCGGCCATCGTGGCCGTGACCAAGGCGGTGGTCTTCAAGAGCTGAAGCCACTCCCAGGACCAAGGCGGCGCCCCGGCTTCTTCACGGAGGTCGGGGCGTCGTGCGTCCGTCACCAGGAAGGTCAGAACATATGAACGATCCCCTACCCAGAGAGACGATGCGTAGCCTCGGGCTACTGCTCGTCGTCACCGCCGAGACCGCGCGGCAAGGCGCCCGGAAGACCTGGCGCCAGCTTCGCGGAGTCCTCGAGCCGCCCGACGACCTGAAGGTCGTCTCGAGCGAAGGCCATGCGTACACGGGCCTCCTGCTCATCGAGAACAGCCGTGTGCGAGCTGGGCTCGTGATGCGGACCGGCACGGCGTCGAGGTCGGCGCCCTCGCTCACCGAGCAGCTTTCTCCGAGCCGCGCGCGCTGGTCCGTCGAAGAAGAGGAGGACGACTGCCGGCTGCCGGGGTGGTCCGAAGATCCGAGGGGAGGTCGGACATGGTGACCGCATCCAGCCTCCAGCGCCTGGCGCGTCTCCACAGACGCGGCGTCGACGGCGCAGGCTCTTCTCTCATCGAGCTCGCCCGGGACCGCCCCGGTGCTCTGGCGCAGGCGCTCGGCGTCGACCGGGCAGAGGTCGACTCGCTCGCAACCGCCGACGGGGTCGCCGAGCTCGTTCGGAGCTCTCGGTCGCGCCGCCGAACCCGCGGCCGACACGATCGCCTCACCGAAGCCCGGCGGCTGGCTCTCGAGCTGGGTCGCCAAGCGACGATGGGGGAGGGCGGCGCTCAGCTGTCGCCGAACCTCCTGGGCAAGGTGGCGGCGAAGCGGCTCGACGCGACGCTGCTCTTCCTCGGGCCTCACCTCGAGCGAGGCCTGGACCTCGCTCTGCTCTACCGGGCGTTCAAGGCCTGCCGCACCGCGGAGGTGGTCCGGGCGCTCGTGTCACCCTGTGAGCTGCGCCTCGACTACCGGACGGCGGTCGGCAGAGGTCACTACCGCTTCGTACTCCAGCCGGCGTTGCCACGGGACGATGTGGTGGAGGTTCCTCTCCGGCCGCCTCCGGAGGAGCACCTCGTCGAGGTGCCTCCTCCGCATGAGGAAGAGCTCATCGGGACGCGTTCGTTCCTCGACCACGTCATCGATGCCTTCGGGAGGGTGGCGTGACGCGTATCGACGAGCTCGTCGCCACCATCCTGCCGCGGAGCAAGCTGCCTCGTCGGCTTCGCCCTTCGCAGCTGCTCGATGAAGCGGTGGAGCCGCCGAAGAGCATCGCGCCCAAGGTCCGCGCCCTGCGCGAGCTGGTGCGTTGTGGCGCGGTGTCGGAGCCCCTCACGGGACGCGTGGCGTCGAGCAGCGACGTGGCTGCGTACTTCGTGCCGAGGCTCGGCGCCGACACCATCGAGTCGCTCTGGGTCGTCGGCCTGGACGCCCGCCATCAGGTTCGCGTCACGCGACAGGTCGCTCGAGGCGGTCCGTCGCACTGCATGGCGGCACCGGGCGACATCCTGAGGGTGCTCGTCCTCAACGCCTGTCCCGCGGGGATCATGCTGCACAACCACCCATCGGGCGACGTGCAGCCCTCGCCGGAGGACGTGGCGCTCACCCGGAAGACGCGCACTGGGGCACGGCTCTTGGGCCTCGACCTCTTGGACCACGTGATCGTCGGCGGGGGGAGCTGGTTCAGCTTCCTCGACGCCGGTCTTCTCGAGGCGCCACTCCGCCAGAGCGCGTAGCCTCCGACCCTTTTCGCGAGGCGAAGGCCCCGGCATGCCACTTCGGTGTGTCGGGGCCTTCGTCGTTCTCCCAACCCCCAACCCCCAACCCACACCATGGAACACGACGAACAAGCCCTGATCATCCGCATCCCGCTCAAGCTCCTGCGCGAGCTGGCGGGCGCCGAGCCCACCGGCGCGGCGTCAACCGAACAGACGCGCGGTCGCGACCCCGACGAACGCCTCTGGTCCTCCGCGCAGAAGAGGCTCCTCTACCGACTCCTCCAGCGACGCGGCCACCACGGGCAGATGGCCCGGCGCTATCTGGAGGACGCTCTCGGTCTCGCCCCCGGCGAGGCACCGACCATGCGCGCGGCGAGTCGCCTCATCGACGAGCTCCAGGCGGGCGAAGGGGGTGGGCGTGGAGCTGCCTGAGCATACGAGCGCTTCGCAGCTGAACACCTACGCGAGCTGCCCGCGCAAGTATTCCCTCCGCTACCTCGAGAAGACGCCCCCCGAAGACCGGAGCCCAAGCCTCGTGCTGGGCTCGGTCGTGCACTCGGCCATCGGCTGGTTCTTCGAGGCGAAGATCACCGGCGAAAGCCCCGCTCCCGTGGACGCGGCCGAGCTCGCTCGCGCCGACTTCGCGGCCGAGGTCGACGGCCCGCCGATACGTTGGGGGCGCTGGACGCCCGCCGACCTGCTCGACCACGCCATGCGTCTCGTCAGCTTCTTCCTCGAGCAGCGCGGTGACCTTCCTGTCGAGGACGTCGAGCAGCGCTTCACCGTCGACCTGACGCACCCGACCACGGGAGAACCGCTCCCGAGGCCGCTGCTGGGCTACTTCGACCTGCGGCTGCAAGGCGGCCGACTCGTCGAGCTGAAGACCAGCCGCAGCGGGTACAAGCCCGCCGACCTCGCCGGCAACCTCCAGTTCGGCGCGTACGCGGCGGCCATCGAAGCACTCGACCTCGAGAGCCTCGACGTGCTGGTGCTCGTAAAGTCCCGCTCGCCGCGCCTACAGGAGCTCCAGGTGAAGCCGAGCCCGACGCGAGTGCGCTGGTTCCTCGACGCCGCGCTCGCCATCGAGCGCGCCATCGCCGCGGGTCACTTCCCGCCCGCCCCGAGCTGGGCGTGCAAGACGTGCGAGTACCGAAGCCGCTGCCTCGGTCACGTCGTGCAGAGCGCAGCCTGACTACGACCGCACCCCTTCGAGTCGGACCGCATACGTAGGTCTGGCTCGAAGGGGCGCGTGGTCGAGTACGACAGAGCCGGTCGTCATTTCGCCGACTACGTAGGTGAATGCGTCCTAGGGAGAGCGCGTCGACGGATTCTCTGTACTCGCGTCGGCGAACCCCTGCGGTCACGCGCGCGCCGGAGGCTGTCTGGCGACCTGACGGAAGACGCCAAGCACACCATGAGGCCATATCGTTTCCCTCAGCCTCGCTTATGGATCCTGTGCCAACGCTGCTCCGCAGCCTCGTGGTCTTCGAACCAATCAGGCACGTGATTGCCATCTGCTCCGAGCCGGAGCGGTGGGTTGCGGCTGAGGTCGCGGACGACGAGGGCCTCGGCCAACGCCATACGCTTCCCGTCCAGCCACATGGCCGCTCCATTGGCCCCGGCGAAGCAGCCTACGGGGGCTCGCCCACCGCTTTGCACAGACCAGAGCCCATCGTACGCGCGCGAGTAGAGGTGCATGTCCTTTCGTGTTAGCGCGCGACCTCAGCAGCGGCTGAACTCACCCATCCAGATGCTCGCGGCAAACGGGTTCAAGGTGGCTCTCGTGGCGTTGCCTGGTGCCCTGGCGCGTCACCGAGCGCGCCTACTGCTGCCGGTCCACGACGAGGTCGTCCTCGAGTGCCACTTGACGGAGGTCGAGGAAGTCCAGGAGGTCATCGAGCGGGTCATGTAGGATTCGATGGCCAAGACCGTGCAGTCGACCCTGCCTTTCCCCGTCGATGTCTCGAGCGGAGGAGACTGGTCAGAGGCGGGTGAGCTTTGGGGGATCGTGAGAGTGTCCGAGCGTGCGAGGGGGGTGGTCGGTGCCCGCGAGGCCGTGGTCCAAAGGGCTCAGGAGCAGAAGATAGACATGGGCGACCATGTCTGTACCATCCGGCACATGACCACGGAATCGACGATGAGGGCCCTCTCAGTGCGCTGGCAGCGTTGTTCGTTGGAGGAGGGTCTGAAGCTGGATGGAGAGGAGGACTACGGTCTCTACCAGATCCATGGCTACCACCCGGTATACGGGAGCGATACGGCTTGCTTGCTCTACGTCGGCAAGGCAGCGGCTCAGACTTTCGCCGCACGGCTGCAACAGCATATGCAAGCGTGGCTCGAGATCGAAAGTGGGCTTCACCCTGGATTGTTCTCCATCAGGGTGGGTCGAGTGGAGGGGTATCGGGACCCTGGAGGGCCCGAAAAGGCACGCTGGAGCGATTGGACCCTTTGCGTCGACCACGCAGAGAAGCTGACAATCTGGTTCAACGCGCCAGCCTACAACTCCATGAACATCGCCCACCCGCCCAACATCACCCTCGCAGACCGGGTGACAGTGCGGAACCTAGGTGAGGACACCGGTGGCCTGCTCGGGCATTATTCGTGGCCGCCAGAAGCTGACCTCAGGCGCCGGGGAGACGAAGTCTGAGAAGAGCTGTCTTCCGTGAGCGTTCGCCGTCTGGCTCCGAGAATCTGAGTGTCCTGCTGGCCGCATCGCTCCCACCTCGGTCGGAGCAAAAAGGAACCGCCGGGGCGGTTCCTGCTCGTCACGCTGCGGTGCGGCCGACGAGGTATCGGTGAGCTGTCTCCTCGAGCCCGAGGCGTGGGGCGGTCCTCCGCTCACGGGCAGTGGCGGTGATCGCGTTGGCGACGTCGAAGGCGGTGGTCTTCGCGTCTCTGAGGAGCGCTTCGAGGGGCTTGGCGGAGTTGTCGGTGAGGAGGAGGCCCTGTTCGCGGGCCAGGGTCTCGCCGACTCCTCGTGCTTCGGGGGCGCTCATGCCGAGTCCTCGTAGGGCTTCGATCTCATCCAAGGCGGAGTCGATGAAGACGTCCACGGCACGCTGCCAGCGCTCGATGTCTCCCCGAGCCTCCGCGAAGGCCACGGGGATGGCGTCGCGTAGCTGGTCGTGCAGTCGAGCCGGATCGCCGATGTGTCGGAGTCGGACGGCGCCCTCGCTGCGCCAGGCGCGCATACCGTTGGTGCACACGAGCCGGTAGGTGACGGGGATCACCTGGACGCTTCGGAGGCCGAGCTCGCTGTTGCCGATGTCGATGCCGTGCTCGATGACGTCGCCGACCTTCACTGCCTTCCCCTCCGAGGGGAGCGTGATGCGGAGGAGGGTGTGCGGCCCGGTGCCGATCGACCGGACCATCGCGTCGCGGCGGTAGCCGGTTCGGTCCAGGCAGTCGGCGACCATGTCGAGGAGCGAGACGTCGTCGGCCGCCGCGTACCGTTCGCTGAGGACCGCGCGTACCTCGCTGCCAGCGAGGCGCAGCAGGGCGGGAGCCTCGCTTCGGCTGAGAGCCCAGTTGAGGTTCGCCATCTGCAGCTTGGCCGGGAGCGAGCGAAGGTACGGCGCCGGGGCACTCAGCCTCGAGCAGAGCTGGGAGAAGGCGAGCTCGCGCAGGGGGAGCGGCTCTCCGGGGTCGCGGCCCCGAAAGGGCACGCGCACGAGCTCCATCGTGCTCTGATCAGTGGAGCCGAAGGCCCAGGTTCGGAGGTCGGTCGCGACCAGGTCGTCGCGCTCGCCATCAGCTCGGTGGGCGTCGAGGACGCGGTCGGCGGCCTCGTCGAACGGGATGGGGGTCGAGAAGCTGTGCCAGCGCTCCGGCTGGTCGGGTAGGGGACGCAGGGGCGCGAGCGCGATCACGCGCCGCTGGGCGGGGGCGGATGCAGTCATGGGTTCCTCCTCGGGGAGATGCTTGGAGGCGGACGTCGCCTCACGCGCTGATAGGGGGAACGGCTCCTCGTTTCGCAGTCGGCGCGGCGGAGCTCGTGTCGACATCACGAGTGCGACGGTGGCGATGACCTCCCGGGGCTCGCTGACCGGTCGAGCCTCGCGTGGCGCTTCGCGAGGAGCGGTCTCGTCCGCAGCGGCAGAGACCAGGGAAGTCTCGACCTGCCTCCGCGACGGGACCGAGAGCTTCATCGCCTGGACGCTCGAGGAGCTGCCCGACGCCATCGAGGCGACGGCGGATGCCGAGTGGGTCTCCATGGTGAGAGACCGCTACCTCGCCTTCCCCGAGGTCGACGAGGGACGAGTGGCGCTACGACTGGCGGCGGGCCTTGACGATCGCCTTGAGCTGCTCTCTCGCCGTGATGTAGGCCGCGATTCGCGCGAGCACCTCCGCAGCCTCTTCCCACTCGGGCGCTCTGCCGACTGGTACTCGGCCGAGCTCGACCCGACCGCCGCCAACGAGATCGGGGACGGACTCGGACACGTGGCCCAGCACTTCCGAGATCTTCACTCCGCCGCGACCGGCCGTCATCCGGCCGCTGTGGCGCAACCGCAGGAGATCGCCCTCTGCTTCGAGTGAGCGCCCGAGATCGGCCTGGAGATGAGACTCGAACCGGGCGTCGCGCGAGAGAGCCACGATCAGTTGCGAGCGCCCACGACGGTTTCCCCAATGTGGGTGTTCGATGGTTTTCTGACTCGCCATGACCATCAACGCCATGACCCTCTCATCGCCAGACGGGTCGCGAATCAAGACGTCTCGATAGAACCCTGCCCAGGTACCGCCGCCTGCGTTGCCGGCGGCATGAAACCGAAGGCCCAAGTCCTCGAGGATCTCGACGCCGTGTTTGCGGAACGGGGCGACCCGTGGCCACGTCGCGTAGATGAGTGCGTCCTGAAGCTTCAGGACCGGCCACCAGTGGCGTTGGTCGAGGTCGTCACCCACCACACCCCGCCAGCGAGCGTGGAGACGGGTGAGTCCCTCGCGAGATCGTGCAGCCTTCGGAAGCGGTGGGACCCCGGGGGTGCTGACGGCAGCTCTGGCGATTTCGAGCTCGGGTCGAGAGAGGACCTCTTCGTAGCTGGGGATGTCCTCGACCAAGGTGAGCTCCCCGCTCTCGCGAAGGAAAGACTGCGCTGCGTCACCGTTGGTGACCGTCACGAATCTCGCTCCCACGGTCTCGGCGTAGTCGGCGCCTTGCCGCAGCACTTCTCGTGTCAGGGCGACGCCTGGGGCCTTGCACTCCACGATGAGGAGCGGAGCCAGGTCGTCCGCATCGACGGGCGCTTCGTCTCGGGGCCTCGAGTCGGCTTGGTCCTCCTCGACTACACCCACCAACCACGCCTGGCCCTCACGGAGCTCTTGGGTGGCAACGATGACCCCGTCGGAGGTCCGAACGCGCGCAGCCCTCTTCAGCACTTCCTCGACGATGCCCTCGACGAAGCTGCCGTCCGCGAGCTCGACCGCGACTCGAGCCCCCGTCTCGAGGGACGATAGGCGCGCGCGGTCGGCCACGCGACCGTCGGGGAGCTCGAGTCGAGGGGCGCTCTCCGCAGCTCGGTAGATTCCCTTCGCCCACTCGTCCGAGTCGGTCTCGGCGCGGACGAGCACGTCGGCGTGGCTGTCGACGTGGCGAACTAGGACCCAACCCGTGAAACCGTCGTGCGACAGGCCCCTCGTGACCCACGCCTCGGGACCCAGCAGCTCGAGCAGCTCGTCGACATCGGCAGTCAACTGGTCGCTGGCTGGGTCCGTGGGAGTGACCTGCGCCATGCCCAGCTCGCGGGCGATTCGCTGTTCTGCGGACGTCACGCCACACCCGAGGAGCTGGAACACCAACTGCGGAGGCGCTTCTCGGAGGGCGTTGGCGCAGTCCCTGGCGACCAGCGAGAAGCTCAGGTCGCACCACTCGAACCCAAGAGGCTCCAGCTCGACGTGCACACCATCGACCTCCGCGGTGAAGCGCTCCGGGATGGCGAGCACCTCGAGGGAGTCGAACCCCGAGAGCAGTTGCCGAATCCGAGTGGCGTCTCGCTCGTAGCTCGGGCGGTCATCGGGTCGCTGCTCGTCTCGAGCGGGTTCGTGGAGAGAAACGGTACCTATCCGGGCCCGGGGAAGCCGCACGATGACGTCGGCTCGGCGGCGGTCGGCCGTCCCCCGAGCGATAGGCTCTTCGGAGAGAACGTAGTCCCACGGGTATCCGTACTCCTCGACCAACGAGCGGATGACGTCCTGGCGAACCAGCTCCTCAGGCCGAGCCAGAACGAGTTGGCCTCGAGCGTAGCCGAGCAGCCGCCGGCCCGACGGAGTCTGGAACGTTCTATGCCGGTAGGACTTCAGCCGCTTCATGGCCGCGTTCTCGAGGAGGGGCTTGAAGGCGCACACGAGACCGTGGCGGTTCCCGCTGTTCGCCCTGTCGTACCAGCTGGTCTATCAAGCGGCCCGACAGCCAGTCGAGCGGGCTCCGCCGAGGTTCGGCCGTCCCGCCCCTCCGAATGGGACGAGCGGGATCGGGTCAGGACGACCGAGCTCTGCTGTCAGCTCTGGATTCTCGGGGAACTCGGTCTACTGTCCCAAGTGTCCCAAGTGTCCCAGGAAGAGAGAATACCCCGTGTGCCGACTTCGAACTCCGAACTCTCAGCCGGGATACGGAGGCGTTGCCGTTCCCCCTCCGAGAGCCGTGGGACATCTGGGACATCTGGGGCGTGTTCGGCGCCGCTGTGGATGCCCCGCAGGCTCCTCCGCTGGGCTAGGAGGTCGGCGAACCACCCACCCGACCGAGCCCAGATGGCAGCGGTAGACGACGTGCTGAGGCATCACATCGGAGCGTCTGTTCGGTAGCCGAGGGACCGGCGACAGGAACGGGCGGCCTGCAGGTCGGCTGGGACGACGCTCCCATGGTCCGGCCCTCATGCATCAGGACTCCATCGCTCGACCGCGCCTTGGAAGGGTGCGAGCAACCTCGGCATAGGCGAGGCGAACGCGGCTCTGTTGCCTGGCGCTTAGATCCAGTACTCCGGATCGGTTTCCGCCGAGGTCGATGAACTCGAACTGGCTTACGCCCGAGGTTCGGCGTGCCGTCTTCACCGCCGCGGTCACTGCCCCAGTGCCGCCGAACACGCCGGCGATGAGCGCCGTTCCGCCGGCCATGCCAAACCCTCCGGCCGCGAGCGAGCCGCCGCCGAGCAGCGAGCCCCGCCGTGGTCGCGGCAGCACCGGAGAGCCCA
>MDTG01226529.1_pt1 | contig 11481 bp, 8 predicted proteins | sample 811421 | NCBI WGS metagenome assembly MDTG01 (sample SAMN05326645, study PRJNA326480) | marine metagenome | isolation source: seawater | place: Pacific Ocean: South East | collected 2011
GACCTGAATTGCTGCCATGTATCTGCAGATACTTCGGGACGCAGAGGCCGCAATTCTGAGGCCCAGGCGTCGTACATGTCAAAGAAAGCTTCTCGATTGCCACTTAAGCCGATCGTCTGGAAAAGGACACCTGAAGCGACTCGATCAGGAGCTGCTTCGATTAAGCCCATCACATAGGGTCCGCCTATGCACATACCTACTGCGTGGAACTGATCGATCTCTAAATGGTCGAGAAGATTCAACTGGTCTTGGGTATATGTATTCCAACTGTCAGATCCAGTGATAGGCCCAGTCGACCTACCTGCATTTCGTTGGTCCATGGCGATGACCCGAAACTTGTCACTGAGCTGTTCGATCGGGTTCCAGGGTGTGGACTTCCAAAATGACGCCTCCGATTTCATTCCGCCCGGCGCAATAAGGAGAACCGGGAAACCGGTTCCGTATTCGTCGTAGTGAAGCTCAAGATCACCTGATTCAAATTTGGCCATGTGCATCATTGTTACACGTAGCTATTCTCCATGGTGATGTTGATCCTTAATGGCACTGATGGCGAGCATTGTGTACTTCACGATCTGGGGGGAGATGGACCCCCACTCCTGATGACCCACGGCAATGGCCTTAATGCTGGGATGTGGGCTACTGCTATCCCCTACCTTCAACCGCACCGCCGATGCTTTGGGTTGGACTTCCGAGGACACGGGGCATCCACTGTGCTGAAACCGCCTTTGGATGTGGACCGCTCGCTCCTCGTTGCTGAGGTTCGGCAGGCAGTGGGGGCAATTGCTGATGGACCTATCGATGCCCTTGGACATTCTCTCGGAGGAGCAACCCTTCTTCGGACCGAGCTCGAGAACCCGGGAACCTTTAGGAAACTCTGGCTTTTCGAGCCTGTGATGGTCCCAGAGGGTCACATGAGGCCTGATGGTGACCATCCGCTGGTCTTAGCAGCAAGGCGACGCAGGTCTCATTTCGCTTCTGTAGATGAATTCGTCGAACGGCTTATGAGTAAGCCTCCGTACTCAGATTGCGAAGAAGACGCCGTTCGCTCGTACGCAGAATTGGGAACTCAAGCAAATGAGAGTGGAGTGACCTTAAGTTGTTCAGGTGAGACCGAAGCCGAAATCTTCAGTTCCGGAACTCCAACAGACTTTCTCTCCCTCGCGTCCGTCGTTATACCTGTCGTTGTAGCTCGCGGAAAGGCTGTAGCGGGGGGAAATGAGCTACCGCCGGCGATGGCTGAGCCCATTTCTTCACACTTAGGCAACGGCCAACTCTTGTCTATGGATGGTTTAACCCATTTTGGGCCCATGGAAGATGGTCGTCGCGTAGCGCAAGCCGCATTAAGCCACTTTGTTGAATGAAGTTACGCAGCAGATGGGAGTGCGTCGGGGTCTATCTCGTATAGGTCCATGACATTGCCCCACACCATTGCTTCCCGTTCGGCTTCGGGCACACCGACCAAGATGTCATCGAGAATGGGGCGCGAATTAGGCCAGATCGAATCATGGTGGGGGTAATCGTTACCCCAGAGCAAGTTGTTGACACCTATGGCGTGGCGCGTAGCTATGCCTTCTTTGTCATCTTCGAAGGTGACCCAAAAATTACGATCAAAGTATTCTGATGGCTTCATGGTCAAGCCGTCGGCTAGCTCCCAGGGCGTACGGTAAGCAGCATGATCCAGTCGCTGCAATGTATGAGCGACCCAGCCAGTCTCATATTCGCTGATTACGAACTTGAGCTCCGGAAATCGTTCCACAACTCCGCCACAAATTAAATCGATCATGGTGTTCACGGCGGTGGTGTGCGCCAGCGTGTACCCCTTAAGGTTTCCGCCTGGTGTGCCCCAGTGAGCCGGCAACCCACCATCAAGGGTCTGTCCCGTAAAGATGTGCATGGTGAGTGGGACACCGTACTCTTGGGCCCTGGCCCAAAACGGATCGAAGGCTGGGTCGCTGTATGGCTGTGCCGGGTCGACGTGAGTTGGAATAGCAAAGCCCTTTACACCCCGCCCGGCTGACCGGTCGATTTCAGCAATTGACCGCTCAACATCAGGCAGTGGAAGGCACCCGACACCGATCAGGCGATTGCGATCGACTGAGCAATAGTCCAAGACCCAATCGTTGTGCTGTCGAAATGCAGCGTCGCGGACTTCCGCGTCCGGAATGGCAAACGTAAACATACTGAGGCTTGGGTACATAACTTCGCCAACGATTCCGTCAGTCAATTGTTCTTCTAACCGCGCAGCCGGGTTCATTACCCCGGGGTTAAAACCGTCGTAGCCCATCGCTATGCGCTCGTGGGTCGCTGGATCATCTAACCGAGCCCCTGCTATGCCCAGGCGCCCCACAGGCAGCGTTTGCATGCCGCCTGGCAGAACAAGCCAAGTGCCCGGCTTGCCTTGGTAGTCCTTCTCGACGAAGGGGGCTCGATCACCAAATCGGTCGGTCAGCCCATCGTAGATCTCGGCTGCTTCGACGACGTGTGAGTCACATGAGTAATAACGCATAAATTCCCCCTTGAAGCGGCCACCTAAAGAAAGGTCCTGGATAAACCGTAGCAGCACACGGATCCCCACTCCCATGCCGTTGACATTTAGCAATTTTTAGAAGCGAGAAGTAGATCTAACTATGTTCCTCTAGGAGGCGCGCCATTTGAACCGAAACAAACGCAGCCTCCTCACCGACGTTGTGTTTCCCTGCGCCTTGTGATCGCTCCAGCGCCTGTTCAACCGATTCAACAGTTAGGACGCCAAAAGCTATTGGCATGCCTGTTTCAAGTTGAACGGCTTGAATTCCCGACGCAGCAGCTTCTGAGACAATTTCATAGTGGGTCGTTTCGCCCCGAATCACCACGCCGCTAGCGACAATCGCATCGACATTGCCAGACAGCGCCAAAGCACGGCATGCGAGTGGTAACTCAAAACAGCCTGGAACCGACACTGGTCCCACAAGAGCAGCGGTCGTTGCCGCTAGCCCTCGTTGAACGCCTTCGATCAGTCGGTCCACGAGAGCGGAATTCCATTCGGCTCGCACAACACCTATCCGGAGACCGCTGCCATCGAGCTCTGAAGGGGGTTGGGGTCGCTCATCTCCAGATGCCATATACAAAACGCTACTACTTCACACCCAGAAACCGACTTATTGAAGAGGCTCGCAAGATCCGCAGCTACAGATATAAGCGAACGTCCTTCAGGTAATCAAAATAAAGGACTGCCGCCTAGGCCCACAAGAAATCGCTCAATTTGCGCTAGCGAGAGGCAATGCTAACCGGTTGTTTCTGGTGCCGATTTTAGTGTTGTTATCGTGACCCAAAGGACGACGGCGGCGAGAGAGCCCCTAGCAGTCCAGAGGAAACTCCGAATCAAATTACCCAACATCAGGTCACTATGGACATCTGAGTCAAAGCCGCCTGTGAGTTCACCATGCGCTGGGGCAGACACAAAAGCGCTAAGTGCCATGATGCTGACCATTAGGAGCGCTCCAACTACAGCGATCTTCCGGAGGTTCCCCGATAGGAAAAAGAGGAGAAGCAGCGCCGATAGCCCTTCAATCAGCCAAGGGGCCAGCAGAAGACGTCCAATTAGATCAAGGTGTTTTGCCTGAAAGGCTTCGTAGGTTTGGTCACCGACAGATTCAAACAGCGGGTAATGGACTATATGGATGGTCCAAATCATCCCGACCATGAACCAAGTCGATATAGCGTGCACAACAACAACGCCAACCTGAGTTCGGGAACTCAGCGGCAGCATGGCAAAGTTTCGCTGTTTCACAATGCGCCCTTCTTTTTTCTGGTGCGGAGATTCAAAACTTAGAAGCCTTCCATCATTCTTTGCCTTTCAACGCGGCAAGTAGCCCTCGCGGGGCGTTTCGGTAGCTTTCGATTTCTTCGGAAGTCATCACCAGAACCCACCCGTTGCCTCCTACAGGATTCTCTTGGACCTGAATAATGGCGGGGAGCGTATCTACTGCCGCAAGCTGTTCGTCTGACGCCTCATCTCGGTGTAAGAGGGAAATTCGTATTCCGAGATCTTTAGACGCTGCCTTCCATGACGATTTACCAAAGGGGTTCCAACCATGGGTCAAATCACAGAGGCTGCAAGACGTTCTGTGAGTCAGCTTTCCGAGCAGGTACCTAAGTTCACCTGACGGCGAGCCGTCAGCTTTATAAAGACCAATGAACTGGGACATCGGGTAACAAGCTATGGGCGGTTTACGCACAGAACGACTACATGTTGTGTCCGTAGCGATCTAACGTTGGGCCGTGCTTTTAACTCAAGATCAAAATGCGATCCGGCTCACCGTTCGTGATTTCGCCAACACCCGAATCGCGCCCTACGTAAGAGAGTGGGAGAAAGACGGCGGACCGCCGAAATCGTTATACGAAGAGATGGGAAAAGTAGGCCTTATGGGGATGACCGTGGATCCCTCCTACGGTGGCTCCGGTTTAGATTTCACTTCATATGCAGTGGCGATGGAAGAGATCTCTGCTGTCGACGGTGGCATAAGCAACATGATGTCAGGAAGCAACTCACCAGTAGCAGCTGGAATCGACGCCCACGGCTCCCATGAACAAAAGCAACAGATCCTGCCGATGCTCTGTTCGGGTAAATGGTTAGGTTCCTTTCACCTCACTGAGCCTCACACCGGATCGGATGCGTCAGCCATCACTACTAGAGCAGTCCGCGACGGTAGTGAGTTCATTCTCGATGGCCATAAGGCTTTCATAACGGGCGGAGAAACATCCGACGTGGCGATGATTATCGCCGTAACCGACCCCGAAGCTGGCAAAGCGGGACTTAGCGCCTTCATTACCTCAACCGATAATCCCGGATACCAAGTAATCAGTCGCGAGGCTAAATTAGGGCATCGCACCAACGACCTATGTCAGGTCCGTTTCGATTCTATGCGAGTGCCCGAAACCGACTTGCTCGGGGTCGAAGGTCGGGGCCTCCCTATCGCGTTGAGTGGCCTATCCATAGGACGCATCGCGGTTGCAGCCCAAGCGGTTGGTGGAGCTCGCCAAGCGCTTCGCTTAGCCAAAGAATACGCCGAGGTTCGCGATACGTTCGGCAAGCCGATCATTCAACATCAGACCATCGCCTTTCTGCTTGCCGAGATGGCCACAAAACTTGAAGCGGCGAGGCAGATGTACCTTCACGCAGCTACTTTGCAGGATCAGGGCCACGACTCTGCAGCCGCTGCCTCGATGGCGAAATTATTCGCATCTGAGATGGCCGAATGGGTAGCGTCAAAGGCGATACAGATACATGGGGGCGCTGGCTTCCTAGAGGATCATCTCGTTGAAAAAATTTACCGAGATGTCCGCGTTTACCAGATCTACGAAGGCACCTCGGAAATTCAAAAACTCGTAATATCGCGGCATCTAAACTCTCTCGAAATGTAACCGTGAGACTCTGTTCTAGGCTCTTTTCATGACTTCAATACGGCTTGCTGCTGATATCGGCGGAACGTTCACCGACATAGCTCTCGAAGCAGGCGGGCAACTTCACACTGCCAAGATTTTGACGACTCCCTTTGAGCCTGCCGCAGCCGTAATCGAAGGAATCCGAAAAGTCCTTCTTGATGCTTCTCTGGCGCCACAAGATGTCGAAATATTCGTACACGGGACGACGCTAGCGACTAATGCCCTCATCGAAAGGAAGGGAGCTCGAACTGCTCTACTGACTACTGCAGGCATGCGCGACTCCGTCGAAATAGCCCATGAAAACAGATTTGAACAATACGACCTTGCGATGGTACGACCCGACCCGCTCGTACCTCGAGACCTCCGAATCGGCATTCCCGAACGTTTAGCTTCTAACGGTTCCGTCCTCCAAGCTCTCGACGAGGCCGCCGTCGCTGCCGCCGTCGAGAAGCTGAAAGCATCGGATATCGAGAGCGTCGCTGTCGGATTCCTTCACAGCTACATCAACTCCGACCATGAAGTTCGCACTGCTGACCTGATCAGTGCTCGTTGGCCTGAGGTATCAGTATCAATGTCTAGCGACGTGTGTCCGGAGATTCGCGAGTACGAGCGATTCTCAACGACTTGCGCCAACGCTTATATCCAACCTTTAGTAACTAAGTACCTAACGGACCTCGAAGCTCGGCGACACTCTCTGGGGATGAAATGCCCGATGTTGTTGATGCAGTCAGGCGGTGGCCTCGGAACACTCGAGGATGCTCTTAAATTTCCGGTCCGTTTGGTCGAGAGTGGGCCCGCCGGAGGGGCGCTTCTATCGGCCGAGATTGCCAGGAGCTTTGACATCGATAAGGCCTTGAGCTTTGACATGGGTGGCACGACAGCCAAGCTCTGCATAATCAACAACGGTCAGCCTCGAACTTCGCGTGAATTCGAAGTGGGTCGGGAATACCGATTTTTGGCCGGCAGTGGTCTACCACTTCGTCTACCTGTAATCGAGATGGTTGAAATTGGAGCTGGTGGATCTTCCATTGCGTCTTTAGATGAATTGGGCCGAATTGCTGTGGGTCCCAGAAGCGCTGGCAGCGAACCCGGCCCGGCCTGCTATGGCCGAGGCGGCCTTCATCCGACAGTTACTGATGCCGACGTCGCACTCGGTCGAATACTTTCGGAAGGCTTTTCAGCCGGTGATCTGGACTTTTCGAAAGACGAAGCCTTGGCATCGATCCGCGCCAACTTGGTCAACCCTGATGGCTTTGATGTGGAAACAGCAGCATTCGGCATTTCCGAAACAGTCGATGAAAACATGGCGAGTGCTGGACGCGTCCATGCGATCGAGCAAGGTTGCGACATCACAGATGGCACCTTGATTGCTTTCGGTGGCGCAGCGCCTCTACATGCGGTGAGAGTCGCAGAGAAACTAGGGATCAGAGAAATACTTGTGCCGAGTGGCGCCGGGGTCGGCTCCGCTATCGGATTCCTACACGCGCCAGCGTCCCATGAGAACGTCCGCACTCGTTATATGCGACTCGGTGAGCTCATAGTTTCTGAGCTTGCGGCCATGTTGAACGAGATGCTGGCCGAGGCGGAACTAATTGTCCGACGAGCGGCTGGAGATGCGTACTTAACCAAAAGTGCCAAAGCATTTATGCGGTACGAGGGGCAGGGCCACGAAATCACCGTTGATCTCGACCTCGCTGAAATCTTCAGTTCTCCCCCACCAGATTCCGCACATTTACAAAAGGTATTAGAGGAAGCATTCGTTGAGGAGTATCGCAGGCTCTACGGTCGCGAGATCACAGGCCTGGGTGTCGAAACTCTTAGTTGGGTCGCCACCGTCAGTTCAATACCGGAGGTCTCTCAGCCAGAAGTTTGGGAAGAGGCCCCAACCGAACCGACTGATCACGCAACCACTCGCACACTTGACCCTGGCACCGGCGCAGCAACCGATACAGCGGTCATTCCGCGACAGGATCTCAAAGGGCACCGAATCGATGGGCCTGCCCTAATCACCGAAGACCAGACCACAACATTCATTCCAGAGAACTACAGGGCGTCATTAACAGCGAGCGGACATCTACGGATCCAGAGGCAGGATCCAGACAACAATTCCAGCAACAGACCAGCCTCGACGAACGTCCGAACCCTACATAAAGACATTATGTGGAATCGACTGGTGGCAGTTGTTCAGGAACAAGCTACGACGTTAGTCCGATCGGCATTTTCAACTTCGACTCGCGAAGCCGGCGACCTATCGGCCGGTGTTTTCGACCCGCAGGGAAGGATGTTGGCTCAGTCGATAACAGGAACACCCGGTCACGTGAACTCGATGGCAGCTTCCGTAGGGCATTTCTTAGCCGAGTTTCCCGTTCAAACCATGCGCCCTGGAGACATTTATCTCACCAACGATCCGTGGAAGGGCACCGGTCACCTTTTCGATGTCGTCGTCGTAACTCCTGTCTTTTTAGAAGACATAGTCGTTGCACTCTTCGCATGTACGAGCCATGTCGTTGATATAGGAGGTGTCGGGTTTAGCGCTACGTCTCGGGAAATCTTCCATGAGGGATTACAGCTACCGATTATGCGTTTCGCAGTCGACGAAGTCTTTGATCAAAATGTTGTAAAGATAATTGAGTCAAATGTTCGCGACGGCGTCCAAGTCATGGGTGACATTTACTCATTGGCCGCCTGCAATCGGGTTGGGGCCGCCCGCTTGCTCGACATGATGCAGGAATACCAGCTGACTGACCTCGACGAGCTCGGACGACACATCATCGACACTTCAAAAACGGCAATGCTGGCCGAGATCAGTCGTCTTCCCAGTGGCACATGGCATTCCCAGATGCGAGTAGATGGTGTCGATGAGCCACTTGACATCGTCACAGAACTCGTGATCGAAGATGATGGAATTATCGTGCGCTTCGATGGAACAAGTTCTGTCCAGCCTCATGGGATCAATGTCCCAATGTCATATACGGATGCGTACACCTCTTTTGGAGTCCGATGCATCATTGGGCCGAACATTCCCAACAATGCCGGTTCCCTTGAGGTGATCCAGGTTTCGGCTCCTCTTGGCTGCATTCTGAACGCACCACGCCCAGCTGCTGTGAATATTCGACATGTTATGGGTCAGATGCTGCCCGATGCCGTCTACGGATGTCTTAGCCAAGTACTTCCCGACAAAGTCCCAGCCGAAGGAACTAGTTCATTGTGGAATCTTCTGGCAAGTGGAGCGTGGGACGATCAGCCGAACAAGCAGTTCATGATGATGAGTTTCAATTCCGGCGGCGCCGGCGCCCGGCCTGGACAGGATGGTCTCTCCGCGACGGCGTTTCCTAGCGGCGTAAAGAACATGCCGGTAGAAATTAACGAAGTTGTCTCCCCATTGGTTTTTTGGCGAAAGGAACTGCGCCCCGACTCGGGCGGCGATGGGGAATTTCGAGGAGGCCTTGGTCAGGTAGTCGAACTCGGCCACCGAACTGACGGGGAATTCGTTTTTAGCGCCACTTTCGAAAGAGTGAGATATGCGGCTAGAGGTCGTCAAGGGGGAGGTAACGGCTCGAACGGGCATCTCGAGCTTGACGACGGGACGCCTGTAGCTGCAAAGGGAAACACAACGGTGCCGCCAGGTCGCAGGCTAAGGATAGAATTTCCCGGTGGTGGTGGTTTAGGCGATCCGTTAAATCGGCAAGCTCAAGCTAGATCCAAAGATAAGAGATTAGGGTACGTAACGGACTAGCTTTTGGGGACGCTACGTGACAGTTAATGAAAATGATCTTCCGCTCCATGGGATCCGCGTCTTTGAACTGGGGATAGCTATCGCTTCTCCGTATTGTGGCAAATTGATGGCCCACTTCGGGGCGGACGTGTTGAAAGTCGAATCTCAGACAAACCCAGATGTAGTGCGGATCTTGGGCTCCGCGTGGCTGAAAGACCGTGATGACTTGGCTGCGATCGCCTCAGATACAAGTCCCTACGTTTCAGAAATGAACGCTTCTAAACGGAGTGTCGGTCTTGAATTGAAAACTGCTGAGGGGAAAGCGGCCGCTATGCAGCTCATAGCTGAGTGTGACGTCTTCCTTGCAAACTTCGGGGCTCGAGCCCTTGTGGATCTGGGATTCGATTACGACGCAGTAGCAGCTGTTAATCCAGACATCGTTTACGTCCAGTTGCCTGGATTTGGAAGCAACGAAGACATGCCCTACTACCCATTTGTTGCGTGGGGACCTAATCAAGCTCCCCTTGTTGGAATGGATGATTTCACAGGCCATGCGCATGACCCACCTGCAGGAATCGCCACGGTGGCTCCTCCCGACTACATGTCCGCCCTACACGCTGCGATTGCGACCATCACAGGACTTGAGCAGCGTGACGTGACTGGCGAGGGCGTTCATGTGGACATCAGCCAATTCGAGACAACCCTGGCGCTACTGGGCCCTTTTGTCATGGATTACGAGTTAACCGGCACGGTGCACAGCCGAATTGGTAACCGTTCCATGTGGGGCTCCCCTCAAGGTGTCTATCCGTGCTCCGGCGACGAACGGTGGATCGCCATCAGCGCGACCGAACCGCAGGACTGGGACGCTCTTCGAACTGTTCTAGGCTCTTGTGTCGACTCCGACTTCGATGACCCCTTGATAAGAGTCTCTGACCAAGATCGACTCGACGAGCAAATCTCCGCATGGACTGCAGGTTTCGAATCAGAAGATCTCGCTGGCCGACTACAAGCAGTGGGAATTGCCGCACACATTGTCTCTACCAACGAGGATCTCCTACATGACACTCATGTGACAAGTCGCCAGTGGTATCAGGTAGCTGACTCCACGCGCCTCGGGCGCGATGTCTTTACCAACTCACCCGTGAAATTGAGTAGGACTAGTGGCCGTTGGACCGGAGCTGGACCCTCAATGGGGCAACACACTCGCGACGTACTGTCTGAGGTGGCTGGGATGTCCGCAGCTGCGATCGACAATCTAATAGAGGTCGGCGGTGCCTTCGAGCAGATCGATCCAGAGACTACTACCACTCGCCCATGGGACGATTGGATTCACTTGTTGCTTCCCGGAACCGAAGACGCTCGAGATCTCTGATGTCTGGCCCTTACAGCGGACTTCGTGTAGTCGACACCACAGGACTTGCGGGTGCATATGCCACCCGCCTACTCGCAGGGATGGGAGCAGACGTTATTCGACTTGAACCCCCAGAAGGCTCTCCCCTGCGACGTCTTGGTCCATTTGCTGAAGGCATTGAACCGCCCGAGAACAGTCTGTGGTGGAGTTACTTAGCCATGGGTTCGCAGAGCGTCGTCATCGACCCCGAAGACACCGAATCTTTGACGAAAATCTTAACTGAGGCCGACGTGCTGTTCGAAGACCGACTCCCAAATGCTTCGAAGTTGTCGACTCAGGACATCAATCCGAAGACCATCAGGACCCGTATTTTACCTTTCGGCTTGACCGGTCCAAAACGAGACTGGCGAAGCTCGAATCTTATTGCTTGGGCGGCCTCCGGCATCCTATATACGACAGGCTTCACCGATCGGGCTCCCGTGGCTCCCGCTGCCCCTGTACAGCTCGCATACCATGCATCGGCAGCATCTGCCCTTGTAGGCACCCTCTTGGCGCTTAGGTCTCGACGTTTAACTGGCCTAGCCCAAGAGGTTGAAATTTCGATGCAGGAAGCCGCCCTCTCTATCGCTCCCGAGACCGGTGTTCCAATGTTTATGGACGACCGCGTGCACCGCGAACGCTCCGGCAACAGAAGAGATCTTGGGCGGCCGTTCGGCCTCTACCCATGCCAAGACGGTTTTGTGTCAATCATCGTCCTGATGCCACGACACTGGGTTGCGATGTCTCAATGGGTGGCAGAGGCGACCGATAACGAGAGTATTATTGAGGAGGTCTTCGTAGACAACGCGGTTCGGGTCGAGGCCCGCGACTTGATCGATGACTGGGTCGAGGAGCTCACGCAGCAGCACACACGCCTGGAACTATTTGAGGAAGGGCAGCGCCGAGGAATTCCCATCACTCCGGTCAACACCATCGAGGCCCTCGTCGAAGA
>MDTG01238965.1_pt1 | contig 11481 bp, 4 predicted proteins | sample 811421 | NCBI WGS metagenome assembly MDTG01 (sample SAMN05326645, study PRJNA326480) | marine metagenome | isolation source: seawater | place: Pacific Ocean: South East | collected 2011
AGTTGCAAAAAAAGAAGCTGAAGAATTTAAGAAAAAACTTGAAGCAGCTGGAGCTAAAGTAGAATTAAAGTAAACAAAATTTAAGACTGAGTTTTACTGCACCAAAAAAATATGCAGTGAAGCTCTTATTTATTGATGGAATTATCTTTTACTCAAAAGAAAAATATTAGAAAAAATTTTGGTAAACTTATAGAAGGATTATCAATTCCAAACCTTATAGAAGTTCAAAAAAATTCTTATAATGAATTTCTACAATCAAAAAGTTTAAAAGACCAAATGAATGAGCTTTCTAAAGGCATCGAGAAAGTTTTTAAGAGTATTTTTCCCATTGAAGATGGTACAGATAAATCTACATTAGAGTACATTTCATACAAATTAGAAAAACCAAAATTTGACGTAATTGAGTGTAAACAAAGAAGCTTATCTTACTCGGCTGCGTTAAAAGCAAATTTGAGACTTGTCGTATATGACATAGATGCGGAAAATAATACTAAACAAATACTTTCTGCAAAAGAACAAGAAGTTTTTATAGGTGATTTACCTTTGATGACACCAAGTGCAACTTTTATTACTAATGGAGTAGAACGAGTTGTTGTTAACCAGATGCATAGAAGTCCAGGAGTTTTTTTTGATCATGATAAAGGCAAAACTCATGCAAGTGGTAAGCTATTGTTCAATTGCAGAATAATTCCGGGAAGAGGTTCATGGCTAGACTTTGAATTTGATCCAAAAGATATTTTATACTTTAGAATAGATCGTAAAAAGAAATTACCAATCACAACAATTTTATTTGCGCTTGGATTTACAAAAGATAAAATTATTAACACATTTTACACAACGGATAAGTATACTTACAATTCAGCTGATAAGATGTGGACCACAGATTTCAATCCAGATAACTACAAGAGACCAATTAAATTATCTTTTGATTTAATTGACGCAAAAAATAATAAAAAAATATTATCAAAAGGTGAAAAAGTAAATTTTATAATTGCAAAAAAACTTCAAGAAAAAGGACTTAAATCAATTTTAGCTTCAAAGGATCAAATTGTTGGAAAATATATTGGTAACGATATTAAAGACAAAAATACAGGTGAAGTTTTAATTGGTGCAGGTTTTGATATTACCGAGGAACAGTTGAATAAGATAATAGCTCAAGAAGAAAAAACTTTAAACATTGTTAATATTGATCCAATTAATAAAGGACCTTATCTTTTAGAAACACTTAAAGTAGATAAAAATAAAAACAAAACCGAAGCGTTGAACGATATTTATAAAGTTTTAAGACCGGGGGAAGCACCATCATTGGAAATAGCTGAAGAGATTTTTAATAATCTTTATTTTAAAAAAGAGCGATACGACCTTTCGGAAGTTGGAAGAGTTAAATTAAATTCTAAACTTAATCTAAAAATTAGTAACAAAAAAACAATTCTTAGTATTGAAGATGTTGTAGCAATAATCAGATTTATGCTTGATTTAAGAGACGGCAAAGGTGAGGTAGATGATATCGACCATTTAGGCAACAGAAGAGTTAGATCAGTGGGTGAATTAGTTGAAAACCAATTTAGAATAGGACTTTTAAGAATGGAAAGAACTGTAAAAGAAAAAATGTCTACTTTTATAGAGATTGAATCTGCAATGCCTCAAGATCTTATTAATGCAAAACCAATTACGACTTCTTTGAAAGATTTTTTTGCAACTTCCCAACTTTCTCAATTTATGGATCAAACAAATCCTTTATCTGAAATTACTCACAAAAGAAGAGTTTCAGCTTTAGGACCTGGTGGTCTAACTAGAGAAAGAGCAGGATTTGAAGTGAGAGATGTGCATCCAACGCATTATGGTAGAATCTGTCCAATTGAAACTCCAGAGGGGCCAAACATAGGCTTGATCAATAGTTTAGCAACATATTGTAGAGTTAATAAATTTGGATATATAGAAAGCCCTTATAAAAAGGTTGTAAATGGCAAAGTTACTTCTGAAATAAAATATTTATCGGCTATTGAAGAGGAAAAATTTACTATTGCTCAGGCAAATTCCCCAATAAAAGAAAATGGCTCGTTCGAAGAAGAATTAGTAGCTTGTCGAAAAAATTTAAATTTTGAATTATCTAATCGGGAAAACATTGATTACATCGATGTTTCTCCAAAACAATTAGTTTCAGTCGCTGCAGCACTAATACCTTTTTTAGAAAATGATGATGCTAACAGAGCCCTAATGGGATCGAACATGATGAGGCAAGCAGTTCCATTATTAAAACCTGAGTCACCATTAGTAGGAACCGGTATAGAATCCGATGTAGCTTTAGACTCAGGAGTTACTATAGTTGCAAAAAGAAACGGTGTTGTAGACAAAATTGATGGTAAAAGAATTGTAGTGAAAGCAACTGAAGCAACTGATTTATCTCAATCTGCTGTAGATATCTATAATCTCTCAAAGTTTCAAAGATCAAATCAAAATACATGCATTAATCAAAAACCACTTGTTAAAGTAGGAGATCAAATTAAGAAAGGAGATATTATAGCTGACGGTCCTGCAACAAAACTTGGTGAGTTAGCACTAGGAAAAAATGTGACCGTAGCTTTTATGCCATGGCAAGGCTACAATTTTGAAGACTCAATTTTGATTTCCGAAAGATGTGTAACTGATGATGTATTTACCTCAGTACATATAGAAGAGTACGAGTCAATGGCACGTGATACAAAATTAGGTGCTGAAGAAATTACAAGAGACATTCCTAATGTCAGCGAAGAAAGCCTTAGAAACTTAGACGAGTCTGGAATCGTATATGTTGGTGCAGAAGTCAAACCTGGCGATATACTAGTAGGCAAGGTTACCCCAAAAACTGAAACTTCATCAAGTCCCGAAGAAAAATTATTGAGGTCAATCTTTGGTGAAAAAGCTACAGACGTAAGAGACTCATCATTAAAATTACCTTCGGGTAGTACGGGTGTTGTTATCGACGTAAGAGTTTTTAACAGACATGGTATTGAAAAAGACGAGAGATCAATCGCAATTGAGAGAGCAGAAATAGAGTCTGTGCAAGAAGATAAAAAAGTAGAAGAAGAAATTTTAAATAGAAACATCAAACAAAGAGCAATTGGTTTACTTAATAATCAGAGTATAAATAAACAATTTAAAGATTTAAAGTCAGGCACAACCTTAAACAAAAACGATTTTGAAAATTTATCTTTAAAAGATATATGGAGTCTTTCGTTTGATAAAGAAGATATTAATAGAAATTTAGAAAAATTAAAAAAACAATTTGAAAATGCTTTTGAAGATATAAAGTTTAGATTTGAAGACAAAGTCTCCAAGATTCAACAAGGTGATGATTTACTGCCTACTGTAATGAAAGTAGTGAAAGTCTTTGTAGCCGTGAAAAGAAGATTAATGCCAGGAGATAAAATGGCGGGACGTCATGGAAATAAAGGAGTTGTGAGTAAAATTGTGCCGGTAGAAGATATGCCTTATTTACAAAATGGTAAACCAGTCGATATAGTTTTAAATCCATTAGGAGTTCCTAGTCGAATGAATGTTGGTCAAATTTTAGAAACGCACCTAGGTTGGTCATGCTCGGAACTAGGTGAACAAATTAAATCATACTTAAAAGATTTTGAGTCTCAAATAAATAAAGTAAAAGATAAATTAAAACAAATTTATGGTGAAGAATATTATGGTCATGTTATTTCAAAATTATCAAAAAAAGAAATAGCTGAGCTAGTAAATAATATTTCTAATGGTGTTCCAATATCGACACCAGTTTTTGATGGAGCATCAACAAAAGATATAACGGAAATGTTAGATCTTGCTAAATTACCAAACTCGGGACAAACAAATTTATGGAATGGTCAAACAGGTGAAAAATTTGATAGACCTGTAACTGTTGGAATTATTTACATGTTAAAATTGAATCATTTAGTAGAGGACAAGATTCACGCTAGATCTACAGGTCCATATAGCTTAGTAACGCAACAACCATTAGGCGGAAAAGCTCAATTAGGCGGACAAAGATTTGGTGAGATGGAAGTTTGGGCCTTAGAAGCTTATGGCGCATCTTATACATTACAAGAAATCTTAACTGTTAAGTCCGATGATGTTGCCGGTAGAACAAAAGTTTATGAGACAATTGTAAAAGGTAATAATAACTTTGAGTCAGGTGTTCCTGAGTCATTCAACGTGTTAGTAAAAGAGATTAGGGCCCTAGGATTGAACATAGAATTGAATTAAATGGAAAAAAACTTAACAAAAAATTTCGACAATCAAAATCTAGCTGCAGAAAATAACTTTGATAGTATTAAAATTACATTAGCTAGTCCTGACAAAATAAAATCTTGGTCTTATGGAGAGATTAAAAAACCTGAGACTATAAACTATAGAACTTTTAGACCGGAAAAAGATGGTTTGTTCTGCTCAAGAATATTTGGTCCCGTTAAAGATTATGAATGTTTATGTGGCAAATATAAAAGGATGAAATTTAGAGGCATAATCTGTGAAAAATGTGGAGTTGAGGTTACTAAATCTAATGTGAGGAGGGAGAGAATGGGACACATTGATTTAGCTTGTCCTGTTGCTCACATCTGGTTTTTAAAATCTTTACCTAGTCGAATTTCACTAGCGATTGATATGAAACTTAAAGAGGTTGAAAAAGTTTTATATTTTGAAAGTTTTATAGTAATTGAACCTGGATTAACTACTTTAAAGAAAGGACAGTTACTGTCTGAAGAAGCTTTACTTAAAGCACAAGATGAATTTGGGGAAGATGCGTTTACCACTGGTATTGGCGCAGAGGCTGTAAGAGAAATCTTAGTAAATTTAGATCTTCATAAAGAACAAAAAAAATTAAGAGACTCATTATCTGAAATTAAATCAAAGGTTACTGAAGAACGTACAGTTAAAAGATTAAAATTAATAGAGTCATTTATTTCTTCTGGAAATAAACCTGAATGGATGATTTTAACATCTGTGCCCGTGATACCGCCTGAACTAAGACCTCTTGTTCCGTTAGATGGTGGCAGATTTGCGACATCAGACTTAAATGACTTATACAGAAGAGTAATTAATAGAAACAATAGGCTGAAAAGATTATTAGATCTAAAAGCTCCTGACATAATTGTCCGTAATGAAAAAAGAATGTTACAGGAATCGGTTGATGCTCTATTTGATAATGGTAGAAGAGGCAGAGTAATTACTGGAACAGGCAAAAGACCTTTAAAATCTTTAGCAGAAATGTTGAAAGGTAAACAAGGTAGGTTTAGACAAAATCTTTTAGGAAAAAGAGTTGATTATTCTGGTCGTTCAGTAATTGTAGTAGGACCCGAACTGAAGTTACATCAGTGTGGTTTACCCAAAAAAATGGCTTTGGAATTATTTAAGCCTTTTTTATATGCTAGGTTGGATAAATTAGGATTAGCTACGACAATTAAACAAGCAAAGAGATTAGTGGAAAAAGAAAAAAGTGAGGTATGGGACTCGTTAGAACATATAATTAGAGAACACCCAGTACTTTTAAATAGAGCACCCACGTTACATAGACTTGGCGTTCAAGCTTTTGAAGCAAAATTAATTGAAGGAAATGCTATTGAGTTACATCCGCTCGTATGTGCAGCATTTAACGCTGATTTTGACGGAGATCAAATGGCCGTCCATATACCTTTGAGTTTAGAAGCTCAATTGGAAGCTAGAGTATTAATGATGTCAACAAATAATATTTTAAGTCCTTCAAATGGAAAACCTATCATTGTTCCAAGTCAGGATATCGTTTTAGGAATTTATTACCTTTCTCAGGCGGATGAAGATCAAAAAAAAATAAAAGGAATTTTTTCAGGACTAGAGGAAATAGAACAAGCATTAGAAAATAAATCTATAAGTTTACATTCTAAAATTATATCGACTTTTAAAACTGTAAATGCGGATGGAACATCAAAAGTTGAAAAATACAACAGCACAGCTGGAAGATTTTTATTAGCAAATCTTCTACCTAAAAATCATAATATAAAATTTAGTCTCATTAATAGACTTTTAACTAAAAAGAACGTATCCGAGGTCATCGATACTATTTTTAGATATTGTGGACAAAAAGAAACAGTTATTTTTTGTGATAAAATCAAGACACTCGGTTTTAAACATGCATTCAAAGCTGGAATTTCTTTTGGTAAAGATGACTTACTAATTCCAAAAACTAAAGAAAATTTAATCAATAATACAAAAAAACAAATAGAAGAATATGAAAAGCAATACTCTGACGGTTTAATCACCAGAGGTGAAAAATATAACAAAGTTGTAGATATATGGTCTAAGTGCACTGATACAGTCGCTAATGAAATGATGAAAGAAATTTCTTCAGCAGAAAAAGTTTATGACGATGGAAGAATAGAAACGAATTCAGTATATATGATGGCAGACTCTGGGGCTCGAGGATCACAAGCTCAAATGAAACAATTAGCTGGAATGAGAGGTTTGATAGCTAAGCCTTCTGGTGAAATTATTGAAACACCAATTATCTCGAATTTTAAGGAAGGGCTATCGGTTTTAGAATATTTTAATTCAACTCATGGAGCCAGAAAAGGGTTAGCCGACACTGCATTAAAAACCGCAAATTCTGGTTATTTGACAAGGAGATTATGTGATGTTGCTCAAGATGTTCAAATAACTAAGAAAGAATGTGATCCAAAAAAAAGATCATCTGTAACAATTTCTGAGATTATAGAAGGTGGTAATATTTTAGTAAGTCTTTCTGAAAGAGTGCTTGGAAGAGTAATTGCAGAGGATATTAAAAATCCTGTAACAGGTGAAGTGATTATTAAAAAAAATAAATTGATAGATGAGTTTGATTGTGAAAAAATTGATGCTGCAGGTGTTAAATCTGTTAATGTTTATTCAGTTATTACATGCGCATCTACAAAAGGTGTTTGCCAAATATGCTATGGTAGAGATTTAGCTAGAGGGAAGTTAGTAAGCATTGGAGAAGCAGTTGGAATGATAGCCGCACAATCAATTGGGGAACCGGGTACTCAGTTGACGATGAGAACTTTTCACGTTGGAGGAACTGCGCAGATAAAAGAAGAATCACAAATAGTTTCACAAACAAAAGGCAAACTTAACATTATTAATAAAAATCTAATTGAAGACTCTAAAAAAAATATAATTGTGATGGGAAGAAATACTCAGTTAAGTATAGAAGATGAAAGTGGGAGACAACTAGCTATATATAAAGTCAATTATGGATCTAAATTATTTTTTAAAGATGGAGAAATGATAGAAAAAGGAAAAAAGATAGCTGAGTGGGACCCTTACACTCTTCCTGTAATAGCAGAAACAAGCGGTATAGCAAATTATATGGATCTAACTGAAGGAAGTTCTTTAACAGAGACTCTTGATGATGCAACAGGTCTTTCTTCAAAATCAGTCACAGATTGGAAATCGTTATCAAAAAATTCAGAATTAAAACCTAGAATAACTTTAAGAGACAGCAAAGGTGAAATAATTAAAAAAGCAGACGGCAATGAAGCTAGATATTATTTAGTTCCTGATACAATTCTATCAGTAAAAGATGGACAAAAAATCTCTGCAGGTGATGTTTTAGCTAGACTACCAAAAGAAACATCCAAAACAAAAGATATAACTGGTGGTTTACCACGTGTTGCAGAATTATTCGAGGCAAGAAGACCTAAAGATAGCGCTATCATAGCTGAAAACGACGGTGTTATTCAATTTGGAAAAGAAGTCAGAGGAAAACAAAAAATTTCGATTGTGGCTAACAATGGAGAGACTTCTAATTATCTAATACCAAAAGGAAAACATATTAATTTTAATCAAGGTGAAAAAATAAAAAAAGGTGAATATTTACTAGATGGAAGTCCTGCTCCGCATGATATTTTAAGAATTTTGGGAGTAGAAAAATTAACTGAATATTTTGTTAGTGAAGTTCAAGAAGTTTACAGATTACAAGGTGTAGTAATTAATGACAAGCATATTGAAACTATTGTAAGACAAATGTTAAAACGTGTCGAAGTTAAAGATCCAGGAGACTCAGAATTGTTAGTTGGTGAAGTCATAGATTTATTAGATATTAATAAAATTAATGAAGATCTTAGAAAAGAAAAGAAAAAACCTGCAATTTTTGAAAGAGTTTTATTAGGTATTACAAAAGCATCTTTACAAACTAATTCATTTATTTCTGCTGCATCATTTCAAGAAACAACAAGAGTTTTAACGGACGCTTCAATTAAAGGTAAAACAGATACATTAGACGGTTTAAAAGAAAACGTTATAGTTGGTAGACTAGTCCCTGCTGGTACTGGATTGACTAAAATAGAGTGGGACAAACAAGCTAAGGAACAAGATAAAGTAAGGCTCGAGGAGCTTAAAAAAAAAGAGATTGAAACTGCAGCTAAAACACCCGAACAAACGGCAACTTAAAGCCTAATAAACAATCAATAAATATTGACTTTTATCATTTCAATGCTAGTTTACGGCACATTTTGAATGTTAGAAGTAAGGCAATTATAGTCTTAAACACTAACTAAACTAAGCGATCAGGCTACCCTTAACTCTCACTTCAAAATTAAATTATGCCGACTATAAATCAATTAATAAAAAAAAGCAGGGTAAAACCTATTGCTCGAAATAAAGTTCCAGCGTTAGAACGTCAGCCTTTAAAAAGAGGTGTTTGTGTCAAGGTTTACACAACTACACCCAAAAAGCCTAACTCGGCTTTAAGAAAAGTTGCAAGAGTACGTTTATCAAATGGTTTTGAAGTTACAGCTTATATTCCTGGAGAAGGGCATAATTTACAAGAACACTCAGTCGTTTTGTTAAGAGGTGGTCGTGTAAAAGATTTGCCTGGTGTTCGTTATCACATTTTAAGAGGAAACTTAGATACGCAAGGTGTTGCAAATCGAAAAAAACGAAGATCACTTTACGGAGCAAAAAAACCAAAGTAATTTTATGTCTAGAAAAAGAAAAGCTCCAGTTAGAAAAGTTTATCCAGATCCAAAATTTCACTCAGAAGTGATATCGAAATTTATAAATTCTATAATGTACGATGGAAAAAGATCAACAGCAGAAAAAATTTTGTATGATGCCTTAGAGAAAATTAAATCTAAAAGTAAAGAAGATCCATTGAAAGTTTTTAATACTGCTATAAATAATGTTAAGCCAGATTTAGAGTGCAGATCAAGAAGAGTAGGAGGTGCAACTTACCAAGTGCCAGTCGAAGTAAAATCAAAAAGAGCTCAAGCTTTAGCATTGAGATGGTTAATGGATGCAACAAGAAAAAGAAAAAACAAAACAATGGCGGATAAGTTATATGCTGAACTTTTAGATGCATCTCAAAACAGAGGTTCTGCTATTAAAAAAAGAGAGGATACTCATAAAATGGCTGAAGCCAACAAAGCTTTTGCTCATTTTAGGTGGTAAATAATTATGGCTACTAAATATTCTTTAGACAAATATAGAAATATCGGAATTATGGCGCATATAGATGCTGGCAAAACTACGACGACAGAAAGAGTTTTATATTACACTGGCAAAAGTCATAAAATCGGTGAAGTACATGACGGTGCAGCTACTATGGACTGGATGGAACAAGAACAAGAAAGAGGAATTACCATAACATCAGCCGCAACAACTTGTTTTTGGCGAGATCACAGAATTAATATTATAGACACTCCTGGGCATGTTGATTTTACAATTGAAGTTGAAAGATCTTTAAAAGTTTTAGATGGTGCAGTGGCAGTTTTTGATGGAGTAGCAGGAGTAGAACCGCAATCAGAAACTGTATGGCGTCAGGCAGATAAGTACAAAGTTCCAAGAATTTGCTTTGTTAATAAACTAGATCGAACGGGAGCAGATTTTTATAGGTGTGTTGAGATGATTAAGGATAGATTAGGCTGTAAGCCTTTAGTTTTACAATTACCCATAGGCTCAGAGGCAGATTTAAAAGGAATTGTTGATTTAGTAAAAATGAGAGGGATTGTTTGGCAAAACGAAGATTTAGGTGCAAAATTTGATTATGTAGACATTCCTGCTGATTTAAAAGAAAAAGCAGATAAATATCGAAAAGAACTAGTTGAGTCAGCTGTCGAAGAAGATGAAAAACTAATGGAGTCATATTTAGAGGGAAACGAACCTTCAGAAGCTGATTTAATAAAGTGTATTAGAAAAGGGACATTAAAATTTAATTTTGTGCCAATAACTACTGGTTCGGCTTTTAAAAATAAAGGTGTTCAGCCTTTACTAGATGCAGTTATTGATTACTTACCAAGTCCTAGTGATTTAAAATCGATAGACGGTACAAAAGTTGGTTCAGAAGATAAAGTTACAATGAAATTTGATGAAAAAGAGAGTTTTTCCGCATTAGCCTTCAAAGTTGCAAACGATCCTTTTGTTGGTTCATTAACTTTTATTAGGATCTACTCAGGGACTTTAAACGCCGGCACGTCAATATTGAATTCATCTAAAGATAAAGACGAAAGAATTGGTAGAATGTTACTAATGCATGCAAATAGTAGAGAGGATATAAAAACAGCAAGCGCGGGAGACATTGTGGCACTTGCTGGATTAAAGCATACAATAACAGGCCATACATTATGTGATCAAAAAAACCCAGTATTATTAGAACCTATGGAATTTCCTGATCCAGTTATAGAAATAGCGGTTGAACCTAAAACCAAAGGTGATCAAGAAAAAATGGGGGAAGCGTTAGCAAGATTAGCTAAAGAAGATCCTTCATTTAGAGTTTCATCTGATGAAGAGTCTGGACAAACTATAATTAAAGGAATGGGTGAATTACATCTCGATATAATTGTTGATAGAATGAAAAGAGAATTTAAAGTTGAAGCAAATATCGGAGCACCGCAAGTAGCTTACAGAGAGACAATTTTAGGATCAGCAGAAATGGAATACATACACAAAAAACAAAGTGGAGGTGCCGGCCAATTTGCTAAAGTTAAATTAGCAGTAGAGCCTCTAGAGGCAGGCAAAGGTCGAGAAGTAGAAAATCTGATTAAAGGAGGCTCAATACCTAAAGAGTTTATCCCGGGAGTAGAAAAAGGTGTTGAAAGTGTTTCTGATAGTGGAATTTTAGCTGGATTTCCAATAATTGACTATAAAGTGAAAATTTTAGATGGTTTACATCATGACGTTGACTCTAGCGTGTTAGCATTTGAAATTGCAAGTCGAGCATGTTTTAGAGAAGCTTGCCAAAAGGCCACTCTTAAGCTTCTGGAACCAATGATGAAAGTTGAGGTAGTAACACCAGAGGAGTTTATGGGAGATGTTATTGGTGACTTAAACAGTCGAAGAGGTCAAGTAGGATCTACGGAGCCAAGAGGAAACGCAACAGCTATTAACGCTACAGTGCCACTAGCGAACATGTTCGGTTATATAAATAATTTAAGATCATCAACACAAGGAAGAGCTCAATACACAATGCAATTTAGTCATTATGATAAAGTACCTCAAAACGTACAAGATGAA
>MDTG01262301.1_pt1 | contig 11481 bp, 8 predicted proteins | sample 811421 | NCBI WGS metagenome assembly MDTG01 (sample SAMN05326645, study PRJNA326480) | marine metagenome | isolation source: seawater | place: Pacific Ocean: South East | collected 2011
CTACAAGGAATTTGAAGCCGAAAACCACGCACTTCTAAGCACACTAGATACTGTTATATTATGGATTTTCGTACTGGAAGCCGCGATCAAAATCATCTCCAAGGGAAAACGGCCTATCGATTATTTCAAAGATCCTTGGAACGTCTTTGATTTTACGATCGTCGTAGTTTGTTTCCTACCGATTGGTGGGAAGTTCATTCCTGTATTACGTCTGGCTAGAGTGCTTCGCGTATTAAAATTGGTGTCAGCCATACCTCGTCTCCAGATATTGGTTAATGCAGTGCTAAAGAGTATTCCATCAATCGGATACGTGTTTTTATTAGGAATACTTCATTTTTATATATATGGCTGCATGGCCACCTTTTTATTCAGCGATAATGATCCAGTTCATTTTAGAAACCTGCAAACCTCGATGCTCTCTTTATTTCGTGCGGTTACTCTGGAGGACTGGACAGACCTGATGTACATCAATATGTATGGAAGTGCTAATTACGGGTACGATGAGTCAACTTATGCAGCTTTGGCCAATATTGGAATCACCGAGGATAAAGTAGTTTCCACAGCTTCCCCACTAGCTGCAGGAGCCTTTTTCGTTAGCTTTATCCTTACAGGAGCAATGATTGTCCTAAATCTTTTTGTTGGAGTAATGCTAACTGGGATGGACGAAGCGAAAAAGGAAACCGAAATCGCCGAAGCCGCGAAACGAAAAGAATCCGAGAACTTAGACATCAAGGAAGAACTGGTTCAAATGGAGCGGCAACTTCAGGACATGAGCCAAAAACTCAGCCAAAATCTCCTTATTTTAAGTAAAAAAGCTGACGAGAACTCAGAAAAAATCAGTAAAATTATCAAAAATAGCTAAAGCCAAATCGTTATTCGGTAGCCCCTGCCCGTAGTTCTCCGCGTACCTCTTTTCCTTTCCCGCCTCTTTTCATATGCACCATGATGAGGCTCACATCCGATGGCGAGATACCTGATATTCTTGAAGCCTGACCAAGTGTCGCAGGAAGGTGTTCCATCAATTTTTGCCTGGATTCATTCCGAAGGCCTTTGATACTCGAGTAATCTAACCAATCGGGAATTTGTTTGTCTTCCATTAAACGAAAACGCGCCACTTCATTTTCCTGTCTATTAATATATCCTTCATATTTTATAGTAATTTCTACCTGACGCTTAATTTCTTCACTCAGAGATTCATTTTTCGACGGAAGCATTTCATAGGTCATTTCACTACGCTTGAGGAGTTGATCTAAAGAAACTGTTCCTTCATGAACTGATTTGATTCGACTCACTTCATTATCAATTGCCTCTTTTTTTGACCTAAAAAACTCATAATTACGCTTATTTATAGTTCCTATATCGTTACCGATTTCTGTTAATCTCAAGTCTGCATTGTCTTGACGAAGCATAAGTCTATATTCAGCACGACTCGTAAACATCCTGTAAGGTTCACTGGTTCCTTTCGTAATCAAATCATCGATAAGTACCCCGATATAAGCTTGATCTCGTCGTAAAACAATTGGCTCTTTACCTTGGACACGCTGAGCCGCGTTAATTCCAGCCATAAGGCCCTGGGCCCCTGCCTCCTCATATCCACTGGTTCCGTTGATCTGGCCACCGAGGAAAAGATTTTTGCAAGGCTTGGTTTCAAGAGTAGGGTGTAGCTGCCGGGGCTGGGCGAAGTCATATTCAACCGCGTAGGCCGGCCGAAGGATCTCAGCATTCTCACAACCCTTAATAGTCCTCACAATCTCATACTGAACCTCAAAGGGCAGACATGTAGAAAAGCCATTGATATAGAGCTCATCTGTCGACATCCCCTCAGGTTCAATAAAAATCTGATGTGACTCCTTTTCAGCAAACCGGACAATTTTATCCTCAATAGAAGGACAATACCTCGGCCCGACACCCTCAATCGTGCCTGAATACATAGGTGATTTGTGTATATTTTTACGTACAATCTCCGCAGTCTTCCCGTTAGTCCATGAAACCCAGCAATGCATTTGACCATCCAATCGGTCAAGAATGGAACCAGGAGGATACTTACCCTCTGAATGGCCAATGTCATCGGGATTAATTCCAGAATGTTCCACGTGGAACAAATCATCCTTCCAGAATGAAAAATAAGGCACCGGCTCATCCCCCGGCTGCTCTTCGAGAATTGAAAAATCTATGGAACGCTTTAAAAGGCGGGGAGGTGTACCCGTTTTTAATCGACCAAGCTCAATCCCAACATCCAACAAGGCTGCCGAAAGACCGGTCGCAGCAGACTCCCCAGATCGTCCTCCTTTCTGCTGAGCCTCCCCCACATGCATTAAACCCCTGAGAAATGTACCAGTCGTGATCACTACCGCCTTTGCGTGGTATTCAACCCCCATCGCGGTCCTAACCCCATGAACCTCACGATTACTGTGTAACAATGATTCCACTTGGCCCTGCTGAATAGTTAAATTAGGCTCTCGCTCACAGACCCATTTCATTCGGAATTGGTAAGCTTTCTTGTCGCATTGAGCACGCGGAGCCCAGACTGCCGGACCTTTTTTAAGATTGAGCATTCTGAACTGCAGCCCGGTCATATCGGTGCATTTGCCCATCTCTCCTCCAAGAGCATCTATTTCACGTGCTAAATGACCTTTTGCAAGCCCCCCAATTGCGGGATTACAGCTCATCTGACCGATGGTATCGGCATTAGTCGTGAGCATAAGCACATCACAACCCATCCGAGAAGATGCCAGGGCCGCCTCGATCCCGGCGTGTCCTGCACCAACCACGATGACATCAAAGTCTTTAGGATACCGAAAACTCATCTGAATCGGAACGTGGGAATGTATACTGAGCATCGAAACGGCCAGACACCTCTATTCTCTCCAGTCGACCATTTGCGCTTAGATGCTCGCAAATTTGGTATATCGTTTCTATATCATCTACCTCCTGCATTTCCATAGCCAAATCATCCACGCATAGAGGATGACCATCTCTGCGCATTAGACACTCAAATATACCCATTTGAAGATCAATAACCCTTTGAGCTGCCTTTTTTCCAGCTTCTACCCCTGGCTGATGATATGCATTAATATTAACTAAACATGCGTAGAAACCAACCGCTCGCTCATATAAAGCGATTAAAACACCGATCGAAAACGGGGAAACGTCCCTCACGGTGATTGTAATAGATTCCCTCCCTCCTTCATATAAGGCTCGTCGTGTTCCTTGAAAAAATCCACTTAAATAGTCCCCTGAAGTTATTGCATCTTGTTCCACGTGGAACAATTCCCCAGGACGCTCCTCCAAAACCTGAATAAAGGTGGCAAAGAAATTAGGGACCCCATCTCTCAACTGTTGAATATATGCATGCTGGTCGGTCGATCCTTTGTTCCCGTAGACTGCAATGCCTTGATTTACCACGTTACCATCCAAATCTTCTTTTTTTCCTAGCGATTCCATGATAAGCTGTTGTAAATAGCGTGAAAATAGCTCTAAACGGTCTTTATAAGGCAAAATAACCATGTCTTTCTCTCCTTTACCGTTACAGGAGTGCATCCAGGCCAAAGCGAGGCGGGCCGCCGGGTTACTATTTATATCCGCCTTTCGGGTTGCCGTATCACAGGCCGCGGCACCTGCTAATAATTGATCTATATCCAGCCCTTGAAGCGCTGCCGGCAAAAGCCCAACTGCAGAGGTTTCGCTTGTTCGCCCCCCTACCCAATCCCACATCGGAAAGCGTTTTAACCATCCATCATTGACAGCAACCTGGTCTAAAGCTGATCCGATTCCAGTAATGGCGCAGACATGGTCTGCAAAGTTTAAACCCATGCGCTCATAGGCGGCTTTGGCTTCCAGCATGCCATTACGAGTTTCTTTGGTCCCCCCCGACTTGGAAATGACGATTGAAAGCGTTTTATCGAGTGAATTCCCTATTTCTGACAAATCTTTATCGATACCGTTGGGGTCTGTATTGTCAAAAAACCAAATTTTCATACGATCTTTGGCTGAATCACCCAACGCATGAGACACAAACTGAGGGCCAAGGGCTGAACCACCAATCCCAATAATGATGAGATTTTTAAAAGGGCCACCTGCACCTTTTATGGATCCCTCATGGACGGCTTGGGCAAATTCTTTTACTGAAGCAATCACACATTCTATATCCTTTTTGATTTCTGCGTTCGGTGCCAGATCCGGATTCCGCAACCAATAGTGACCTACCATCCGATTTTCATCAGGATTAGCTATTGCTCCCTTTTCCAGATCCGCCATCACCAAGAATGCTTTTTCCACAGCCGGCTGGTGCTCTTTAAAAAAGTCATCGGAGAAATCAAGCCGGCTGAGGTCCAGTCTCAAGCCAATTTCATCGTGAAAAGTGGTACGCTCCTTATACCGCTCCCAAAGTTTAAGTACGTCGTTTTCCATGGGGAACTAGTAGCATAGACGGGAAGGGCGCAGTATTCAACATTGACCCTGAGTTGAAAGTACATTATTTGTCCCTCCGTGAGGAACGGATTAAAACTTCAGTATAAGTCGGAACTGCTTCTATGCAGCCGAGCGATTGGGGTTTAGCCGTAACATTTTCGGGAGCCCCATCGCCAGACTGGCGGTGGGGCTCTTTTTTTGTTAAAAAATCCGACGTAAAATAGAATTAATGAGCAAAAATCGAGTCCTAATTTTTGACACTACACTTCGCGATGGCGAGCAATGCCCCGGTGCGTCCATGAATCTAAGAGAGAAACTGGCTGTAGCCCGCCAGTTGGGAGCTCTGAAAGTGGACGTAATAGAAGCTGGCTTCCCCGTCATCAGTGATGGCGATTTTGCCGCTGTTCAATCCATCGCCAGACAGATTAAGGGACCCCAAATTGCAGGGCTGGCCAGATGTGTTCCCAAGGATATTGATGCAGCTGGAGCAGCTGTAAAACCAGCAGGAAAACGGGGTAGAATCCATGTTTTTCTGGCAACTTCCAGAATTCACCGCGAACATAAACTGGGCAAAGCTCAGGATGAAATCATCAGACTTGCGGTGGAAGGAGTTAAGCGGGCATGTAAATATGTAAAGGACGTTGAATTTTCACCAGAAGATGGCTCACGCACAGAACCCGATTTCCTCGTGGAAATTTGCAAATCAGTGGTGAAAGCCGGGGCAACTACCGTCAATATTCCTGACACGGTCGGCTGGGCAGTGCCCGATGAATTTGGGGAGCTTATCAGCCATTTACACGCAAACGTGCCAGAATTTAAAAATGGAAAGGCTGTCATAAGCGTTCACTGCCACAATGATTTAGGCTTAGCGGTAGCCAATTCACTAGCCGCAGTCCGCGCAGGGGCAAGACAGGTCGAGTGCACCGTGAATGGTATCGGTGAGCGAGCCGGTAACGCCGCCATGGAAGAAGTGGTCATGGCTCTTAAAACTCGTAAAAATTTCTACCGAGGCTTTTCTTGTGGACTGGATACCAAGGAGATTGTTAAAGCCTCCAAGCTAGTTGCCCGCATGAGCGGACTAGGAGTCCAAAGGAGCAAGGCGATTGTGGGAGAGAACGCCTTCGCCCACTCGAGCGGAATCCATCAAGACGGGATTCTTAAAAAACGTGAGACTTACGAAATCATGAACCCCAAGCATGTGGGGTGGGGGAAAACCGAATTACCCCTCACCAAGCACAGCGGCCGGGCTGCAGTAGCCGCGCGTCTAAAACACCTAGGATTCAAGATGGATGCCGAGGAAATTAATTCCATTTTCTTTAAATTTAAGGAAATCGGGGATAAAAAGAAATTTGTCTATGACGATGATTTATCAGCCTTGGTAGATGGACACATCACTACCGTACCTGAGACCTGGGCCTTGGACTATCTGAACGTGAGCACTGGCAACCAAACCGTGCCTACCGCCACCGTTCGGCTGACTAAAAAAGAGAACAAGAAAACCCACGTCGAGCAGGACGCCAGTATCGGCGATGGCCCGGTAGATGCGTCGCTAAAGGCAATAGATCGTATATCCAAAACCAAGGGTACCCTCATGGATTACACCATTAGAGCAGTATCACAAGGCAAAGACGCACTAGGTGAAGTAACCCTCAAGGTAGATTTTGGCAAAGGCGATCTGGTGATTGGGAAGGGGGCTAGCACAGATATTATAGAGGCTAGCGCACGTGCTTACTTAAATGCAGTTAATAGATATTTAAATAATGGACGCAAAAGCAGAAAACGTGCGCCCCGCCAACCGTGAAGAGTATCGCTTCAAATTTAATTCTCTTACTGGCAATTAGTTACGTCGTCCCTTTTTCTATAGATGCAGGGGATATTGAGCTGACAAAAAAGTGGGAACTTTACCAAATAAAAGGTCGGAACCAATCTGATTTGCGCAAAGCCATGAATGCCAAGGGCCCTACCAATGCAAATACAGGCAAACGTTTTGATGCGCGTACGGATTTGAAGTTGGGATGGAAATATAAATACGACAAAAATTCAAAAAATCAGTTCAAACTTTCCTCTCACAGCATCCAGATTACCGCTACTATTCACTTTCCTGAATGGGCCAACATGAAAACCGGCAATCCTCAAACCCGACGTCTGTGGTTGGTTTACATTCATAACCTAAAACGCCACGAAATGGGGCATGTAGAACTGGCTCAACGTGCAGGTAAAGTCCTGAGTGACCGACTCAGTCAACTCGGCACCTTCAACAGCCGGTTGGAGATTGAAGAGGCCATCAAGAAAAAAGCTGAGGAAGTCACTCGTATCCATCAAGCTTTACACGAAGACTACGATCGCCGTACCAATCACGGTAAATCAGAAGGGGCACGCTTTCCCTAGCAATTGCAATGGCCCATAGCAGCTTAATTGATCATCAAAAACCTATTTCACGACCCTGCAAAAACGACTACTTAAGCTGGTAAAAAAGAACGTTCTCTTTAACCAGTTGCAGTTACGAAAAAAAATATCGCTCAAAAGCGCCAAAAACAAATTGATTCAATATGTTGGCAAACGATTCGGGGATCAGTTAAAAAAATACGGTGATTTTACAGGCCAGACATTTGAGCCGGCTGGATGTGTTTAAAGAATCAGATAAAACTAAAAAATAATGAAACACATACTTCAATTTATTCTCTTTCTTTCTTTGACATTCACACTGACCGCGGCTGAAGCCGAAACTAAATGGTGGAAAGGTAATTTACACACACACTCTCACTGGAGCGATGGTGATGATTACCCTGAACAAATCGCGAAATGGTATAAAACTAGTGGCTATCATTTCTTAACGCTTACTGATCACAACACGCTTCAAAAGGGTGAACGTTGGATTGATGTCATGAAGAGCAAGGGGGGACCACCAGCCTTTATTAAATACTCAACCGATTGGGGAGAAGATTGGGTCCAAACCCGAACACGGGCAGGGCGCCAAGAAGTACGCCTGCGCACTTTGGAAGAATTCCGTAAAAAACTAGAAACACCCGGGAGATTCTTACTTATGCAAGGTGAAGAAGTAACCGATCGATGGAAAACCGCCCCTGTTCACATGAATGCAACCAATTTACGCGAACTCATTAAGCCTCAAGGAGGCAATAGTGTTTATGAAGTCATGCAACGCAATATGAACGCATTAGCCGCCCAACGAAAGGCTACGGGACAACCGATGTTTCTGCATCTAAACCACCCCAATTTCGGCTGGGGTGTCACCGCAGAGGATCTTATGAAAGTCAAAGGGGAACAGTTTTTTGAGGTCTATAACGGACATCCTTCAGTGCGTAATCTTGGAGATAAAACACATGCCAGCACCGAACGCATGTGGGATATCATCAATACCCGAAGACTTGGCGAACTAAACATGAACATTCTCTATGGATTAGCCACCGATGATTCTCATAACTACCATGGCATGGCTGCAAACCGCAGTAATTCAGGCCGCGGCTGGGTTATGGTTCGCGCACTAAATCTCGAGCCAAAGGCTTTAATTAACGCGATGGAATCAGGAAATTTTTATTCCAGCACCGGAGTTACCCTTAAAGAATTGAAACAGACTAAGCAGGAAATCGCCATCAGCGTCGCTGCAGAGAAAGGGGTGAGCTACACAATTAAATTCATCGGCACGCGCAAAGGATACGATCCTAAAAGTGAACCCTACATTTTACCGAGTGGTGCAAAATTGCGAGTCACCCACCGCTACAGTGAAGATATTGGGCAGGTCCTCGCAACAGTCAAAGGAACAAAAGCCACTTACCGCTTAAAGGGGAACGAACTATTTGTTAGAGCTCAGATTACCTCATCTAAAGCTCAGAAAAACGCCATCACTCCCAACGCAACCGAGATGGCTTGGACTCAACCGGTAACACCATAAAAAAGCCGGACCAGGTGGTCTGAAGGCGACCTTCCTGGTCCGGTGAACACAGAAACAGTACAAGTAGGCTACTGCAGGTATCGGCTCCGATTGTACTGGATCAGAGCCTAAATTCTTATTTTTCTGGGTCCAGCAGCACCCTCCTTGGTGGTACCACTGCATCGGAGCTAAACAGGATTAAGCCCACCTGTCAAGAACAGCATAAAGTGAAATCACACAACTTGTAGTGTGTACAAAAAAAATCAGGGCTATATGGAGTTATATAAGCTAGTCACCCAAAAGTTTGCGCAAGGTCTCTTTTGCCGCATCTTCGCGGCTAACTTCACCCTCTGAACGCTCAATCTTCTTAAAATTGCGACGCGCAAAATCGAAATACTCGCAGTAGTTATTGCGATCCTTTTCATCCACCGGTTCTGATCTACGTTCGCGACATTGGTGTGCAACGATCTGATCATAATGAATACAATTACGACAGCACCGAAGGTCAGTATTGCATTGCCCGCAGGTATCACGGCGCCCCGGCAAATGAGCTGATTTCCACTCCCGACCGCAGTTAAAGCAATGCCGTGTCATAATTGAAGCCTAAGAGGATGAGCAGGTCAGTACAAGTTTTGAGGCAAAAATCGGATCACCCATTTTCACGATTAAACAAAAAAATCCCCGTAGACCGATGTAAGAGGGGATAACTCGGGACAAGTTTTTCGTGTTGCACACGGTCTCCGGATTAGCCTTCAAAGCAGTGAGCGCCTACCATCAATTACTGACAGCTACTGTCGATTATCTTAGGCAACAGAAAGCCCGTGGCCAACGCCATGTGATAGCAGATCCTGACAAACTTCGAGCCCTTATTAAAAGCGCTTCTAACACAAAAAAAGCTCAAGATAAATTGTTTGAAAATGTGCAGACCTCCCACCCCCAATCCGAACCAATTAGTGAGAATTTATGTGAAACAATCGGAGGATTTGGTTTCGGCAACGAAAATGCCGATCTAATGTTTGTTGTGGACGACATTGGCCGAGATAGAGGCGAGTCCAAAGATCCACTCCAAAGTAAGCCCGGCCAATTATTCAGTAAAATCGTTAAGACCATGAACCTTTCATGCGATGACATTTACATTGCCAATCTAATCGACCCTCAATCAGGACAATCCAGCAAATACAATCCCGCGCCAAAAAAAGCCGATAATGGGGGTATTTCGCCCCCTGCATGGTTAGTAGAAAAGATTGAATCCTGCCAACCCAAAATCATTGTGGGGCTGGGCAAAACAGCCGTTGAGTTATTGCTCCAACAAAAAATAGTACTAACCCGATCCCGCGGTACTTGGCAGACCTACCGGGACATTCCGCTCATGCCGACTTTCCACCCTGCCTACCTCTTGCGTAATCAGTCGCTCACTGAAAAACGGAAAATATGGGAAGATATGCTGGCGGTCATGGAGAAGCTAAGCTTAGCGATCAGCAAAGAACAACGCGGTTTCTTCCTTTCCCGATAGGCTTTAGGCTCGTTTTTGTGGCTATTTTTGGTTACAAAAGAGTCGTGCCATTAAAACAAACATTTGGATTCCTAGGTGCCGGACGCATGGCCTCCGCTCTGGCCGGCGGCATGGTGGAATCGGGCCTTATCAAAGGCCGACAACTGATTGCAAGCGATGTGGTGCAGGCGGCCCTCAAGTCCTTTACCAAGTCCACAGGTGGACGTACCGCCAAGAGTAATGCCGAAGTGCTCCGCAAAGCAGATATTATTATTATCGCTGTGAAACCGCATCAGGTCATCGAGCTTTTGAACGAACTGCCTGATCAAATCACCTCAAAGCACCTTTTTATTTCCATCGCTGCAGGCGTGAGCTTAGCTCAGTTGGAGGAAGCTCTGGGACACAAGGCCCGGGTGATTCGGGTAATGCCAAACACCCCTGCACTGGTCGGAGAGGGAGCATCGGGCTTTGCTCGCGGTTCTAATGCCAAAGCGGCAGATGCTAAGCTTGCCAAACAATTATTGGAATCCGTGGGCATGGCCATAGAGGTTCCTGAGCATCTGATCAATTCTATTACCGGCTTGAGCGGTAGTGGACCGGCCTATGGTTTCCAAATGATTGAGGCCATGAGCGATGGTGCCGTAGCCGCCGGTTTGCCTCGGGATTTAGCCACACCGCTAGCAGCGCAGACGCTACTTGGCGCGGCAAAAATGGTATTGGAAACGGGAGAACATCCCGGCAAACTCAAGGATATGGTTACCAGTCCTGGCGGCACAACCATTGAGGGCCTTCATGAAATGGAGGCAGCGGGTGTGCGTGGCGGGCTGATGAATGCGGTGCGTGCGGCAAGCGATAAAGCAGCAAATTTAAGCTAAACATGGCGTTTCCGGCCCCATCAGAAAAACAGGCCAAAGTGTTGTGGCTCTCGATCACAGCACTGGCTATAGCCGTTTTTTTGGCATTATTAGCCTTAATGTTCTACGGCTTGGGCTGGTTGTTAGATCGACTCTCACCTGTATTACTCCCACTGGCAGTAGCAGGTATTCTGGCCTTTCTCCTCAATCCGCTAGTCGGCATATTCGAAAATAAAATGTCGGCAAAAGTAAGCGGGTTATTCGACAAAATCCGTAACCCAAAGCGTGTAAAGGCGATTATATTGGTCTTTATCATTGCCGCGGGAACCTTAACAACCCTGACCTTTACTGTAATGAGCACGGCTGTTCCTCAACTCGTGGATTTAAGTAAAAAAGTACAGATTGGGCAATTTGAGAAGGATGCCAAAAAGTGGATCGAAAAACACCGCGATAAAGAATGGGGCAAGTTGTTAAAGCTAAACGAAGTTGATTTGGATAATCTTAGGCTCCTCAGTTTATTTAAAATTGATTCCATTAGCGCTAAAGAACTCTCCGCGAATGGCCTATCCAATGCGATTACCATTATTGGCATCCTTGCGGGATTAGCACTCGTACCGGTTTACGTATTTTATTTCCTTCTTGAAGCACAAACCATTCAGCGTAAATGGAGTGACTACCTGCCGTTGAAGGAATCCAAATTTAAGGAAGAGGCTGTCTTCGTCCTTGAATCATTCAACGAATGTTTAGTGGTGTTTTTTAGAGGGCAAGTCCTAGTCGCAATTTGTGTGGGCATTTGTCTAGCCATCGGCTTTTCACTAATTGGTCTGCCTTACGGA
>MDTG01384086.1_pt1 | contig 11481 bp, 11 predicted proteins | sample 811421 | NCBI WGS metagenome assembly MDTG01 (sample SAMN05326645, study PRJNA326480) | marine metagenome | isolation source: seawater | place: Pacific Ocean: South East | collected 2011
AACCAATTTATGATTTAGATTTTGGTATTCAAGAGCTTATTAGATGTTACTCTTTTCTAAGAATAAATGAATATGGAAATATATAAAAATGATAATATCAAAAACTCCATATAGAATTTCTTTATTAGGTGGTGGGACTGATTATCCATCATGGTATAAATTAAATGGAGGTCAAGTTATTAGTTTTACTATTAATAAATACATTTATATATCGATAAGAGACTTACCACCTTTTTTTAAACATAAACTTAGATTAGTATATTCAAAAATAGAAAATGTTACTAATGTTGATAAATTAATTCACCCAACAGCTAAAGAAATACTGAAATTATTCAAAATTAAAAAAGGTCTAGAGATCCATTATGATGGGGATTTACCTGCTCATAGTGGTTTGGGTTCTAGTTCTGCATTTACAGTAGGACTTCTAAATGCTTTGAATGAATATTTTAATATTAAAATGTCAAAAAAAGAACTTGCGGAAAAAGCAATATATATTGAGCAAGAATTTGTAAAAGATTTAGTAGGTTCTCAAGATCAAATTAATACATCTTTCGGGGGGTTAAATCACATAAAGTTTTTTAAATCAGGTAATTTCAAAGTTAATAATATTCTTTTAAATAAACAATCAATTCAAAAATTAGAAAATAATTTTATGTTATTTTTTACTGGTATTAGCCGTTTTTCTTCAAAAATAACTAAAACCTATATAAAAAAATTATCTAATAATGATAATTTGTATCATATAAATCAAGTAGTTAATGAAGGTCTAAGTATTATAAAAAAAGGGGATTTTAATCAATTAGGAGAGCTTTTAGATTTTTATTGGGATCAAAAAAAAAATTGAGTAAAGATATTTCAAATCCATATATTGATAAAATTTATAAGAAAGCCAAAAATGCTGGTGCCATCGGTGGAAAAATAACTGGCGCAGGTGGAGGAGGATTTATTTTATTTTATGTACCTGAAAATAAACAAAATGATGTAAGAAATGCATTAAATAAATTGTTATATGTTCCTTTTAAAATAGAATATAAGGGTTCACGTATTATATTTAATGATCTAAAAAATTAATTTTAAATGAATAAATTTAAAAAAATTTTAATTACAGGAATATCTGGATCAGGTGGTAGTTATCTAACTGAGTATATCTCAAATAATTACAAAAAAATACAAATATATGGAATCTCTAGATGGCATAGTTCATTTGATACAAAAAATATTAAAAATTTTGATAATAAAATAAAATTATTCAATTGTGATTTAAATGATTTTTCATCAATTATGAATATTTTGAATAAAATAAAACCTGATGCAATATTTCATTTAGCATCTCATGCAAATGTAAGAGCTTCATTTGATACACCAATTGCTGTGACAAATAATAATATTAATTCGACTCTAAATTTGTTAGAAGCAATTAGAGCTACCAAAATTAATCCTGTAATTCAGTTATGTAGTACCTCAGAAGTATATGGGAAAGTTCAAAAAAATGAAATTCCAATAAAAGAAACAGCTCCATTTAGACCTTCAAGCCCTTACGCAGTTTCTAAATTAACCCAAGATATGCTTGGTCTAACTTATTACTATTCATATAATTTAAAGGTTATTAGAACAAGAATGTTTTCATATTTTAATCCAAGAAGAGAAGATCTGTTTGCTACAAGCTTTGCAAAACAAATAGCTTTGATTGAAAAAGGAAAAATTAAATATTTATCACATGGGAATCTTAATTCAATAAGAACAATGATTGATATTGATGATGCCATGAGAGCATACTGTTTAGCTATAACAAAATGTAAATATGGTGAGGCATACAACATTGGGGGAAATAAAGTTATAAAAGTTGGCGATTTTTTAAAAACATTAGTTTCCTTAAGTTCAAAAAAAATAGTTACTAAACTAGATAAAAATTTATTAAGGCCATCAGATGTGACATTACAAATACCTGATATATCAAAATTTAAAAAAGCAACTGGCTTTAAGCCAGAGGTTTCTTTCGACAAAAGTATGTTAAATCTTTTAAATTATTGGAGAGAACAAATTAATCAGAAATATAGATAATGTTAGATAATATTGTCAAAGAAGATGTTAGAAATATAATATCTAATACTAATTTTAATAAATTAAGAAAATATAAAAAAATTTTAATAACTGGATCTTCTGGACTTATTGGATCATATTTATTGCATACATTTAATAGTTTAGATAAAGAAAAATTTAAGTTTAGAATTTATTATCAATATTTTTCTAATATTCCTAATTATTTAAAATATCTTAGTAATGAAAAAGTTTTTTTTCCACTGAAATTAGACCTTACTGATTTTAGTCAAATAGGCAAATTAGATAAATTTGATCTTATTATTCATGGAGCAGGTTATGCACAACCATCTTTATTTATGAAAAATTCTACAAAAACATATTCGTTAAATACTATTTCAATATTTTATTTAATTAATAAATTAAAAAAAAATGGAACTTTTTTATTTATGAGTTCAAGTGATGTATATAGAGGTAATAAGCGTAAACTTTTTAGAGAAAAAGATAAAGGAGAAGAAATGTTTAATAATCCAAGGTATGCTTATATAGAAGGGAAAAAACAGGGTGAAGAGATTTTAAAATTTTTTGGAAATCAAAGCTTTGATATTAAAATTGTTAGAATATCCTCTGCATACGGACCATGTACTAAGATTAATGATAATAGAGTTATAAATTCATTTATTAAAAAATCTATAAAAAATAATATTATTGAAATGCTTGATCCAGGTAACTCAATACAAACTTTTTGTTATATATCTGATTTAATTGAAATGATTTTAAATGTATTACTTAATGGAAAAGATAAAATATATAATATTACAGGACCAAAAACATTTACGATAAGAAAAGTTGCAGAAACTATTTCAAAATTAGAAAAAGTTGATCTTAAAGTTCCAAAAATTTCGTCTTCTATTAAAGGTTCACCTGCAAAAGTTAAGCTATCTACATTAAAATACAATAAAGAGTTTAAAAAAAAGAGTTATATTAGTTTAAATGAAGGGCTTGAAAGAACTATTAAATGGCAAAAAATTAATTTATTTGGATTAAAAAGTTGAATATTACTATAATTGTACCCACTATGAATAGACCTGATTTTGTAATTAGGTTAATTAAATATTACAATACAATTAATTTTAACGGAAAAATATATATTGGAGACTCTAGCTCAGAAACTAATAGTAATATAATAACAGAACATTTAAAAAAAATAAATTTTAAAAATGTCAAATATTTTTATTTACCTAATCAAAATATTGAAATATGCCAACAAACTCTTGCAAAGGAAGTAAAAGAGGATTTTATTGTATTTAGTGGTGATGATGATTTTTTTATACCCAATTCTTTGCAAAAAAGTATTGAATTTTTAAAATTAAATCAAGATTATAGTGTTTGTCACGGTAATTCATATATTTTTAAAGTAAAAAACGATTATCTTTATGGTAAGATTAGTTATGTATCAAAATATAAATTAAACCAAGTTGAGCATAAAGATCCAAATGATAGATTTTTATCACTACTCAATAATTATTGGGTTTCAATTTTTTCTGTTCATAGAACAAGTGAATATTTATTAGATCTGCAACTAATGCAAAATATAAGTTTAGAGTTTTTTAGAGAGAAAGTTCTAAGCATGAGCTCACTTATTAGAGGAAAATCAAAATCGTTAAATATTAATTATCTATATAGGCAAGTTCATAATAGAAGATATGCAAATCCTAAAATAATGAATTTAGTTCTAGATGATAATTTTAATAAAGACCTTGTTTTTTGCTCTAAATTAATTGCTCAATATATTAATAAATACGGAGGAAATACAGAACAAGATAAAGTAAATAATTGTTTTAAAAGTCAAATTTCAAGTGATATATATAATTCTTCATTATCATTCAGTAAACATCTACTAAATGAAAAAAAATCTAAATTAGAATTGAATATAATTACAAATATTTTTAAATATTTTAAAACAAGTAATAATAATATGAAAAAAATGAAGTCAGAAAAAATATATAAATTTATAAATAATCAAATAGATGAATAAAAATTCATTAGAAAATATATCACGAGAAATAAGAGCTACTTGTGTAAAGATGGCATATATATCAAAACACGGCCATCTTAAATCTGCTTTAACATGTTCAAAAATTTTAACTTATATATATTTCGATCTAATTGATTTAGAAAAAATTAAACAAAAGAAAATTGATAGAGATAGATTTTATATGAGCAAGGGGCACGGTGTTGCTGCATTATATTCAATATTTGCAAAGGCTGGAATAATTGATATTAAAGAATTAGAAACTTATTGCGATTATAATTCAAGACTTTTAGATCATCCCTGTAAACATTCATTCAATATTTTAGAATCTTCTTCAGGAAGTTTGGGACACTGTTTAGGGATAGCTACTGGAGCATTATATGGCCTATCTTTAAAAAAAATCTTTCCAAAAGGCATTGTGCTTATGAGTGATGGTGAATGTAATGAGGGAAGTGTATGGGAAGCTGCCATGTTTGCAGCAAGTAAAAAAATAAATAACCTATTAGTATTTGTAGATTATAATGGTTTTCAGGCTGTAGGAAAATCAGATGAGATTATGGCTTATACATCTCTTGAAGAAAAATTTAAAAGTTTTGGATGGTATTCTAAAACAATAGATGGTGAAAATTTTAATGAATATAACAGTTTAGAAAAAGATCTAATGAAAATTAATCAACCAAAAGCTATAGTAGTAAAGACTAAAACAGGTATTAATTTTATGAATAATGATAATTTATGGCATTATCGAGTGCCTTCTCTTGAAGATATTAATGCTTCCTATACTGAACTTAAAACTAATCCAATATTTTAAAAATGAGAAAAGCACTTGCAGACACTTTAAGCACATTATCAGAAAAAGATGATAGAATAATTTTTTTAACAGGAGATTTAGGATTTGGAGTTTTTGATGAATTTAAAAATAAATTTCCTGAAAAGTATATTAATGTTGGTGTAGCAGAGTCTCAAATGGTTAGTATGTCTGCTGGACTCGCAATGGAAGGTTATAAACCAATTGTCTATTCTATTGCCTCTTTTTTATTAAGAAGGGCATATGAGCAAATTAAAATATCAGTTTGTTATCATAACCTTCCTGTAATTTTTATAGGTGCGGGAGGTGGTTTTATTTACTCATCATCAGGACCTACTCATCATTCTCAAGAGGATTATTTACTAATGCAGTCTATACCCAATATGCAAATTTTTTCACCTGGTACTCCTAATGAGTTAAAAGAAATTTTTCCACAAATAATAGAATCTAAAGCTCCGAGTTATATTAGAATAGGAAAGTTTGGTGAAAAAAATATTAACTCCGAAGAGAAAACTCAAATATATAAAATTAAGACAATAGTATCAGGAAGTAAAACTGCGTTTGTTTCAAATGGAGACACTCTTCATGTCTGTTTAAATACTATAAGTAAACTAAATTTAATGAATATATATCCATCTCTTTACCATTTTCCAACAATAAAACCTATAAAAGAAGATGAATATAAAAAATTTATAAATTATAAAAATATTATAGTTGTTGAAGATTCATTTGAGCTGGGTGGAATTTCCTCAAACTTACTAAATTATTTTTTTAAAATAAAAAATAACCTGAACATAGTTAGAAAAGGTCCTAAAGATGAATTTATTTATGGCAATCCAACTAAAGAAGAGTTGAGAAAAGTTTACGGTTATGATGAACTTTCTTTAGAGAAATTTTTTTTAAACAATTATGCGTAACAAAAATAAAATTCTAAATCATCCATTAATGGAGAATAATATTCAAAAAGATGATTTAAATAAAGTAATTAAATATTTAAAAAAAAATAATCCAATATTAACACAATCTACTCATGTTTATGAATTTGAAAAAAAATGGTCTAAATGGTTAAATGTTAAATATAGTGTCTTTGTGAATTCTGGATCTTCAGCAAATCTATTATCACTATGTGCATTAAAAGAAATTTCGGGTATAGGAGAAATAATAGTACCGTCATTAACTTGGGTTTCAGATATTGCATCAATTCTACAAACTGGTTTTAAGCCAGTATTCGTTGATATTAACCCTAAAAATTTATCTATGAATACCAATCAAGTTATTAAAAAAATTAATAAAAATACTAAAGCAGTCTTTATTACTTATGTACAAGGTTTTAATGCTTTAAATCAAGTATTCTTAAAAGAGCTTAAGAAAAGATCAATACCTCTAATTGAAGATGTATGTGAATCTCACGGCGCTACATTTAATAGTAGAAAACTCGGCACATTTGGGATTATGTCTAATTTTTCTTTTTATTATGCACACCATATGTCGACTATCGAGGGTGGAATGATTAGTACCAATAGCAAAAAAATTTATGATATTTTGTGTGCATATAGATCTCACGGAATGTTAAGAGAAATAAAAAATAATAAATATCAAAAAAAAATTATTAAAGAAAATAAATATTTAAATAAAGATTTTATTTTTTTATACCCCTCATACAATTTGAGAAGCACTGAAATTAATGCAATTATAGGAATAAATCAATTAAATAAAATAGATAAAAATATTAAATTAAGAAACAGAAACCATCAATTTTTTCTAAAAAATATAAATAGTAAAATATTTCGAACTGATTTTGATATTAAAGGCAGTAGTAATTATGCCTTTAATCTTATCTTAAAAGAAAAAAATAAAACTCTAATGAATAAATTAATTAAAAAGTTAAAAATTTCTAAAGTTGAATTTAGATTGGGCAGTGCTGGAGGCGGAAACCAATTAAGACAGCCTTATTTAAAAAATTATATTAAAAAAAATGAATATTTAAAATTTAAAGAAACTGAGCATATTCATTTTTTTGGAATGTATATAGGAAACTATCCTACAATGAGTTTACAAAAAGTTAGACAAATTTGTAAAATAATCAATAGTGTAATTTAATTTTTATGAACAAAGTATTTATTACTGGCGCATGCGGTTTTATAGGATCACATTTATCAGAGTTCCTTGTTAAGAATAATTATGAAGTAACCGCTTTTGATAGATATAACACAAGTAGTGATCATGGTCATTTAACAAACTCTAAGTTCAAAAAAAATATAAACTTTATTTTAGGTGATATTAGAGATTATGACTCTGTTTATAAATCAATGAAAGGACATGATATTTGTCTGCACTTGGCGGCATTAATTGGTATTCCTTACTCATATGAATCACCATTAGCATATATAAGAACAAATATAGAGGGAACATATAATGTTTTGGAGTCAGTAAAAAATCTTAATTTAGATCAAGCAATAATAACATCTACTAGCGAGACATACGGATCATTACAGTTTTCACCTATGAATGAAAAACATCCAAGCGTTGGACAATCTCCTTATTCTGCATCAAAAATAGCAGCAGACAATATATCTATTAGCTATCACAGATCATTTAATCTTCCAATAAAATTAATTAGACCTTTTAATGTATTTGGACCAAGGCAATCTTTAAGAGCAGTTATCCCAACTATTATATCACAACTATTATCTAAAAATGAGATAAAATTGGGTAATTTAAATGTTAAAAGAGACTATACTTATGTAACTGATTTGTGTCATGGTTATGAAGAAATATTAAACAATAATATTTTTTATGGTCAAGCAATAAATGTTGGTACTAATTCTAATTTTTCTGTAGAAGAAATTGTAAAAAAAATAGCATTTAAATTAAACAAAAAAAACTATAAAATAATTAAAGAAGCAAAGAGATTTAGACCAGAAAAAAGTGAGGTAGATAACTTACTTTGTGATAATTCATTTTTAATTAATAACTCTAGATGGAAGCAAAAAGTTAATTTTTCTGATGGTTTAGATAAAACAATAGAATGGTTAAAGAAATACAAAGGTCTAAATAATACAGATAACTACTATGTATAATGTTGCAATAATAGGTTGTGGTAAGATTGCAGAAAATCATCTTAAAGTCCTAGAATCAAATCCCAATTTTAATAATTATTCAATAATATCCAAAACAAATAAAAAATGTAAATCATTAGTATTAAAATATAATATTAAAAAAATATATAATAACCTAAATGAACTTTGTAATGATAATAAAGTGGACTGCATATTTATTTTAATTCCTGCTTATGAAGTTTTAGATGTTTGCAAAATAATTGCTAAAACAAATAAACCTATATTTTTAGAAAAACCTCCTGGATTAAATTTTAAAGAAGCTCTTAAAATAAAGAAATTATTTGGTAAGTATAAAAATTTAAACATGATTGGCTATAATAGAAGATTTTATTCAATTTTTAGTAAAGGTTTAAATATTATTAAAAAAAGAGGTAGACTTGAGAGTTTAATTATTGAAGGTCATGAAAAAATATGGAGATTAGAAAAACTTCAAATAAATAAAAAGATATATGAAAATTGGGCTTATGCAAACTCTTCACATACTATTGATCTGATTAGATTTTTTGCAGGAGAAATTAAAAATATTAAAGTTTTAACAAATAGTAGTAGATTAAACTACTCAGCATTAATAGAAACTAAAAATAATATTTTTTGTCACTATATATCCAATTGGAATACATCAACTGGTTGGAGCATAAAATTATTTGGGAATAAAACAACTGTTGTATTCGAACCTCTTGAAAATGGATATTGGGAGGATGAAAAAGGTAAAAGACAAAATCTAGATAAATCACATTTTGATAAAAATTATAAAGATGGGTTTTATGATCAAATTTTACATTTTCATTATTTAATTAAACATAAAAAATATAAGTATCCAATTCAGAATATTAATGAAACTATCAAAACCATGAAACTTGTTAAAAAAATATACAATTTAAAGTGATAAAAACAATATCTATAATTGGATTTGGCAATATTGGAAAAAGGCATTTTGAAAGTATAAATAAAATAAATTATAGTCTAAATATCTACTTAATTGACCCTATCATTGAAAAAAATTACTTATATGTAGAAAAAATAAAAAACAAAAAACACAAAATTCATTATTTTATAAATTTAGATAAAGTAAATAGAAAATTTGATTTAGCAATAATTTCAACTCATTCTAGTGAAAGATATAAGATTATCAATTTTCTGTTAAACGAAAATTTAACATCAAAGATTTTTTTGGAAAAAGTGGCATTCAATAGTATATCTAAATATCAAAACATCATCTCAAAATTAAAATTAAAAAAAATTAAATGCTTCATTAATTATCCTAGAAATTATGTCAAAACTTATAAAAAAATTAAAAATAAACTAAATAGTTCATTACCAATTAAAATGTCTGTTAAAGGTTCAAATTGGGGAATGACCTCAAATTCTTTCCATTTTATTAATCTATTTCAGTATATAAATAATAATCATAAAATTCTAATAGCTACTGGAAAATTTGGAAGACCATATAAATCTAGCAGAGAAAATTATTACGATTTTAATGGTGAACTAACTATAGAAACAAGCAATAATGATAAATTATTTTTAGAGCAAAATTTTAAAAAGAATACAGATGTTAAAATATCAATAGAAAATTCTAAATTTAAAATTAAAATTTCTGAAAAAAACAACACAATTTATATATTTGATAAGGATAACAAAAAAGCAATACTTAATACTAAAGAGGATATTTTGCCATATCAATCTAAATTAACAAAAAATATAATATATGAATTAAATAAAAAAAAACAAAATGAAAATATAAATATATTCAATATTTACAACAATGATATAATCTTATTAAAATTATTTCAAAAAAAGTTTGATGTCTACAAAAACTTTAAAGACAAATGTCCAATAACATAAAATGATAAACTTGCACGAACCATATTTAGATTTCAAAGATAAAAAATTAATAAATTCATGTATTAAAAGTGGATGGATTTCTAATTCTGGTGAATATTTAAAAAAATTCGAAAATAATATATCTAAAGTACTTAACACTAAGTACGCATTAAGTTTTATTAATTGTACTTCAGCTTTGCAAATATCAATCAACTTAATAAATTATAATGAAAGAAACGAAATATTGATTCCTTCTATAGGCTTTATCTCACCAGCTAATTGTATTCTTTATAATAGATGTTATCCAATATTTATGGATGTTGATAATAACTATTTATTAGATATAGAAAAAACAACAAATTTTTTAAAAAATGAAACATATTTAAAGTATGATAAAATTGAAAAAAAAAATTTTTGCTATAATAAAAAAACTAGTCGTAAAATATCAACACTACTAGTAATTCATACATTCGGGAACGGTGTACTTATGGATGAATTGGTTAAACAATGTAATAAACGAAATATTACTATAATTGAAGATGCTGCTGAAAGTTTAGGAACTAGATACAAAGAAGGTAAATATAAAGGAAGATATGTTGGCACAATAGGAAAAATCGGGTGTCTATCATTTAATGGTAATAAAATTATTACATCAGGTGGTGGAGGTATGCTATTAACGAAAAGTAAAAAAATTTATGAAAAAGCAAACTATTTAATTACTCAAGCGAAAGATGATAGTAATTTTTATGTACATAATGAAATTGGATATAATTTAAAACTTAGCAACCTTAATGCTGCACTAGGTGTATCCCAGCTAGATAAGTTAAAAAAATTTATAAAATATAAAAAATTTATATATTCCTATTATAAACAAAAAATAAATAAATTTCAAAATATAGAATTTTTTGAAAGCCCTGAATACGTAGATTCTAATTATTGGTTAAATTTAATAAAAATAAATAAAAATATAAACTTAAGAAAAGTAGTAGATATTTTCTATAAAAATTCAATTCAAGTAAGGCCAGTTTGGGCACCATTACATCTTCAAAAAATGTTAAAAAATTATCAAAGATATTATATAGAAAAAGCACCAATATTAATTAATAAATCTTTATGCTTACCGTCTAGTTTTACATTGAATAAAAATAATTTGGTTAAAATTATTAAAATTTTAAAAAAAATTGATAATGAATAAATTTAAAAAAAAAAAAGTTAATTTTTTAAAAGATAAAAAATTTATTGAAAAATTAAAATTTCTTAAACTATCATCTTCTTGGAGTAAATCCAAAATTAAATTATTTCAAGAAAAAGAAATAAAAAAATTATTGAAATGGTCCTTTAAAAATATACCGTATTATAAAAAAAAATTTAATAATCTTAATCTAAATTTTAATAATTTTGATGTAAAAAGTTTTTCCAAATTACCTTTGCTTGATAAGCAAACATTAAAAAAATATAATAATTTATTTAAATTTAAATTATCTAATACAAAACTATATTATATGACAACAGGAGGTACAACGGGTAAACCTTTGAAAGTATGGATGGATGACGAGTACAAAATGTTTAGTCTAGCCTGTACTTATTTTTATTTAGATTTATTTAAGCTAAATCCATACAAAGATAAAAATGTAAGAATTCATGGTGATACAATAAAT
>MDTG01284262.1_pt1 | contig 11480 bp, 8 predicted proteins | sample 811421 | NCBI WGS metagenome assembly MDTG01 (sample SAMN05326645, study PRJNA326480) | marine metagenome | isolation source: seawater | place: Pacific Ocean: South East | collected 2011
TATTCAAGATAAAATAGTTATTGGATGTTTTTCAATCAATTATAAGATGGATAATTTTTATAAAAATATTAATTGGATTTCACCAAATGAAAAAAATCTATATGTTCATAGATTAGCTATTGAACCTTCTTTTCAAAATAAAGGTTACGGTCAACTTATAATGGCATTTATTGAAGAAAAAGCCATATCAGAAAATTGTGATTCAATTCGTTTAGATACTTTTAGTCTTAATAAAATAAATAATTTGTTTTATGAAAAAATTGGATTTTATAAAATTGGAACAATTTATTTCCCTGATCAAAGCGAATTTCCATTTAATTGTTATGAGAAACCATTAAAAAAATTAAAGCTAAATCATAAATTATTAACTTAAAATATAAAATTAATACTCTTAATATTTATATAAATAAATAAATTATCATGCAAGTTGTAAATATAGAATTTAAAATTTGATTTTTTGCTCATAAATTGTTTAGATTTATACAATAATAAAAAATTAAAAAAATGATTGATAATAAATTCCTAAAAGCAGCCAAGGATTTACTTAGTCCTACTATGGGTACTGAAAATATAGGTCCATTTATATACGATATTATAAAAATAACAAGAGCTAGAAAAATATTAGAAATTGGAGGAGGTTATACTTCAATATTTATTCTTAAGGCACTTGCAGATAATGAAACATTATATTCAGATGATTCAGTTATTGAAAAAACTCTAAAAAATGAGGTTTACTATAGTAAAAAAGAAAATAATTCAAGGTTGCATCTTGTAGATGATTTATCTCATCCTCAAACTACTGCTAATTTAATTTCTAACAAAGCCAAACAATTAAATCTCGATTCCTTTTTAATATTACATGATGCAGATTTTACAACATTTTCGAAGAATTTCCCTGACTCAGAATTACCAATAGATCTATTATGGCTTGATTGTGGGGATTTAAATTCATATCAAATATTTCTCAATGAATATTTTCCACTTGTAAACAAGAATGGCGGAATAGTATTAATTCATTCATTACTAACTAATCTTCACGGACAATTCTTTCTAAAACAATTAAAACTTTCTCAAGCAACAAATCAATTTAATGATTTTGAACTGATTAGTCTTCTTGAACCTCATAAAACAAGGCAAAATAGCTTAACAATGTTAAGGTTCATAACCAATGAATCAACCCAAATATATACTGTTATGCCGTAAAAATAAAAAGTTTTTATGTAAATCTATAAAAGGATGAAAATTTGTTTAATTTAAAATATAAAAGTGATATGATACTTATATTAAAAAAATAAATATGTCATCCAGTAAGGATATTGATCAAAAATATAATTTAAATGATACACAAGCTCAAGAGATTTCTGAAGAACAATTAATTCAAATTGCAGTTAATTTTCACATAAAAGGTGAAATCTTAGAGGCAACAAAATATTATGAATTAATTGTTAATAAAGGTATTAAACATCCATCAGTTTTCTCAAATTATGGGGCAATTGCTCAGCAGTCGGGAGATTTAAATAAAGCGATAAATTTATATTTACTTTCTATAAAGTATTTTCCAGAATTTCCACAGGCATACTCAAATATAGCAGTCATAAAAATGAACCTTGGGGAATTAGAAGAGGCAGAGATTTATGTTAAGAAAGCTATAGAATTAGATCCTAATTTTGCAAATGCATATTTTAATTTAGGTAATATTTTTAAACTAAAAGGAAATTTTGATAGCGCTAAAATTTTTACTCTCAAGGCGATAGAATTCAACCCTCATTATGAGCAAGCCTTTACTAATTTAGCGGAGATTCTTAAGAAACAATCTGACTATAAAAATGCTGAAAAGTATTTGAGAAAAGCAATAGAAATAAATCCTAACTCCTATGATGCTTTATTGAATTTGGGGTTATTACTTTTCAATTTAGAAAACTTAAAAGAAGCAGAAATTAATTTTAATAAATGCATAAATATAAATCCTAATAACCCTAAAGCTTTTTCTAATTTAGCTAACGTTTTTTATAAATTAGGCCAACTAAGTGAAGCAGAAAAATATGGACGTAGAGCTCTTGAATTAAACCCTCATCTTACTAATTGTAATTCAAACTTAAGTGCAATCTTGCTAGACCTTGGAAAAATAGAAGAAGCAGAAATATATGCGAGGAAGGAGTTAGAAATAAATCCAAAAGCATCTAATGCTTATCTTAATTTAGGGAATATACTTTCACTTTTAATGCGAACAAAAGAAGCTGAACAAGCTACAAAAAAGGCTATTGAACTTGACCCCAATTTTGCTGATGCATATTTTAATCTTGGAAATATTTTAAATTCATTTAGCGATCTTGATCAGGCACAAATTTGTTACGAGAAAGCTATAAAACTTTATGATGGATCTCAAAGACGCTATAAAGCAATAGGGGAATTAGGAAAATTATTGACTAAAAAAGGAGACTATAAAGAAGGTTTGCAAAAAATTAAAGAGGGATTTGGATCAATTGTCTTTGATCACAAAAGATCAAAAATGCATATTTATTCAACATGAAAAGATTTAAAATATCAAAATCAAAACTAAATCCTAATTTTATAGGCTCATGGTTTATTGAACCACTTTCTATATCGGATGAAATAATTAATTACTTTGAATTAAATATATCTAAGCAAAGAAAAGGATCCTCTGGTTATCAAATAAATACTGATATTAAAGATACTACAGATATATCAATTGAGCCAAAAGATCTTACTCTACCTGGAAATCAAATATTTACTGATTATTTTAATCTTCTCTTTGAATGTCATAAAGACTACATGTCTCAATGGCCTTTTTTAAATTCTGTAAATAGCTTATATGAGATTGGTAATTTTAATATTCAAAAATATAATCCTGGACAACATTTCAAGAAAATACATACAGAGCGAGGAAATCTAGGTACTCTTCATAGAGTTTTTGCATTCATGACATACTTAAATGATGTAGAGGAGGGAGGATCAACTTATTTCAGTCATTATGACCTTGAAATAATACCTAAAAAAGGTTTAACTTTGATTTGGCCTGCAGAGTGGACACATGCTCACAGAGGCAATATTATTAAAAAAGGAACAAAGTATATTATTACAGGTTGGATCAACTTTGCTAAATAAATTACCATCAATTATTTTTTAAAATTTTTTTCCAAATCCTAATGTGGAGTCAAAAGTATGTTAAAAGATAATGATATTCTGATTTGATTACTATTATTTTGTTCAACTGAATGTTCTAAAAAACCGGGAAAAAAAACTATTAAACCTTCTTCTGGTTGAATAACTATTTCTTGTCCGGCATTTTTTATAAGACTATTATTAAAAAAAACAGCTGGTCTTGGGTCTCTAAATAATAGCCTTCCAGAATCTTTTGGGCATTTCAAGTACATAACGCCAGATAAACTAAACATCCCATGATGATGTAGAGCATTATATCCACCACTATCATTCAAATTTATCCAAGATTCAATTGAATAGTTATATTGTTTTGTACCATCAAATATTTTTTTATCAGCAATTACACCTCCTAAATTATAGATAATCTCTTTGTTTGCTCCCTCAAATTCGCTTCTTGAGTTTACATCAGTTAATCTCCAACCATTTCTTCCCGAATTATAATTTCCTTCAGTACCTTCACCATCCTTTCTTAATTTTTTAATAATTTCAATATAGTCATTAATTGACTTTTTAAAATCCTCTCTGCAATTAAACAACCAGACAGGTGTACTAAATAATTCCATTTATTAAAAATATATATTTTTAGAATAACTATTAAAAACTCTTATTGGAAAATGATTATGAAAAATATATCCTTACTTAATAACAATTAATTATTTTACATTATATTAATAATGTATTTTTTTACTATTTAAAAATTTAAAAGCAGTAATATTAAAAATAATTTGATTAAATTCTCTATTATAAATTTTAATTAAATGATATTAATTGATCAATTTAAAAAAAATTAATCAGCTTTTTAACTTATCTTCAATATTTTTATATCGCTAAAAATATCCTCTTTGCATATTCCTCTTATCAAGTATTGTTCAAAAGATTAAAATTAAATACTTCGTAAATTATAAATATTTATTAATTTATTTAGTTGTAACTTAGTTAATAGATTTTTAAAGAAATTACATTATTATTTAATTAATAATGGAATTTTAAATTATTATTTCATAACATATTTATCAAAATGAATAAAAAAAATATTTTAAAAATTGTTGGAATTATTATCCTCGTAACAATTCCAAATCAATTATCATTTTCTTCAGATTTAAGAAATAATAAAGAAATTATTGCTAAACAACATCTCAATAATGAGAAATATATTAATAATAGGGATAGTTCTAGAGATCGGGATAAATATTTTTTAAAGATTTCTGATCTCAAGGATTTATTAATAAATAATAATCAAGAATTAAAAATAATTGAAAGTAAAATCAATCAATCAAAAAATATTCTTAAAAGTAAGTCAGCAGCCTGGGCACCTAAACTAAATTTAAAAAGTAATGAATTGCCTAAATATACAACGAGTGATAGTAGAGACAGAATATCAGGTAATACTTCATCAAACCAATTGAAATTTGGAACCGATATTTCTATTGAATGGGATATTATAAATCCCAAAAGAAAATTAGCAATAAAAATTGCTAAAGACAAATTAGAAAACTTGAATTATTTATATGAATTAACTCTTGAAGATTTATATTTGAAATCTAAAGAAATTTACTATTCGGTACAATCCGCTGAAGAAGAAATTAATGTGGCGCATCAAGCGATAAAAACCTCTCTGATTTCATTAGATGAATTAAACAATCGATATAAAAGTGGTTTAAGTAATAAACTAGAAGTCCTTGAAGCAAAAACGCAATTAAATAGAGATAGAATACTTTTAATGCAAAAAGAAGAACAATTAAAGTCAAAAATAAATAACTTAACTGAAATATTAAATATTAAAAAGAATCCAACGATTGAAAATAAGCTTACAAAAATAATTGAGGTTTGGAATAAAGATGAAAAGGAGAGTCTAAAAGCAGCCTTAGAAAATAGGATAGATTTAAAAATAAAGAAAAAAGATATTATTATCAACACTAATGAATCACTAGTATTAATCGCAGACAAAAAACCAAATTTCAGACTATATAATACATTTTCAATTTCATCATCTAAAGGACAGCTAGGCGCCCAATCTCCAGATTATGATAACTTTACAAAAAACAATACTAACATTACAGGTATAAGCTTCAATATGAATCTTTTTGATGGAGGAGAGATCAAGAATAGATATTTATCTTTAAAAAATAAAAATCAAGAATTAGAGGCATCATTTATTATCAAGAAGAACGAAATAAACAAAAATATAAAAAATTCTCTTAACAAATATAAAATGATAAAAAACAATATAATTTTCGCTCAACAGCAATTAACTTCAGCTAGAGAAACATTATCTATTTCTCTAAAAAGAATGGAGGCAGGGATCTCAACCCAAAGAGAAGTCGTAAATAGTCAAAGTGATGTAATTGAAGCAGAGACAAATTTTATAAATTCATTAAAATCCTATAAAGTAATTATCGCAACTCTCTCAAGATTGACGGGATTAAAACCAGATAATATATGTAATTTCACTGAAGAAAAAACAAACTCTCAAAATAATGAATTTCTTCAATTCATTAAAGATAATAATTTACAAGATAATTGTCCTCTAAATATCAAAATCTAAATTTTCAATTATCAAACTATAAATCATTAGATTTTAAAGTTGTTCTAACCCACTCCAAAAAGGAAGAATGCGCTCGGTAAATAATGAAAGTACAGGTCTCTGTCTAAGAATAATATTTGCAGATAATGACATACCTGTAATTAAAGGAAGTTTTTTATTCTGATGAGTAATATAAGGTTCGTTTAATTTTAATGTGACAGGAAATCTATAAAAATTATAATTTCTATCTGGTTCAAGAACATCGGATCCAATTGAGTCAATTTTGCCCTCAATCTCGCCGAACTCATTGTAAGGGTAAGCATCAACTCTGACCTTTACTAACTGACCTTTTTTTAGGAATGCTATATCCCTGTTAGAAACAAAAACTCGCGCAACTAAATCATCAATTGGTACTATTTTCAATATTGGAGATTCAGTATTAACAACATATCCTGGCGCTGCTGGTTGAAGATCAAAAACCAAACCATTCAATGGTGAAGTTATTTCTTGATAACTTAGAGTTAATAAAGAATTATTTATTTGATTTTGAATCTGCGCTAATTGTTTTTCATTTTCTTCTATTTTGGTGGCGTAATCTATTTTAGTAGCAGCAATTGTATTAGATAATTTATTAATTGCCTCTTTAAGAATTGATTCTGATGTTTTTAGATCATTTTTTGAGTTTTCTAATCTACCTCTTAATTGAATTACTTCCTGTTGTTCTTTGAGATATTTAACCTTACTCAGACCTCCAATTTCAATAAGCTCTTTTAAGTTTTGTAATACTTCTTCCCTAATTTTTAAAACCTCTTTAAGTGTATTAATTTGCTCAATATTTGAATTTCTTCTATATGTCGCTTGATCAACCGCATTATTAGCAGCATTTATTCTTGAGTCATATTCACTTTTTAAAGAGTTTAACTTTATTTTTTGATTATCTGTTAATTGATTCGTATCAATATCATCTCCTAATTGAATTTTACTTAATAAGATATCAGCCATTATTTGGGATCTTACAGTTTCCAAAGCTTGTAATTTTGATTTAGCTGCTCTCGTATCCAATTCTAAAAGTATCTGAGAATTTTTAACTACCTCTCCTTCTGTTACTAAAATCTTTTTAATTACTCCTCCAAGTGGAACTTTGACATCTATTGTAGTTCCTTTAGGTTCAAGTTTCCCTGTAACTTGTATCGTATCATCAATCATTGTAAAAAATGACCATACAACCCCAAATGAAGTGACTCCGACGAATGTCCAAATTAATATCCCACTCCATTTTTGGCTTTGAGACAATCCACTCCAAATTTCGCTTCCCTCCTCTTTAACTAGATTATTTACAAGTTTTTCAACAAATTTTTGATAAGTTGTGGATATTCTGTATAATTTTTTTCTTCCTTTAATATAAAATTCCTTTTCAGGCAAAGTTTTAATTTTTGAATCATATAAATTTATAATTGATTCTTTAAATTTGTTCCTAACCTCATGTAAATACCCATTTTTTGAAAAATTTTTTAAATCTAAAAATGCAAACTTAGAAAGAAAATATTTTACTTTTTGTTTATCTTCCTCTGATAAATATTTCTTTAGAAGTTTTTTAATCTTCAAATATTTCATAGTAAGCAAAGAAATATCTATTTGTATTTAATTAAATTATAAAACATGCCTTAAATCTCTCTCTCTTGTTGCTTATAAAGAGAATAATATCTCCCCTTTAAGTCCATAAGCTCGCTATGAGAACCTATTTCCTCTATTCTACCCTCGTGCAGCATAATAATTTTGTCAGCATTTATTATAGAATTCAACCTATGAGTAATAAATAGTACTGTTTTCCCTCTAAAAAATTCCATTAGATTCAGAGATACTTTCCTTTCCGTCTCAAAATCTAATGCTGAGGTAGATTCGTCCATTATTAATAATTGAGGATTCTGAAGGATTGATCTTGCTATTGCAATTCTTTGGCGCTGTCCGCCGCTTAAGTTCCCCCCTCTTTCTCCAACATTAGAAGCATAACCAGAAGATAGATCCATTATAAAATTATGAGCAGATGCTATTTTTGCAGCATTTATTATTTCATCAGTTTTAGCTTCAGGGTTCGTTAGGGATATATTATCTTGAACAGTTCCATCAAAAAGAATAGAATCTTGAGGTACAATTCCGATTTGTCTTCTTAAAGAATAAAGTTCAACCTTTGATATATCTATGTTATCTATACTAATTTTACCTGAGAGAGGCTCGTATAATCTTGATAATAATTTTGTTAGTGTTGATTTGCCAGAACCTGATTGGCCAACAATCGCTACAAATTCTCCTTGTTTTATTTCAAAATTTATATTTGATAAATTTAGTTTACCTTTATCAATAAATCGGAAAGATATTTCATCAAATTTTATAGATCCTTTAATTAAGGGCATTGGAATATTATCCTTATCAACTTCTGATGATTCTTGAGGATTATCAATAATATCAGATAGTCTTTCTAGAGAAATATTTGTTTGTTGAAAGCTTTGATACAAATTAGATAGTCTCAATAAAGGTCCAGTTACATATCCAGAAATAATTCTAAAAGCTATCAATCCTCCCAAAGTTAATTGTCCATTTATAACTAAATATGCTCCAACGCAAAGAACTATAAGACTTGAAGATTGATTTAAAAATTGTGAGATACCGTTTGCAGTTGTGCTAGTTACAGCATTTCTATAACTTTCTGAAATATAGTGAGTATATTTATCTTTCCATTTCCATCTTGCATTCATTTCAAAATTCTGAGCTTTGACTGTTTGTACTCCCGTTAATACTTCTACTAAATGATTCTGAGTAATTGCATTTAATTCTGCTTTTCGCCTTAATTGCCTTCTAAGGATAGGAGAAATAGTTATCGTTATTAATGCCAATAAAGGAGCAACTAAAAGAGCCACTATTGTTAAGACCCAACTATATAACAACATCACAGCTATATAAATAAAAGAAAAGATTACGTCAAGGACCAATGTTAAGGCGGTTCCAGTTAAAAAGGATCTTATCTGTTCCAATTCTCCTACTCTTGAAGAAAGTTCACCAACAGCTCTTTTATCAAAATATGTTAGGGGCAATCTCAAGAGGTGATCTATGACCTGTTCTCCTAATGAAATATCTATCCTATTTGTTGTATCGATAAAAAGGTTTGTTCTAATAGCAGTCAGAAGATTTTCAAAGACAGAGAAGGAAAGTAATAAAGTAGCTAATGGTAACAAACTTTGAACACCTCCTTGACCAATAACCTTATCAATTATTTGCTGTATTATTAATGGATTCATCAACTGAAAGATATTAACAAATAATGATGCTATTAATACCTCCAAAAGAGGTTTACGATTTTTCTTAATAGAAGGGATAAACCACCTTAGTCCAAATTTCTTTTTTGGTGTTTTATTAGTTGTACTTAATATAAGCACTGGCAAAACTTCTTGACTGGTAAAGTCTTTAACAAATTCAATTAAAGAATACTTTTTTAATCCTTCTCTTGGTCTTGCGATTAATATAGAATCCTTACTTACTTTTAATACAACTGATAACTCATTGCTTCCTAATTGAATCAAGCTTGGGGTTTGAATTCTACTTACCATACCCACTGGAAGATCTAATAACTGGGATTTCAACCCTAATGATTCTGAAATCGCAGCACATAATCTTAGACTTACTCTTTCATCTTGTTCACTGATATTCTCAGTAAAAGATCTTTTTATTAAGTCAACTTTAAGGGGAATTTGAAGGTTGTCTGCAATAATCCTAAAACATGCAATCGCTTCAGGAACTATGTCATCTGTAGAGGAAAAAAATCTATATTTTGATTTAAATATATCTTCTTCATTAGAAACTAATAATTTTTTTGACTTGTCTATTTTTTTTGATGATCCCTTTTTAGAAGAAGGCTTCTGCTCTTGATACTGCTCTAAATCAACCTCATTTCTGAATAAATTTTCTAAAGATTTTGATATTCCGATAAATCTAAAAGATCCATTAACATCTTTTAATTCATCGAACAAAATATCTTCATCCAATTTACAACCATAAGGTATGGAATCATTAGTGGAGGCTAAATACCAATTCTTATTTTTATCTAACTTTAATTCATCTAAAGTTTCTAAATCTCTTTGTATTTTGACTTCAGATATTTTCTCTAAATCCTTGAGAAAATTCCTAATCTTTTTTGTTTCCTTTGGATATGAAATAATCTTATATTTTTCTAATATTGGCAATATTTCATCTGCAGAAACTTGGGTATCTAATAAATTATTCTTGCCAAATTTATTTATTAGTTTTTCCCAATCATGGTATTTGACCTTAGCAAATTTGCAATCAGTAGCGCAAGAAACGAACTCAAGAGGATAATTTGCTCGACAAGATTTATTTCCAATTATATAACCGGGATCATGTAAGGATAAAGTCATTACATCTCCATTCGTAGGATTATTAATCAGTTGTCGAACCTTTCCCTCAAGTAATATGTATATACTTTTGGGTATTTGGTCTGACAAAATTATTAATTGACCCATATTAAAGTCTTCAAATTTTATTATCTTTTCTAAATTATTAATTTCTTTCTCATCTTCTTTTATTTCTATCTTTAATTTATTAAGTATATTTTTAACTATTGAAAGATATTCCATAGAAATATTCTTAAACTTCTGTTTTCTTTAAATTGCTAAGTGCATTTTTTATCTTATCCATCATCCAAGATTCATACATTTCATTAATTAATCTTTGCCTCATAGCATTATTTAAAGTAGCAGGAATAAGTCTTTCATGTCTCAAAAGTACCCACCAACCTTCAAGTTCAAAAGGGGGCCATAACTGACCTGATTTACTTGCCTTTAACCTTTCTGCAATATTTATATTTACTTTTCCTAATTCCAATGGGCCAACTAAACCATGCAAAACATTTTCAATACCCTCTGAAAATTCTGCTGATAAATCAGGAAATGTTGATTCCTCCTCTCTTAGTCTCAAATGTAATTCAACTATTTTTTCTTTACTTTTCACTCTAATTATTGAGTAGGTTACTCTATCCAGCGATGTCTTCCTTTTTAAGAAAATATCCTCAACATATTGACTAAATTTCTCCTCTTTAAATTTTTCTAACTTTACTGAATTATAAATATTTAAATTAAGATCAGATTCTTCTACTCCATTAAATTTTAGCCAATCGTTTAAACCCTCTTTATTTACAATATTCTCTCTTCTCATAAATTTTTTTTGATATTCAATCTGTTCTTCTTTGCTAGGAATAATTTTTTTTGTAAATTTACTTTCAAAATATCTTCTTAGAAATATAGGCATTAAATTTAAATTTTTTAGCAATATTGGTGTATCTTCTAGAGAAATTAATTCTCCCTCTATCTCAATCCAATGCTGTTTCATTTAATTTTCAAAGATTTTTAATTTTTAAAATCTATTTAACTATAGAGGATCTGTTGTGGTGATGCTGCCACTTACGAAGTCTCCTTCCGTTACACCTACGATTTCAGCGAGAGCGGTCAACTTAAGTTTTGTTCTGTCGAAGTTATCCGCTGCAGTTTGACCTGTACCAGTATAATTACCAGCATAAACATATGCTGACTGTACTGAGTTCGCATCAAGAGTACTAGAAGATCTAGCGTATAAGATATAGGTGAAATCTAAGCCAGTGCTTCCTGTAGAAGTAGCATTACCAGAACCCGCTGTATCAATAATGAACTCTACATTACTCATTACAGTTGTAGCAGAAGTAGCAGCTGATGTTAAAACATCACCATCA
>MDTG01402810.1_pt1 | contig 11480 bp, 13 predicted proteins | sample 811421 | NCBI WGS metagenome assembly MDTG01 (sample SAMN05326645, study PRJNA326480) | marine metagenome | isolation source: seawater | place: Pacific Ocean: South East | collected 2011
ACTTCTTCATTATTAAATACTCCAGGAAATGTTCCTGCATTTCTAGGAGTATCTATACCTATTTGATAGATAGATTTACTAATTAATTCTTGATGTACTCTATTATCTATTTTCCCTTTGAACCATGATTTAATTTCACTTTCTTTCATTTTTTTAAATTTTATTAAAGTATTAGATACTTTTTTGTAGTCATCTATTAAATTTTGTAGGCCCTTTTTTGAAGATACACTACACCAAAACCACCAATTAAAATTAGGATTTTGTGGATCTCTTACCATTTCTGATAATTTTTGTCGTTCTTTAGGCCAATTATCAGTTGTTATGTGTATTTCTTTTGTAGTTGGAGGTTGAGATATTAATTTACTTAAAGGTTGATACGCCATTACTTATATATAATTTAGATTAAAATGGTAAAATAAAACCTTAAAATATATTAAGATGAGCGGTTTTGATTTAAATATTAATAATTATTCTTTAGAAGATCTATTAAGTTTGTTTAAATTAGATTATGATTTTACACTGGAAGACCTAAAAAAAGCAAAACGAATAGCGCTAAAAACACATCCAGATAAAAGTGGTTTAGATAAACATGTTTTTTTGTTTTTTTTAAAAGCATATAAAATGTGTGAAACAATATATAATTTTAGAGTAAAAAGAATAAAATTAGAAAAAGATAAAACATATACATATGAAAATTTAGAGGAAACATTGAACGAAAAAGAAAAAGAACAGTTGTTATATGATAAATTAAATGGTAAATCGGCTAAAGAATTTAATGTGTGGTTTAACAAAATGTTTGAAAAAACTAAAATTCATGATGAAGAAAATGATGAAGGATATGGTTCATGGTTTAAATCAAATGAAAATATAGAAACAGAAAAAATACATAATAAAAGAGATATGAATACTTTTTTTGAAAGAAAAAAAGAAAAGGCTAAAGCATTAGTAGTACATAAAGATATACATGACACAACAAGTGACAATGGATATAATTTAAGTCGTGAAAAAATAGATAATTATGATAGTACAATGTTTAGCAGGTTGCAATATCAGGATTTAAAACAAGCCCATACAGTAACAGTTGTTCCTGTAACACATAAAGATTTTGAAAATAAAAAGAAGTTTGCTGATGTGGAAAGTTACAAACGACATAGAGAGACAACTAATCCGTCTATGATTTCATTAGACCAATCTAAAAAATTAATGCAAAATAGGAAATATATGAATGAAAAACAAAGTACCAACAGAGTATTTAATATGTTAAAAAGAGATGAAGAAGTTAGTCAAAGTAATAAAAAATGGTGGTCAAATTTGATGCAATTAGAAAACTAAAATTAAATAAACTATTCATAATAATTTATTTAATAATATATATAAATGAATATTGTTAGATACGGAATAATTTTTATCATATTAACAACTGTTGGTATTCTTTTTGATAGATACAAAAAAAAATACTGGGGGGATGAAGAATTAGATAAATATAGTTTAGTAAGAAAATATTTGTTAAATGAAGGTGATGGTTTTGGAGGAAAACCCATATTATGGATACATAATACATATGATATCAATGCTCGTAATTGGGCTAGTTATTATTCTAGAAATAGTAAAAATCTAAACCAGCCCTATATTTATTTGTGTATTGAGTCTATTATAAAATATTGTGGTAAGAGTTTTAATATATGTATTATCGATGATGATAGTTTTAATAAATTATTAAAAAATTGGACTATTAATTTAAATGAGTTGGCAAGTCCAGTAAAAGATAATGTAAGAAATTTAGCATTAGGTCATCTTCTCCATGAGTATGGTGGAATGTTAATCCCTAATACAACTGTTGTCATGAAGGATTTAATAGATCTTTATAAATCAAAATTAAAAACGAGTGATATGTTTACAGGAGAATTTGTTAATAGAAATCTTACAAGTACATACAGTCGTTTCTTTCCAACACATAAATTTTTAGGATGTAAAAAAATGAGTAATTCAATGAAAGAATATTGTAACCATGTAGAAATAACTATTTCCAAAGATCATGGTAATGCTTCTGCTATTGAAGGAGAATTAGATAAATTTTTATATAAATTGGTTCAAGAAAATAAATGCGATTTAGTATGTGGTAAATCATTAGGTGTTAAAAGTAAAGAAGATGAAGTAATTCTTGTAGACCATTGGTTACAAGAATCGCCAGTAAAAATTTGTTTATGTTCATTATATTGTATTTGTTTACCATCAATAGAAATATTGAAACGCACCAAATATGGATGGTTTACTAAATTAAATAAACAACAATTACTTGAAGCAAAAACAGATATTTCTAAATATTTGTTAATGTCATTGGGTAAATAATATAAACAATTTCATATTTAGATTTTGAATATTTAATTCTAGATGTAAAAGGTATGTGCAAGTATTTACATAATTGTCTTACAATTGTAGCAACATTTTTATATAATGGTTCACGTTCTAAATAAAAATGTTTAGATGGAAAATAATAATTTTTAAGGTCTTCACAAAAAGGAGCAATACCATTGTCTATTTTTGCTCTTTTTAACGCAGACTTATTAAAAATTAAATTATTTTTCTCCACATCACAATATTTATTTAAAAATTCATAAAAAGGCTCTTTTTCATATTTATGTTGAATTAATTGACTCATTGTATAATATATAGTTATAATAAATTATTATATATTATTTATCAAGTAGCATAATTTCATTAGTAAAAAAAATAAGTTCAATCTCACTTTCATGTAGCGTATAAAAAAGAGAAATATATTTTAATATAATTTTAATAATTTTATATTTTAGTTCTTCTTTAATCTCAGAGTTTAATTTTATAAAATTAAAATATGTATCAAAAATATCAATTACAGAATAACCTTTTTTATAAATATCAAGTATTGTTTTAGAAGCACCATCTAAATCTTTTTTATGTAACCAAAATTCAGTATATTTTTTAAATTCATAAAAACTAATATTTGTACAAATATTAGTGGCCTTTTGAAGGTCTATTTTTTCATTTAAAAGTTTAAATTTTTCTAAATAATTTATTAAAAGTCTAATAGAATTATTGCAAATAAGTAAAACAAATTCTTCTGATTCATTATCAATTTCTATGTTTTCTTTTTTTTTAATTTTTTTTAAAATATTTTTTAAAATATATTTTTGAATGGGTTTTATTTTAATAATTGCACATCTAGATTGTATACTATCGATTACTTTTTGCATGTTTGTACAAGAGCACAAAAAATGAACATTGTGATTATATTTATCAATGCAATTTCTAAAAACTTGTTGACTTTGCTCGTTAATTAAATCTATATCATCAATAATAATAAATTTTTTTTTACCACCAATACATGATGGTGTTTGGCAAAAAGTTTTTACTTCAGTTCTGTAATATTGTATACCTTGTTCTTTTAAATTATTAATTAACATAATATTTTGGGTTGGAATTTTTTCAAGTTCATAATATTCGCGAATACTGGCATAAATAAGTGATGTTTTACCACAACCAGGATCACCAACAAGTAAAATATTAAGATTATCTATTTTTTTCATGGTATTTAAAAGTTCAATATATTCTTTATCAATAGTAAAGTCTTTATAAAATTGGGGTTGATATTTTTTTAAATAAGGAGTATTCATAATAGTTGATATATTTAATAAAATTTAATTTTTAAGTAATAAAGAAACAAAATATAATGGTATAACAAAATATAAATGATACCTTTATATTTTGTATAAAAATTTATAAAAAATAACCAACAGAACGGTCGATTGGTTTACAATAAGAATACCCCTTTTTTTGTAACCAAATATCTAATTTGTTTTTTAAATTTTTTTTATTTAATTCAGAATTTTTCAAACCATATTGTTTAAATATTTTTAAATATGTAGATGATATTTTTCGTTTATGTATAATAGCATGATAAATCAAACTATACAAATGCATTTCTTTGTTTGGAATATAAAATCCATTGGGATGCATTATCCTGGTATTTAACATGTCTTGTTGAAGTTTTTTATCATAATAATTATCACCTACAGATCTAAAATCAAATAGAACTTTTTTATTTTTTATAGTAACATGATTTAGTATTCTATATTTTCCATCTTCATATCTATTATTTTTGTTAGCACCGCAAGCAGTAGCAGAAGTTCCATCTAAAATTGTTTTTACTAAATAGTAATCACTTACTAGCAAATCTACATCTAAATGACTGTCAATAGTAATATTATCAGGCATACCTTCAAAATTACGCATGACAATCCATTTAAGTTGAGGATGTTTATTTAATTCTTGAAAGACATCTTGTAAGGTACTAAATGTTTTTTTATTATAATATTTATCGTAAAGACCTAAAGTTTTTAAATTATCTTTTGTTTCTTGGATGTTATCTGTAGCATGTATCTTAACTCCACCAGTAATTTCACGCAATGATTTCTTCAAATCAAATAAATGAACGTTTACCTTACGATTGCCTTTTGATGTTTCTCTATAATCATAAACAGGATAGCTATCTCTAATAATATATATATTAAAATCTGTATTTCCACGAAAATCGCTTACAGTGGCGTTATAAAATCTTGAAATAATTTTTTTTTTCTTTTAATTTTTCCATTTTTATTTTTTCTATAATCTTAAGTGAATCAGTTAATTTATTTTCTAAATCTGAAAAATGACATGTCCAATCAATTAATACGTATAATTCTGAAATAGTATTCATATATAAACAAAACTTACAAAAAAAAAATTTAATATTATTAATATTTAAATTAATTTAAGATATAATGATATAACTTAATATAATGGATTATTATAAACTTTTAGGAGTAGATAAATCTTCTTCACAAGATGATATTAAAAAAAGTTATAGGAAAATGTCTCTAAAGCATCATCCAGATAGAAAGGGTGGGAATTCTGAAACATTTAAAAAGATAAATGAAGCATATGAGGTACTAAGTGATCCGCAAAAAAAACAACATTATGACATGACTGGAAGTGCTGAAGGACATCCATTTATGAGAGGAGGTAATGGAATGCCTCCCGATGTTGAACATATATTTTCTAGTATATTTAGTGGAGGATTTCCTGGGATGGGAGGTGGAGGCATGCATTCGGGTATGCCTAATATTCGTATATTTAGAAATGGTCAACAAATGTTTAATCAAATTCAAAAACCACCGGCGATATCTAAAAGAATAAATATTACATTAAAAGAAGCATTTGATGGTATCAATTATCCATTAGAAATAGAAAGATGGATTATGTCTAATAATACAAAAACAATGGAAAAAGAAAAAATATATGTGGAAGTTCCTAAGGGCATTGATACTGGAGAAATTATTAAAATAGAAAATAAAGGTAATGTTATAAATGATACAAATAAAGGAGATGTAAAGGTTCATGTAAATGTTACAAATGATACTACTTTTATAAGATCCGGTTTAAATTTACTTTTTAATAAAAATATTTCTTTAAAAGAAGCCTTGGTTGGATTTAAATTTGATTTTAAATTTTTAAATGATAAAACTTATGCAATTAATAATGAAGATAAAAATGTTATAAAACCTAATTATCAAAAAGAAATTAGAGGCATGGGTATGGAGAGAAATGGTAGAAAAGGAAGTTTAATTATAAGATTTAATGTTGTTTTTCCAGAAAAATTAAATGAAGAACAAATTGAAAAAATAAAAGAAATTTTATAAATTAAATAAACAAACTAAAAAGAAAATTAACTAAATTAAATAATTAATTTAATTTAGTTTACAATTAAGAAGAAATACGTTTTGTAGGTATGTCGGCTGACACTACGTAAATAGAATTTTCAGTAATAATAATAAATTCGGTCTCTACCTTGTAAATTTTTGAAACAGGGCTAGTATATCCTTCTTCAGATTTAACTAAAAGTTTCTCTCCATTTTCGCGAACACCAATTAAAACATCTTTGTCACAACTGGATGTCCAGTAATCTAACATGATAGGTTTATCTTCTACAATACCAAGTTTAGCACAATGTTGCAATGTTGTACCAGTTGGAAGTCTATAATTTGTTGATTGTTCTACAGCTGTCTCAGACATTTTATATACGTAAATTACCTTTTTCCTTTTTAAATACTTATTTAATTTAATAAATAATAAATTTCAAAGTTCCGTAAAAATAACATTTAATAAAAATAAATAAGTTTTAATTTTGATTAATTTTTTCGGTTAATAAATATATGGATAATAATAATTTATTAGTTGAATCAAGTTATAATACATATTTAATAAATGACGCTGAAGAGATTGTATTAAATTATTTTAATATTGTTAAAGAATATTTATTCCATGCTGGAGAGAATATTATAATTCAAGATTATTCTTATTACATTTTTATAATAAAAAGAGGATTAGATTGTTTAAAACACATTTTTAATACTCTTTTGCTTTATACAAATAATTTAGAGTTGGTTGTTTATCATTGTAAAAAGTCTTATCTTTACTATATTGAGTTTATTAGTCAGATAGGAAATGAAAATCATTCTTATTTGCAATTAAATTCTAAAGATGCTGCTTTGTTTGTATATAAAAAAACTATATTTGACATACATAATGAAGTAAGAAGTAACTTTACGTTATTAGATAAAAATAAAGATAAAATCAAATATTTAAATTATTTTTGTGAAATTATTAATGAAATTGTTTTAACTGTATTCGATAATGAAAACATTAAGGGTGAACAAAAAATAAGTTACATAATGTATATTATTAGCATGACATCTAAGATAAAAGATAAGATTGTAAAATCGAAAAAGTCAACACGTGACAAAATAAAGTATTGTAAAGTAATAAATTATTTTTTAAAATCATTAAAATTAAAAAAAATAACAGATGAGTGTAAGTATTTAAATATTAGCAATCTTATAACAAGAAAAATATTAAATCAAAAACATATTATAACAACCGAAAAGATTGATAAAAAAATATTAGATAAAGACTTTGATACAAATTTAAATTGTTACACACCACTTAAATTTATAAATTGGTTTTTAAATATTTAATGTAAAGTTTTTCATTATTCAACAATATCTAATTTTATCATTTTTTTTCTTAATTTCTTTTTTGGATGTTTTTTTATAGAACTATTAATACTAACAAATATATTTTCAAATTCTTCATTTAATACAGTTTTAATAAATTCATACACTATATTTAAGATGTATTTATTACAGTTTCCTACAATTAAAACACTACCCGTTCTAAATATCATAAATGATATTTTTTTCCAGTTTTTTAGAGTATCATCTTTAATATGAATACCATTATGAACAGTATTTTCATAATTAAAGTAAAACAAACATTGAATTCCCGGATAAGAGCAAGGATCATAAGATGCTTGTATGTTATACTTATATTTGAGTTTTTGGAAAAGTTTAAATCTATCTAAGAAATAACCACATGTAAAATTAGAATTAATTAAAACTGTATTAATGTCTTTTTTATTATAACTTAATTTTGTTTTTAAAAATGGTTGTAGTATGTTAACCAAAATATCTAGTGTTATTGTTAAAAGTTCATCATATTGAATTCCTGGAATTTCTAACTTACCTGTATTAAATATTTTTACATGAACTTCTTTAAATTTCTCTTTATATTTAATTCTTAATATTAAAGCAAAACAATTATAAAATGCACCTTTTTGTTTTTTTCTATAACTTACAATATCTTTTTCACATAAACCAATATCAATCTTTTTAACCTCTTTGAATTTTTTTTTATTTTTTATAGATGATAATTCTGTAACAAAAATATTTTTTTGTTTTGAAATTTCTTTCATTAATAAATTATGCTCTTCTTCTGAGTTACAATTTGTTTTGATGCTTTTTTTTATGATACCATTTTTAGGAGAAAAATAATCTATAACAGGTATTAACCAAAACAGTTTATTTAAGTCTATTTTTTGATTTAAATATGCTATTTTTGTTTGAGTAGAAATGTAAATTTCACTGCATTTAGGACGATTTTCTAATTGTTTTTTTTCAAATACCGAATTAGAATTATTTTCTATCTGATAATCTTCATTGTCTTTAAATTGTAACCATTCACTGTCAACAGACATTACTTGTAAATGGACTTAAAAAGTCTTTAAGTCCATTTTCAATTTTATTTATTAATTAATATTAATATTTTCAATATTAATCATATTTTTTTCTTTAAAGATATATATACCAGTTTAAGATGCTATCTTACACAGAAAGAAGAAAAGAGGACTTAAAAAAAAAATCGACCGACAAATCTTCAAACATGAATTCCCTTATTCAGGAATATTGTTTAAAACGTGGACAATTTAATCCAAAAAAAAATTCTCCAAACCGATTTTGCAACAAATTAGAGTTTAGAATGAAATCATATTACAACACTTTGTACACTTTGTCTAGTTCCCCTCCAAAATAATCAAACAAATAATTCTCGTTTATGTTTTGATTATGAACAATAAATTTAAAAGCAAAAATATTATCTTGAGTTAATGTGTTTACTTTTGTTTTAAGTAAAAATGATATAAAATGTATTATAAACTCTTTTTTTCTAATATTTTGTTTCTCACAAATCTGTGTTAATGCCTTTAAAATATGTTTTTTTTTTTGAAAGTTTTTTATAACAATTTTCAAAAAAATGATTAGATAAAATTTTTAAGTTTTTATCTATATTTTGATAATTAGATTGCAAAAAATTTATCATACTTCTTATATCAGAATTAAATTTATTTTGTATAAATTCTAGTTGTTTTTGTGAAATACTTAATTTTTCTTTTTTAACTATGTTTTTTAAGAATTTACTAATTTCTGATTTTGGTAGTTGTGAAAATCTTAATCTAATAAATTCGTTTTGTAATGAATAGTCAAGTCTACTTATGTAGTTGCAAATTAAACAAAAACGAATATTTTTATTATATTGTTGTATTAAATATTTTAATGCTTGTTGTGCATTTTTTGTCATGTAATCTACTTCATCTAGGATTATAAATTTAACACCTTGCGTAAAAAGGGTTTTGGTATTTACAAAACTATTAATTTGATTTCTTATAACATCAATACCGCGCTCATCACTTGCATTTAAGTGTATCATTAGTCCTTTATTTTTTTGCTTATATTTTTCTTGATATTTTTTAATTAAGTTTATAATAGTTGTTGTTTTACCAGTTCCCGGCGGACCATAAAAAATTAAGTTAGGAATGTTATTTTGTTTAATAATATTTTCAAATATTTGACGGTTTATTGGGTCTAACACAATATTATCAAAACTCTGAGGTCTATATTTTTCAATCCATGGTACACTCATTTCATATATAACTTATTTAATTTTAAAATACTTTTTAATAGATATATTTTATCTAAACGTAATATAATAAAATGTTATCAAAAAATAAGGTATCTTATCAACCTTCATTAAGAAGAAAAAGGCTAAATACGTCAAATAATAAGGTTGCATACTTAACTATAGGTAGATGGCAGCCTCCGCATAAGGGCCACGCTGTTTTAATTCGTAAAACATTAGATTTAGCAATTCAAAACAACGGTCATGCGTATGTTTATATTTATTCTAAGCAACCTTCAAGACAAGATGAATGGTTAAAAAATTTATCAGAAAAAGATTTTAATAAAGAGGTTATTAATTTTAAAATACAAAATCCCTTGAATATTGGAGATAGATTATATTACTTGCAAAAAATGTTTCCGCAAGAAGAAGGGTTTTCTTTAGATAAGTTTGATTTTTTATTAGGCGAAAGACAAGAATTTATAAGACATACATCTAGTAATATTGATGGTCGTGGTACATTTGTCTCTCCACACCGTTATGGAACAATGTCATTAGATTTGGTACAATATTTAAAAAAACTAAAATACTCGGAGGTAAAAATTGTAGTAGGTAGTGATAGAATTGATGCATTTAAAAAATATAATCCGGGTATAGAAATACTTCAGGCGGGAAGTGAACGAGGAGACGCAGGGAAAGGCATGTTGGATACCCCGCCATCACCGGGTAGCGTTATGGATATTGGTGTTGTTTCATTTAAATTAAAAAAAAAAAGTAAATTTAATTCTAGTGTATTAAATAGATTAGAAAAAACATTAAGCGATGAAAGTTTATTTGATCCTCAGCCTAGAAAAGCAGTAGAAATATCAGGAAGTAGAATGAGAGAATACGCAAGAACCGGTAATACAAGAAAGTTTGTGGAAGGCACTGCTATAGGAAACATGAGGTATGATGATTGTTTAGAATTGATGCAAGATACGCGTGAGGGTATGGGATTAGAACTTAAATTACGTCCTAGGATTAAAGCACATATAGAAGTTGACCCAGCAGAACATGAGATGGGTGTTATTAGAAAAGGTTCTCAAGCAGAACAAGATAGTAATTATTTTCGTGATTTAGAAAGATTTAATGTGCTAGGAGGTAAAAAGAAAAAAAGAAAAACTAGAAAAAGAAAATCAAAAAGAAAAAAACTAAAAAGAAAAAAAACAAGGAAAAGACACAAACTAAAAAAAAGACTAAGAACTTCTATTAGAAAAATATTGCGAAAAAAGAAACATAAGTCAATTAAAAATAAAACATAAGTCAATAAATTGAATATTAATTTAAATAAAATTTTTTATTTTATTTAAAATGGAAAAACCCGATAGAGGTTATTTAAAAATAATATTAGGTTCAATGTTTGCGGGAAAAACAACTGAACTAATGAAAGAATATAATAGGCACATGGCATGTCAACTAAATTGTTGTTTTATAAATCATAGTTATGATGACAGATATGGTTCAGGTCGAGAAAAAACAAAAACACATAGTAATATGGAAATTGTAAATGATTACAGTGTGTCAAAATTAGCACATTTATTTGATGATGAATTAAATATTACTGCAGAAAGTTACGATGTTTATTTTATCAATGAAGGTCAGTTTTTTGAAGATCTTTATAGGTGGACCGATTGGTTAGTAAATACAAAACATAAAAAAGTTTATGTTTGTGGGTTAGATGGAGATTTTCAACGAAAAAAGTTTGGATCTATTTTAGATATTATACCTTTATGCGATGATGTAGTTAAAATAAAGGCATTGTGTATAAATTGTAAAAAACATGATGGAATATTTACACATAGAGTTAGTAGTGAGACGGAACAATTAGTTGTGGGAAGTAAAAATTATCAATCATTGTGCCGCAAATGTTATAACAATAGGTTAACATTAGAAAATATAGAACATGTTAATTTAGTTTTGTAATAATCCTCTAAGGGTTCTATTTTCTTGAGACAAATTTTCTACTTGTCTTTGTAAATTACTAATTAATCCAGAGGATGCTAGTGTATGAGGATTTGTTTGTCCCCAATGCATTAAGATGTAATTTAAGTCATTTTCATTAATAACTCCATCTAAATTAATATCTCCCTTCATGGGTGGTACTGCTGGTTCTGGCTCTGGCACTGGCTCTGGCACTG
>MDTG01444682.1_pt1 | contig 11480 bp, 7 predicted proteins | sample 811421 | NCBI WGS metagenome assembly MDTG01 (sample SAMN05326645, study PRJNA326480) | marine metagenome | isolation source: seawater | place: Pacific Ocean: South East | collected 2011
AGATGTAATAGTCGACCATTCAGGAATATTTGCTATGGTATTAGTTCCGTTAATGGTATTTTCATCCGCCTTTTTCGGTGCAAAATATGCAATCAAATACCTTCCAAAACAAGTAGTTACAGTTGTATTCTTATTTGTAGTCTCAATTAGTTTATTGAGATATATTGTTGATTTCCTTACTGTAATATAGATATAATCTAATTACTGGTAAATTTGAGTTCAATACTCGTTAGTGCTACACTCTTTGTTTACTGTCTGACATTAAATTGCAAGCACCAGCCCCGATACAAGATAGGCCGCCGATAATCGCTAAGTAAAACGAAATACCCGGGCTAAGATCAATTTCTTCAAAGAATGAAGGTGTAGAGAACATAATCAGCCAAATAATTGTCCCAAGAATGGCAAGCCCACCACTAGCAAACGCCGCAATCATTCCATAATTTGAAGTATAAACTCCAATATTATTCAGACATATAAGTACTAGAGACGCAATTGCGACGAGCACAGCAATCCAAAGGAAGATTGCACCTGTAGTTCCAGCAGAACTTGCATCCCCAACTTCCTCTCCAGCATCCGGATCTGAGTAGTCACCAGTAAAGGTGAATTCTTCAGAAGATATCTCCACTCCATACAAACCAAAACCTAAACTTGTGTCATCTTCGCTACCGGTCATCCATGATGTTGTGAACATTGATACAAACAAAACTAATACTGCGCCAAGTACTAATCCTAACGAAATAAGGTCTAGGTTTCCTTGATCGGAATTTTTCATTTCGCTAAATGTCCTTCTAACTGGCACCCACATAGGCTCATCTGTTTCAGGAGATTTGAGTAATGAGAACCCCGAGCCTACGCTGAGTAAGCCAGCGATTATTGTTAGGTAAAATGCAGACCCCAGTCCCAAACCATCTTCCTCTAATTCATTTATCTCAGGGAACATAATCCACCAAACAATTGCCCCGATTATAGCTAGTCCACCACCTATGAACGCTACAGTCATTGCATAATTAGATCTATAATCTCCAAAATTATTCAAACACAACAACACCAGAGAACTTGTGACTGCTAGTATAGCAATCCATAGGGAAATTAGTGCGACAGTACCTGCCGAATCCGCATCTTCACCATCAAACATAATCCATTCTCTACTATCATAATCTCTTGAATAAGATGTGTACTTGTCAGATTCCTCTAATTCAGATAATCCGAATAGATAATCATCTCCATCGTCACTCGCAGTCATCCAAGAGTTAGAGGAAACTGTTGTCAATAGGATTAACAAAGTTGCAATTGTCAAAACAAAAGATGCCAAGTTTAGCAAACTAGGTTTAGAAATACTAAATGAGAAATCGTTCTTTTCACTCATTGAATTTCCTTTTTACATAAAGGATATAATTTAATCCCTGGATTTCCGAATTTAGAAATCCAGTATTATTAGGGGTGCTATTTTAACAGGAAATCAACACAAAAATCCAATTATTAGAAGACGTAGTCAATTTAGAGTAATCATTATTCTGCCATTTCACTAAGGCACATAATCGATTTTTATTCGTTAATCTAGAACCGAGAAAACCAAGGGCAACCACTTCTTGGTAATGGTATGGGCGAAAAACCGTACTTTGTCGAACTAGCCCAAGCAATTGAAATTTGCAACCAGACAACTCTTCAACCAATCGTTGAACGCGTGCCCCTGGGTGAGTGCCACAACCGCATCTTAGCTACAGATTTACCATCGTTAGTTAACGATCCACCATTTGACAATTCAGCAATGGATGGGTTTGCTATGAGGTATACGGACACCATTAATCCTCCAACTAATCTCAAGATTATAGGGACAATTCAGGCTGCAGGCCAAGAAGAAAATCTCGAAGTAAAAAAGGGCCAGGCTGTTAGAATTATGACGGGGGCGCCTATGCCAAAAGGTGCCGACTCAATTCTACAAGTCGAACTTACTTCCACAACTAATGACACGGTCACTCTTAGTCAAGAAGGGATGAAAAATTTCATTCGTAAAACTGGAGAAAATTTGAGAAAAGGAGAAACAGCACTCAAGGCCGGCACATACCTTACCCCTGCAAAACTTGGGCTATGTGCAACGATGGGATACCCTTCATTACCAGTTGTCAAAAAATTGAAGGTTGCAATTATTTCTACTGGTGATGAACTTAAACAACCAGGGGTAGAGTTACAACGAGGAGAGATTTACGAATCCAATTCATTTGGTCTTTCAGGACTTGTGAAATGGCTCGGACACAAACCAACAAGGTTACAATGTGTAGGAGATACTATCGACGATCTGCGAAACATTTTGAATTCTGCATCAACAGAATACGACCTAATTTTAACCAGCGGGGGGGTGTCGATGGGAGAATGGGATTTGGTTAGGAAAATCATGGAAGAGGAAGGAGACATTCATTTTTGGAGAATTAAACTTCGCCCAGGATCACCCCCATTATTCGGGCTTTGGAAAGACACCCCAATATTCGGATTACCTGGCAACCCTGTAAGTTCCCATATCGTTTTCAGAATGCTGGTTGCACCATGGATTCGAAATACAACATCTGCAGATGGCCCAATAGAGAACAGGGCTCGTGCAGTGTTAGCAACGGATGTAAAACCAACCAAGGATTGTCTTACCTTACGCAGAGTATCAATAGAATTGGGCGATGAAGGATACATTGCACATCAAAAGATTCACCAAGGCTCAGGAAACCTGGCAAGCGTTGCGTTTAGCGAGGGACTTGTAATACTACAACCTGGACAAAAATATTCGATAGGCGAAGTTGTCGAAGTCTTTCTAATCTAGGTGATTTAATGAATGTAGAACAAGAAACCGAATTAATAGAGGTTTTAGCTTCTAAATTCCCAAACTCAAAACGTAATAAATTACGAAAAATGCTAACGGAAGGAAGGGCGTCAGTCGACGGTAAAGTAATTCATAAAGCCAAATTTATTGTTCAACCGGGAAGCGTTGTAACAATATCTAACAGAGAATTAGCAGCAAAAAAATCACCCCCGCCAACTCCTAAAAAACAACATCTAAGAATTAAGATATTATTCGAGGATGATCATATTTTGGTTGTAAATAAACAAGCAGGACTTCTTTCTGTGGCAACAGATAAAATGGAGCCCGACACACTCCATTCAAGGGTTGTCGATTATCTAAGAATTGAAAACGAGAAGAATTGGGCCTTTATCGTTCACCGACTAGATCGCGAAACCTCTGGAGTAATGATTTTCGCTAAACACAAAAGACACAAAGAATACCTCCAGGAGCAATTTGCACAGAGGGATGTTCACCGCGTATATCATGCATTGGTGCAAGGGGTTCCCGATAGGAATGGTGGAACAATTCACGAATGGTTGTTGGAGGACAAATTTCTACGTGTAAAATCTGTTAACAAAAGAAACCCCAATGCAAAAGAAGCAATCACACATTGGAGCATAGAAGACAATGATGATTTCGCTAGCCTTCTAATGTTGACAATTGAAACGGGAAGGCGACATCAGATTAGAGTTGGTTTAGCAAACATGGGTCACCCAGTTATTGGTGATGAACAACATGGTGCAGATGGGAACCCAATAGGAAGAATTGCATTACACGCATCTGCATTGGAGCTATTGCACCCTGAAACCGATGACCCAATTCGGTTCGATGCAATAATACCCTTCGGACCAGAGTGATAAGCAAGGACTCAAGAACCCTTGACTAGCCCATTAGTCTGATGGTGAAACCCGGCGATGATGGTTGGATTGAAGTTCGCGGTGCGCGAACACACAATCTACAAGACATCGACGTAAAACTTCCACGCGGCCAATTCGTAGTGATCTCTGGTGTTTCAGGATCTGGTAAATCATCATTAGCATTCGATACCTTGTACGCAGAAGGACAGAGAAGATATGTCGAAAGCCTTTCTTCTTATGCAAGACAATTTATTGGTCAAATGAAAAAAGCCGATTGTGACAATATAGAGGGCCTTTCACCAGCAATATCAATCGACCAAAAACAAGGCAGTCATAATCCCCGTTCGACAGTTGCTACAGTAACTGAAATTATGGATTACCTGAGACTAATGTGGGCCCGAATTGGAATTCCACACTGTCCAACATGTGGTGTAGAAGTAGCAAGAAGAACCGTCCAAGAAATAGTGGACGATATAACCTGGAATATGGAAGGCCACGCAGTATCAGTTTGGAGTCCAGCGATTAGAAATCGTAAAGGAACACATGCTGATTTATTTCGACACTTAGTCGAACAAGGTTGGACAGAAGGAAGGATAAATGGGAGAGAAGGGTCCTTTGAAGAAAAACACGATTTGGATAAAAATCTCCGTCACGATATCGATGTAAGAATCGACCGTTTCAGATGCACTAAAGACCGGAGACAGCGATTAACAGAAGCGGTTGAATCAGCTTTGAAAATAGGCGGCGGGACTGTTGCTATCGAGAGCATAAAACCTCCTAAGAAAAACTTCGAATATTCCACGGGGTCAAAATCTGAAAATACCAAGGTCGGCGAAACTATGGTTTGGTCTGAAGAATTTGCATGCCCTGAACACGGAGCATTCATGCCAGAAATGAGCCCGAGAGTCTTTTCTTTCAATTCACCTCTTGGCGCATGCCCTTCTTGTCAAGGATTAGGTGTACAACGAAGGTTTAGTGCAGATCTACTCGTTAACAAACAAGCAACAATTTCTGAAGGATGCATTATTCCATGGCGACAATCAATGTCTCCACACTGGTATCGGAAATTAATGGAACAAACTGCAGAACATTATGGCATTCCAACAAATATTCCATTTTCAGAATTAGACGATGATTCACAAGACATCTTACTAAATGGCTCAGGTTCCACAATTATCCATTTTGAATTCCGTTCTGAAACAGGCTCGCAGTACAAGTATAGCAAACCATGGGAAGGAGTCTATGGGCGCCTTCAAAAGACATACACTGAGACAACATCTGAACGAACCCGGAGTAGATTAATCGCATGTATGAACGATGAAGATTGTCCAGATTGTAATGGTGAAAAACTCAATGCTGCAGCCAGAGGTGTCACTGTGGCCGGCAAAAGGCTACCAGAAATTGGAGCATCTAGTGTTCACGAGGCACTAGGCATAATCCGTTCAATGAGAGGGGAAGGGATTTATGCAGAAACTTTGGACGATAGGAGCGCATTCATCGGTAGAGAAATTCTAAAGGAAATCGAAGGGAGACTTGGCTTCCTAAATGATGTGGGGCTTGACTACCTAACACTAGATAGAAGGGCCAACACATTATCTGGTGGTGAAAGCCAACGCATTAGATTGGCAACTCAAATTGGAAGCCGTTTAACAGGCGTAATGTATGTTTTAGACGAACCATCAATAGGACTTCATCAAAGAGATAATGAACGCCTATTGACAACTTTAAGAGAACTATCAGATTTAGGCAACACTCTACTCGTAGTTGAACACGATGAAGAAACACTTCGTCAAGCAGATTGGCTTTGTGATTTAGGCCCAGGGGCCGGTTTGGAGGGTGGTAAAATTGTTGCAAACGGCCCCCCAAAGGTTGCAATGAAATCAAAGAAATCTGTTACAGGGGCATACCTTTCTGGAAAGAGATCAATACCTGTTCCTAATGAAAGAGTATCTGCAAGTAAAGGCCATCTGAAAATCATAGGTGCTAGACAAAATAATCTTGACGACATAGACGTGGAATTTCCACTAGGTTGTTTAACTGCTGTGACGGGGGTTTCCGGTTCTGGAAAATCCTCTCTAGTATCTAGTATTCTCGCCCCATCCTTGCAACGCCACCTCAATGGTTCAGATGCTCAACCCGGGGCGCATGATGAAATCAAAGGAATTGAAAACGTTGACAAAGTAATTGTCATCGATCAATCTCCAATTGGAAGAACCCCTAGGTCAAACCCAGCAACCTACACAAAAGCATTCGACGATGTCCGCAAATTATTTTCAGAAACAACACTGTCAAAGGAAAGAGGATACACTCCTGGTCACTTTTCATTTAATGTAAAAGGCGGCCGTTGCGAAGCATGTAGAGGAGGAGGGTCGATTAAATTAGAGATGAACTTCTTACCAGATGTATGGATAACTTGTGATATATGTGAGGGTAAAAGATACACCCGCGAAACTCTGGAAGTTACATGGAAAGGAAAGAATATTCATGACATCTTAGAAATGCCAGTTGGGGAAGCTGTGGAATTTTTCGCAAACCATAGAAAATTACACAGAACACTATCCACAATTAATGATGTTGGGCTGGGATATATTCGTCTTGGACAGCCAGCAACTACTCTTTCAGGCGGCGAAGCACAAAGGGTCAAACTTGCTAGTGAATTACGAAGACCACCTCACAAACATACGATGTATATTCTAGATGAACCAACGACCGGACTATCCTTTTCAGATGTTCAGCAATTGATTGATGTACTTTTGAGATTGAGAACAACCGGACATTCAATTATCGTAATCGAACACCACTTGGATGTAATAAAATCTGCAGACTGGGTTGTAGATTTGGGTCCCGAAGGGGGCGATCGTGGTGGAAAGATTGTTGCTATGGGTACACCGGAAGAAGTTTCGAAGGTAAAATCTAGTTTTACAGGGCAGTTTTTGAAAGACTCATTAAGTAAATCCTACCCCTAAATATTCAAAATTTAAGCGTAGTATTCATGGACGGTAGTCTCTGCCCTTGCGCTGCCCCCATAGGGGGCAGGTGTACCAAATGCCCTCAAATATAGTTCGAGTAGAAACAACCCCCAAGCTCGGAGAAGGTATGCGCGATGTTCGAGGGGACTCTGTAAAGAGGCAACTGGGAGCCGACCATAATATAAAAATCGAAAGTGTCCGGTCAATTGTTGGCTTCTTAATCGATAGTGAAATATCGGCAGAACATATTTCTTCCAGAGTTGACGACGTCTTTGCAGATCCAATCATCGAGGAAAGCACAACAGATTCCTTACATTTAGAAAACCAGGATTTATTCCCTGAACCAGCAGACATTGTAGTTACAATTGGTTTCAAGGCAGGAGTTACCGATAATCCAGGTAAAGCCGCATTAGACGGATTCCTTACTTTATTCCCAGACGCAGGAGAGAGGTCAAGAGTTTCAACATACATCACCTATGTTTTCCACGGGGTTCCCAACGATGTTGAAGTTGAATGGCTTTCAAAACAATTACACAACGGGCTAATAGAAAGAGCATTATTTTCTAAGTCAGGGGAAGATTATCCGAGAATAGAATATATTCCAGTTACCCCAATAGACTATTCCCCACCTTCTACAATAGATCTCGAAGTTTCCGATGATGAATTAATGCGACTTTCTGAAGAAGGATTATTGGCATTAAATTTAGAAGAAATGCAAACAATTCAAGCGTATTACAGAGACCCGAAAGTTCGACAAGACAGAGCAGAAGCCGGACTTCCTGAAAACGCACCAACAGATGTCGAACTGGAATGTTTAGCTCAGACTTGGTCAGAACATTGTAAGCATAAAATATTCGCAGCACACATCAACCATATCGACAAAGAAACAGGTGAAGAATCACAAATCGATTCCTTATTCAAAACCCACATCATGAAACCAACATTAGAGATGAAAGACGAAGTTGATTGGCTATTGTCCGTATTCCACGACAATTCAGGAGTTATTGCATGGGATGATGAATGGTCAATGTGTATGAAAGCAGAGACACATAATTCACCAAGCGCACTAGATCCATATGGGGGCGCAATGACCGGAATTGTCGGCGTCAATAGAGACATTCTGGGGACTGGGTTGGGGGCTAGACCGATCGCTAATACCGATGTATTTTGTTTCGGGCCACCTGATTGGGAAGGCGAGTTACCTGACAATCTATTCCACCCTTCCAGAGTTCTCAGAGGCGTTCACGCTGGTGTCAGAGTTGGAGGTAATGAAAGCGGAATACCTACTGTTAATGGCGCAATAGTTTTCGACGATCGTTATATTGGAAAACCATTGGTTTATTGTGGAACTATTGGAATTATGCCCAGGAAACTAGCTGACGGCAGAGAGTCCCATGAAAAGAACCCTCAACCAGGAGATAGGGTATACATGGTTGGTGGAAGAGTAGGATATGATGGAATCCATGGAGCGACCTTCTCATCATTGGAATTGACAGAAGAATCGCCATCTAGCGCAGTTCAAATTGGAGATCCAATAACACAGAAGAAAATGGTTGATATGATTCTAGAAGCAAGGGATGCGGGACTAATCACCTGTATTACTGACAATGGAGCCGGGGGACTATCTTCTAGTATTGGTGAGATGGCAGAATATACCAATGGTTGTAAAATTGATTTAGGAAAAGTACCACTCAAACAAGAGGGCCTTTCTTCTTGGGAAATTTTGGTTTCTGAATCCCAAGAAAGAATGACTGTGGCAGTAAGAGAATCTGATGTTGCCGCTTTTGAAAAACTTGCAAACCTCCACGAAGTGGAAGCAACTTGGGTTGCAGATTTTACTAATACCGGACAATTCCATGTTGTACACGGGGAGAAAACAGTAGCATCATTACCAATCGAATTCCTTCATGATGGTGTTCCACAACTACAATTGGAAAGCGAATGGATTAAACCCACACTAACTCCATTCACTCCTCCATCAAATGTCCAACACAGCGACCTTTTACTTCGAATGCTATCAAGGCCAAACATTGCATCTAAAGAGACCTGGGTCCGACAATATGATCACGAAGTTATAGCACAAACTGCAGTGAAACCATTCGTCGGAGTTGAGAGGGATGGTCCGGGAGATGCAGGATTACTTGCTCCAATCCACGGCTCTACCAAAGGCCTTGTTGTATCGAATGGAATTTCACCAAGATACAGCGATATCGATGCTGGAGCAATGGCTGCTGCTGCAGTAGATGAAGCGGTTAGAAACGCAGTTTGTACCGGCGTCGATTTGTCAAAAGTTGCAGGCCTCGATAATTTCTGTTGGCCCGACCCAATAGAGAGTAAGAAAACTCCAGATGGCAAATTTAAACTGGCACAATTAGTCAGAGCAAATCGAGAATTGGAAAGAATATGCAGAGCTTATTTCGTTCCATGTATCTCAGGAAAAGATTCGATGAAGAACGATTATGGAAGCGGTGAAAATAAAATTTCAATACCTCCAACCCTTCTATTCTCATTATTTGGGGGCCATCCTGATGTGAGATATACCACCACCTCAGATCTAAAGCCCGGCGAGAGTCTGTACTTGGTCGGAGAGTCAAAACAGGAATTGGGAGCTAGCGAGATATCCTTCATGATGAAAGAAGCAGGCGAAGCCGAAGGAATTGGCGGAGAGGTTCCACAATTACCGAATCCGGAAAAGAATTTGTCTTCGTATAAAGCACTGACAAAAACGATTCAATCTGGATTGGTTAGAACCGCTCATGATTGTAGTGAGGGCGGAGTAGCCGTAGCCATTGCAGAGATGTGTATTGGCGGAAGATGCGGCGCCGCCATAGATATCGATGGGCCGGGCGAGGCAGATATCTGGGGCCGATTATGGGGTGAATCATTAGGGCGAATAATCGTTGGAGTGAAACAAGAAAATCGCTTGGAATTCTTATCACAAATGAAAGGAAACTCTTTGACATACATGGGGGAAGTAACCGATGGAAACACCCTGAGTGTTTGGGATGGAGACGATTTGATCATCGAATCAAATGTGGAAGACATGGTATCTGCTTGGAAAGGCAGTCTCGATATGACAGGAGGTGACCAGTGATGGTAGATAATCCAAAGGTAGCAATTTTATTCGGATTTGGAATAAATTGTGATAGAGAGACCGCTGCAGTCTTTGATTTAGCAGGGGCAACAAGCGAAAGAGTACACGTCAACCATTTTGTTAATGGTGAAAGAGATCTTTCAGAATTCCACATCTTAGCAGTACCGGGCGGCTTTTCATTTGGAGATCACCTAGGTTCTGGTCGATTATTGGGTAATAGGATGAGATTCGCAATGAGGGAACAATTAACCGCATTCGTCTCTGCTGGAAAACCAATAATTGGTATCTGTAATGGCTTCCAAGTTTTAGTTAAAACAGGATTGCTTCCAGGTAAAGAAGTTCCAGATTTTGAGCAAAGAGCTAGCCTTACCCTAAACAATTCTGGCCGGTATGAAGACAGATGGGTCACACTAGAATTCGATCCTGAAAGCCCTTGCATTTGGACTAAAGGAATTACAAGAATAGAATGCCCGGTTAGACACGGCGAAGGCAGATTTGTAATGCCTTCAACCACAGATCTTGATGAATTACAGGCTAACCGCCAGATAGCAACGAGATATGTCGACCCTTCAACAGAACCCGGACAGGGAATTATAGACGAAACCCTTCCTTTCCCAATTTGTCCAAATGGAAGCATTAGGAATATTGCAGGTATTTGTGATCCTACAGGATTGGTTTTTGGACTAATGCCTCACCCAGAAGCAGCATATGCTACCTTCCTTCACCCCCACCATACTAGAAGCGACGTAAATGAAGAAATTCTAGGCGAAGGCATGCAGATTTTCAGAAATGCAGTTGAATATGCACAAGCAAACCTTTGAGAAAGAACCACCGCTGCTTATTGCATGGCGAGTGAGAAGTTGTACATGGAAAGCATAGACGCGTGCTATCTTAGGGATTTTACAGCAGAGGTAACCGCTGTAGATGATAATTCAATTACTCTTAATCGAACTCTTTTCTATCCGTTAGGAGGGGGACAAAATTGGGACACAGGATCAATAACTTGGGATGGTGGAAAGCTAGAAGTTAGCGAAGTCAGAGGAAGAGGGGACATCCAACATTTCGTTGGAGAAGACCACGGCTTGACTCTTGGTGAAAAGGTCGAAGGTTCAATCGATTGGAATCGCCGTCATGCCCATATGAGAATGCACACAGCTCAACACCTAGTTAGTGGACTGGTGTATGAAATGTATGATGGAGCAAGAACCGTCGGTAATCAGATAAATACAAATCGCTCCCGTATCGATTTTAACCCTATCAAATTTACAGATGAAATGATTGAAGATTTATTCCATCGAGCTAACGAAATTACCGAATCAGATCTAGTGGTAACCGATTGCATAATGACTAGAGAAGAAATCAATGCAATAATGCCACCAGATAGGACCAACATGAGTTTACTACCAATATCAGTCAAGCAATTACGAGTGGTCAGAATAGGCGACAATCTGGACTTGTGTCCATGTGCAGGCACCCATGTAAGGGCACTTGGAGAGGTAGGAAACCTCGAATTTTTAGGACGTAAAAATAAGGGCAAGGGCACAACTCGAGTAAGTTACACTCTTGATGGCTGTGAGAGTTGAAACCATACTAAAATCAAGATAAGCCTACTGAGAAGTAAAAATACTAAAAACTTCTTGAAAGACCTATAGGTCTAAATCATCATCTAGTAATTTAGAAACTTCAGATTGAGCATCTTCCCATTCTGCACGATCTCTTTCTCTCTGTGCAAT
>MDTG01141584.1_pt1 | contig 11479 bp, 1 predicted proteins | sample 811421 | NCBI WGS metagenome assembly MDTG01 (sample SAMN05326645, study PRJNA326480) | marine metagenome | isolation source: seawater | place: Pacific Ocean: South East | collected 2011
CTGAATTAAAAAATAGCGGAAGAACGCTATTGAGTGGAGTGGCTTTAGCAGGCACAGCTTATTTTGTAAATGAAAATGTAAACTTAACAGGTGGAGTAAAAAAAAGTTACGGAAAACTTAAAAATTCATCTGCTGCAGGAAATGAATTAGGCGCAGCAGGAAGAATTATTAGAAGTAATGCTGATCAAGTGCAAGAAATACTGGAAGCAAGTAAACAAGCAAGCTTAGATAAATTCAAACAAAACGTATTAAGTGAAGAGAATTTAGAAAAATTACTATCTGGTTCAGGAAATGTAGAAGAAGCAAGAGCGTTTTTATCTGCATTGTTTGATAATGCTAGCGAAGAGTTAATTGATGATTCTAGTGTGTTGAGAAGTTCAATAAAAAAGCTGTATGAAGGAGTAGGTAAGGGAACCATAGAAGACCATGACAGACAAGTTGTAACAGATTTTTATCGACAAAATATTTCAACAAGCGGAGAAAGACTTGAAAACTTTAAAAGAAGGTATGGTTCAGAATTAAAAGTTGCGGGTCAATTTGATAGAGTGTTAGGAGATTTTACAGTACAGAATACAAGTACAATAGATTATCAAGTATTCGATGAAAGTGGCCTGAGTACTAAAGGAAGAAACAAGTTAAACAGATTGAGAAAAATGACCCCAGGAAAAGGATTAACACTTGTATCAATAAATGAGTTTGGAACGAAGGGAAAAGGGGGACCTTCAGTTTATGCTAGAATAAATACTGGTGGAAGATTTCATAACGTTGCTTTACAGCTTCAAGAACATTCTGAAACAGGGGCAAAAATAATAAGAGGTACTGAAAACTTATCCACAAGATATACCGCACCTGCAGGTATTCTTGATGCAGAAAGACTTTTTCCTAGTCTTGATTTAAAAAGATTAAATAGACCTGGTGGCATCTCAGTGGAAGATGCATTTAGAAATGCTACAATATCTTTAGAAGATCACCTTTTTAATATGCTTGAAGGCAATAGAAGATCATTGCAAAACTTTAACGTTAGAAATATAAATCAATATAATGATTATATCAGATCTATGTCAATTGAAACTCCAAGAGCCACGATGGAAGATTTAAATTTAACAAAGTTGGATAAACATGGAAATGTGGTAAATTTAATTGACCCTAGATTAGGGTCTACATTGAGGTCATCAAGAGCGATACAATCCAATATATTGAAAATTGTAGGACTAGAAAATTTTGCTCATGCAGACAGAGAGCAAGTAACAAAAACTATTTTGCAATATGCACCTGAATACTATGGAGGTACTTCAGGTGCGCAAACGTTAACGTCTAAATTTGATGATCCAATGGATCTAACAAGAACTAGAGTTGTAGGACATGTTGAACGGATTCAAGATCAATCTGGAAATCGTGTTCCAACAGCATTTAATTTATTCCAAAGATATGGAAGATTAGATAGAAGTTTAATCCCTCAAACAGCTCGTGGTGCTCAACTCCACGGTAGGCCAGAGATGACTACAGGTTTTACAAATGTTGCCGATACAGCAACATTTGGAAGAGGAGGAGGTATAAAAATATCAGGTTCTGGTAGAGAATTATTAGGCATAACGAGTGACGATGTATTAGCAAGAAATGCTAGCGGTGTTAATTTTGGAGCGATAATGCTATTTAAAGGTCGTGATGCAACTCGTCAATTGGGGCTTGGCGAAGGTATGAGTTATATGGGTGGAAGACTTCGAATGCAACACGACATAAGTAAAACAGTTACAAAAGAAGGCTTGGGGCAAAGTAAACTTTTAACTCGTTTATTAGAAGCAAGATCTGGAAACCAATCTTTTTTAACAATAGGTAGTGTTGCTGAAGGCGATGACTACGATATAGATGATTTTTTTCGACAATTTGGAGATTCAGAAGGAAGAGCAATACTTGGAAAACAAGATGATCGAAATGTAGTCATAAAAAGACATAAAGGTTTAAAAAGATTTACACTTGGGTTGAGCGAAAAAAGTTTCGAAACTGGAAGAGATAGATACCATATAATAGGATTCAGAGACCAAGAAGTAGCAAATAGTAAATTGTTTTCAGAATTAGCAAAAGTTACAAACTTACCTATAACAGAACTAGGAATGCGTAAAAAATTATCAGAATTAGGTATGGATGATGTAGCAGAGATATTTTTTAGAGGAAGCGGTTTTGGAGGTAATATTAATAATACATTATTAACCTCGACAGCAAATGTTGAAAAAGCTGGACATTTTTTAAGAACACAAGTATTTGGCGGATTACGAATGTTAGGCTTAGGAGAAGACGGAACATTAAACGCTTTGGACAGAGCATATGAGGGAGATAAATTATTAAATGAAATCAATAGCAGATTGGGTAATGCTAATAATATACAAAATCTAAATCAAGCAACTGCACGACAAATAGAAGGTAGTACCTTAGGTTTGTTTTTTGAAACAATTGCAGAAAGAGCAGGTGCAGGAGGTATAAATGCTGATGAATTTGGTTTAGTTTTATCATTAGCTCATGATAGAGCTGCAAACAAAAAGTTTGGTATGGATTTGGAGTATTTTCAAAATAAAATACGCATGGGGCTCCGAAAAGGTTTAAATAGAAATGATGTAGAAGAATATATAAGGAAAACAGATGAAATGGCAAAACGAGGGGTTGTAATAGGAGCAGCATCTGGAGTAGGAGGAACTCCACATACAAATTTAGGTAGGAATACTGCAAGAGCAGAACCAAGATTTGCAAATTACCTATACACCTCATTACGAGGTTTTTGGGGAATGGATGCAAATGAATCTGCAAGCTACGTTTCATCTATGATGATGCGTATGGAAGGTTTTGAAAGTCGAGCTTCTGGATTGATTGGAATGAAAGTAACTCAAGAATCTTTAGGGAAGATAGGAGCAAGTCGTATAGAAGAACAAATATCAGGTTTAGAAGATGTAAGAAGGTTATCTAAATCAGAAGTGGAGGACCTTCTTAGACTGGGCCAAGGTGAAGAAGCAGAAGTAGTAAGAAAACTTTCAGAAGCTAAAGGCGGTAATATAATAAATTTAGAAGAAATAGGTCTTTCAAGACCAGCTTTAGATAGACTGTATGAAACAACAGGTGGAAAAAAAGAAATATTTCTACCTGGAGAAGATACTTTTAAAGGTTTTATGGGGCATGAAATAAGATCCTCAGGAGAAACAATAAAAATAGAAGCGCAGTATAGTCGCAGTATTACTGATTTAATTTCTGCAATTTCAGGATTAAAAGATGCAGAAGTAGACCCTGACATGATAGAAAGTTCGATGAGAGGATTTAATACAGTTAGAGGATCTCTTAGTAAAGTAGCAGCTAGTGCGATTAGAGGAAGTCTATCAGGAAGAATACTTGGATCTGGATCTTACATGGGTGGAGGTTTTACAATAGGGGATGCGACTGGAAAGGGAGCAACTCTTTTCAGTAGTGATGCAACAAAACAAGGTAAGATAGTCGCAGGATTGAAAGAAGTCATAAATAAAGAAATGGGCTATGTTGCGTTTATGGATGAACAAGCTTTTTTAGATGGAATGAGCACTTACAAATCAGCGTTAACTCGAGACCTTACTTCGCAATCAAATAAATCTGTAAAAGGTGAAGTAAGAAGATTAATGACAGAAACTTTAGAAGCCTTTTTTACAGGCATGCATAGTTCTCAAAAAAGAGGCCATTCTGGCACAATTCAAAGAAATCCTTTATTAGGTTTTTCACATATTTGGGCAGGGATGGGTATTTATCAATATGATTTTGAAGATGAATTAGACTCACTTAAATTTTTAAGAAATATGCACGGAGGAAAAGAGTTTACCGACACATATAGAGACCATTTGAAAGGTATAAGAAAATCATTAAACAGAATTAGCCAAGGACCAAAATTAAATGCGCTACTAACAGCGTATCCTGAGTTGGAAGATGAAACACTTCGAGGAGAACATTTTGATAAAGTTAAAGCAGCAAATGAAAGATACAACGTTGCTCAAGCAAGACTTCAAGAACTTTCAGAAGACCCAGATTACAAAGAGCTTGTAGAAAAACAAAAAGAATTGCATGAAGAAAAAATAAGGCTTCGTGAAGATCCTCAATTCGAAGCTATTGAAGAAAGAAGAATGAGGATAATGAGGGGTGAAGATATTTTTCAGCAAGCTGAAGAAAGAACCTTAATGCTTAGCCAAGACGTGGGAGAACAACACCAAGGCAGATTGAAACGTCTTGGTAAACTAGAAAAGAGAGCTGAAGGAATTCCACTGAGGATAGATAAATTAAAAAGAGAAAGTAGAAAATTAAAAACAACTGATACAGAAGGAAAATCAAAGATAGAAGCTGAAATAAAAAGACTTGAAGCCGAAAAAGCCGAAGTTAAAAAACAGACAGCAGATGTAATTAAACAGTTAGAATGGGATGAGAAGAATGTTCAATTCTATGGAAGAAAAATATTAAGCGGAAAAGACGTAAGTGTAACTGGAGTTCAAAGAGTAACCAGGCAAATGTTTGAAGAAACCTTAAGTGATTTTGGTTATATGAAAAGAACAGGTAAAGGAGTCTATAGACATTTTCAAACAGAAGGTGAGGCACGCAGTTTTATAGAAAGTATGAAGGGTTTTTTTGGTACAGATGGCAAACAATTTAATTTGGAAGCTGAATTGAAAAAACCAGTTGAAGGAAGTTGGTTTAGAGGTGAAAGGCTTCATCCATTAGAAGATATGCGATTCGAGAATCCTGATTTAAAAGATTACATTAAGGATATAACACACAGAAGAACAACTGCAAGTGGAGGCCTAGAGGTAACAAAAAATGCACAAATGTCGAGAATTGATGCTTTTAGAATAATGGTTGGAGATGTAACACATGCAGATGTTGAAATGGAGGGAGGCTTAAAAGCTATAACATTTACAGAGCGTATCAAAAATATAAGAGAAGAAGAACAAAAATTAGCACAATCACATGCAGGAGCACCCAAACAAAAAGAAAGAAAAAAGGTAATCGGAGAATTAGATAGAGTAAGAAAAGAACAACAAGAATTAAAAATTAATACTCAAATAATTAAAGATGCACAGCAGCAATTATGGGATGGAGGAGATCCAGATGCTATGACTTTAGGAGAAATCGATAAAACCTTACGAGAAGATCCTGAAAAATTAAGTATGGTTCCGAATGCAGAATTTACAGGAGAACGTTTAAAAGATAGAACAAAACCTAAAACGCATTCAGACTTATTGAAATTGGACGAAGCTTTAGGGAGGGATGTGAAGACAGGTGCAGATCTACAAGAATTGCAAGAAATGAATCGACAAAAGAAATTAACTGATGAACAGTCAGGAGCATATAAAAGAATATATGCTCATATGCATAGAGCGCATCAAGAATTTGGTGAAGAAGGTGGAGGTAGAATAATGTTTCCCCAAATGGAAATAGATTTCGACATTGTCGATTCTTCAAAAGGTAATAAAGTAGTAAGTAGCTTCTCAGGGAGAATGGATTTTACTGCTTTCGGAATTGGAGATTATGATGCGGATCCATACCAAGTATTTTTCGATACAGACGGAAGCGTAAGAAATAGAATTTCTAGCGGAAAAGTAGATGCTAGAAAAATGTATACTTATGGTGCTGAATTTTTAACCAGTATGAACATATTAGGGCAAGGTGTTTCAAATTTAGCCGAAAGGATGGGTGCTTCTCAATTAACCGTTGCACAAAGTATTGTAGATGAGTTTCAAAAAGAACAAATAGTTAAGGGTATTGGTGGTTTGGATGTGCAAGTAAAAGCAGGCATGCTTGGACTAGCACAAGCAGCAGCAGATGATACTGCAAATTTTGATTCACAATTTAAAAGAATTAAAGCAGGTGCAGCATTAGTGTCTGTAGCGCAAGAAGTTTTAGGAATAAAAGGTAAAAAATTACCTATAGCAGCTGATATTTCAAGAGAGTACATGACGGCATTGAAAACTTCTTTCGAAAGCGGAGAAGGATCAGCATTGAAAAATTTCTTCAGAGAAAAAATTCTAAGAGGTACAGCATTAGAAGATTCAGGTGCAGTTCTTAGAGTTGATGAAAGTAGTGTAAAATTTCATGATTTTGAAGAAGGGGCTGCAACCAGGAGATTTAGACAAGCTTTAAGTGAAATGAACTTAAATGTTCAAGAACTTTTTGAAACCTTTGATGTGATGGCAGCAAATGTAAAAAAACATGGGTGGAATAGATTTACTTCAGATAATACTTTAGGAAATACATTGATGGGTTCTCGTCGATTCAATAGTGAACAATTATTTGGGTTATTAAATCGAGGATATTCAATGGAAGGTGGTTTAATAACTGGAGATATGGGAGCTATAGAAGATATATTTGATAGAGCAGAACAAATGAAACAAGCGCTAACTGAATCAATAGGGAGAAGCAAAGGTTTAGCAGGAATTATAGCAGGCGGTTTGTTAACGTCTTATGCTGTCGGAGCAAATCGTGATATTGGTAGTTTAGAACCAGGAGGAAAATTTTCAGACAGTAGATCAAGAGAAGCTTTGCGAGCAGGACAAAGTTTAAGTCAACGAGGATTGCAACAAAATCTTTCTCGTGAACATGGACAACCAAGTCCAGGAAGAATCAATGGTGGCCATAATTTATATGAAAGGCCTATCAATAGTGGTGTAACTACTGTATCATTAAATCGCTCCATAAGAATGTTAGGTGAAGCTCCCAACTTATCAACTGCTCAGACAATGGGGAGACATTTTGTTTCCTCTGGAGGTCAAGCATCTTTAACTATTAATGATACTCGACAGCCAATTGGCAATGCTTATATCAATAAAATGATGAGAGACTAATATGCGTCAACTGAATAATATTCCAGGATTACTAGAAGATGAATTAGTAGAAGATAGATTTGTTATAAACGATATATCTTTACATGTTCCGCCAACTGCGATTTCGGTTCATAAAGAAGGCCTTGAGTATTCATGGAAAACCCTTAGGTCAAAAGTATCAACTAAAGTGCTTTCTGGAAATGGGGTCTTTCATGCGCAAGTTAATATAACTTTTGCACCTGATTCATTAGTGCTATTGCACAGATTAATAGTTCAAGTGCGCAACAACCCATTCGTGATGGTAAGAAATAATTTTCTTGATGCAAGTATAGCTGTAAGTTACGCATCAAGAACGCAAAATAATTATTACACAGTTTTGGCTTCAATATAACTAATCATCCAAGTGCACCTGGAGCTTTTTTAGTTGAATTAGATTTAAGATATTTTAATCACAAACCTTATGGAAATATACTTGCCTTTAAAAAAGATTTTGTACACAGAGAGGTAGTAGGAAATAAAGTCAGAGATTATGTGCATTCAGTATTTCCTAAATTAAGTGGGAGGGGTCCTGAAAGATTAATTAAAAATGAAAAAGATCTAAAAAAAGAATTATCTACACGTACAACAGGGCTTGGAGGGAATATTTGGGAATCATTAAAAGTTATACCCAAAAATACTAGCGGAATAGTAAGTGATCCAAATCTATCAAACGCATACAAACGTTATTGTAATTTCATACAATTAAAATCTTTAAAAGAGAATATTGGTATAACAATTGGACAATTACCAATAAGTTCAGAAGCTGATACTAATAATATTAGTATCAGTGACAAACTATATAAGAGTATACAGGGTACTTATGTAGTAGGTGGAAAAGCTAAACCTGTTGTAGGCTTGCATGAATTAAAACTTGATAATCAAATCAACGATGAATTGGTCGAATTTAGAAGGAAGCTTACTCATGCAATGTTACTAAGTGGTTTGAACATCAGAATAATTGTAAAAGAATATCAATCTTTAAATCTTGATGGTAATTTTTTATTTCGTTATAGAAAAAGTTTACATAAAGGAACTAAAGGGAAAAACGAAGCTGATCGAAGAAAAATAATTGGGGACAACAGAAGGAAAATAATTGATATTTTTGACGATACTTCAGTTGAACAAACTGGAAGAGAAACTGAAAAAGTATTAATTGATGATAGTCAAAAAATAGAATTAAAAGTTCCAGATGGATATAAAAGAGATTTTACTTTAGTACTTCCAGCTACTACGAAAGGTGAAGAGTATTATCCACCTGGACCAAAGGTGGAGATTGAGATTCCAGAAAATGACAGTTTCAGAATAAAGAATATTTGGAATACTAGAACTGATAGTGTTGGCCCTGATCAAAATTTTTGGAACGGACCAGCAGTTCCAGTATTTTCAATAGTTGAAGGAACTGTTGAATATGGTTGGGACGGTACAATTAAATTAAGGCATCAAAAAGGCACTCCTTTTGAGATAAGTGTTGTGTACACTGGGGTAGAATATCTTAATGACGTTAGGGGCCTTTTAAATGGACAAGAAGTTCCGGCGGGAACATTACTAGGTTATTTTAATGAAACAAATTTAATTGAAATAAAAGCTCCAAGAAGTTTAATGAATGACATATGTTTACGTTTAAACGGAAAGGGTTTTGACAAAGAATCAACATTAGACAGTGAGGAATTCCGAAAAGCTTTTGATGATAACAAAAAGAAGAATAAATCTGTATATGCTAAAAGATTTAAGAAATTAGAATATTTATCTGAAGAAGACAGACCTTACATAGATGCAATAAAAAAAATAATCAAAGAAGGGTATTGGGAGCAATACATATATAGATCGGGATTAGAAAATGTATTTCAAAGAGCCCGATTATTAACTTTTGATTCCAATCTTTTTGAAAAAGATGTCGAAGCAATTACAGGAATTAAAAACACTGAAGAGTTTAATGCAGACTCATTTCCTAAATTTGAACAAGACATAACAAATGTTTCATGTTCTTTAAGAAATATAGTTAGTTCAATTCCAATATTAGGTCATGAATATCCAACACATCAATTTTTAGGAAGCGTCGAACCAGTATTTCAATTCAATTTTATTGGCAAAGGTCATGGAGATGGATTGCCTTCAAAAATAAAAGAGTTAGAAAATATAAGGGCGCATACAGCTTTTATGGGGAAAAATTTCCCACAGATACCTGACGCGTCTAATATTGTTGTAGAAAGTCTATTAACTAAATTAGTTGGATCTTTTAAATATAAAGATTTAGATGAAACTATATATGCAAAAGCAAATGGTGATGAACCAGCCATCTTAAGAGATTCAAAGCCAAGATTTATTATTTCATCTACTGATACTTTTACAATTGAGGGTTCACCGGGAACAGTAGGTTTGAATTTTAGATTTAGTGAAAGCAAACCATATGATGAAGAAGAATTAAGAAATGTTGTAACATCTGATGTAGATGATCAATATCTAAAACGCTACGCTTCAATACTTCGGGAATCCGATATTGAAGTGAATGCCCCTTCTGTTAATGGCAGTACCCAAGCGTTAAAAGGAGCGCCAATCAAACACAGTTATTCAACTGCAAAGTACGTCCCTTTCAATTGGAACACAAGGTTTTTTAGTGCTAGTAAGTTTTATGGAGCAGCTAAAGGACATTTAAGAAATAGGATAAAGAAAAATGGAGCTAAAAATGTTCTAGGAGAAAAGGGACCAATTATAGACGAAAATGCTTATAAATTTTATTTAAATTTCATAGACCCATTGCAACATTTTTTAAATGCATATGGAGAAATTCAAAAAAGAGATTTTAATATTAGTGTTTTCTCGACTTTAGATGCGCCTGGAAAAGGGGGTCGCACGACGAAATCCAATCATTTTGCTGGAGTTGCTGCAGATATAAGAATATCGAACATGCATGTAGCAGAAGCTGCTGCAATAATAGAAATGTTAGAAGAAAGAAAGTTCTTTAATGATGTATTTAATACACCTGCAAGAAGTCGGTGTTTAGGTATTGGAGTGTATGGAAAGAACGCTGCTAAAGATCTAGCTACTTTTGATGATAATGGATTTAAAGAATTAAAAGAAATAGAAGATATACCACAATGGCTCAGTGAATCTAAATATATGGGCAAATCTCCTGTAAGAGGGAATGGGTTTATTCATATTGATGCCAATTTTCATATCACTGATGATAGTATCCAAAGTGGAAAGCATAGAAGGCTAACAGGAAGAAGGCGATGGTTAGGTAGTGGTGGAAATGATGCATTTACTTTTATAAATACAAGTTCACACGTGCCGGAACTGTATATGCAAGCTTTTAACTGGATGAGACAAAACTATCCACTACTATTCGATGGTCAAGGTCTGATGACTGGTGGAGATATTAGTGTACGATACAGGAATAAAACTTATACGGGGGACGAGTTATTAAAAAAGAGAATTAAAGATTTTGAAAAGGTTGCATTCTGGGGAGTACGTAATGACAATGGCACAATAGTGGAAGCCATTAAAGAAATTATAATACATGATCTAAATCAAGCTATAGAGAACTATCTTAAAAAAAGTGCTGCTGAAGTTGAATTAGAAGAATCTGAAGAATCAACGGAAGAAGATGATTTAAGTGAAGGTGAAGTTGCAAACAAAAGCAATGGAAAAGTACCAGAAACTAGAGAGAAGCCGAAGGAAGATTTTTATAAAATTAAAAGTACAAGTCCAAAAGATTTTATTGCATTTTTAAGACAAGAACAAAAAAAGCTAGGAATAACGGAAGAAGATATAAACAATCTTAAAGTAAAACCTGAAGATATAGATCGTTCCGGAATTTGGCGTGAAGATCAATACTACATAGATATAGTGCAAGAAGGAGGACAGTATTATATTAAATTGCCAAGAAGAGCAAGCCGTAACCTTCGAGAATCTGATAAACGTATTTTAAAAGGTTTGGAACGATACTATAGGCAAGAATTACTTGTAACAGATGTTGGATCAAGCACTGAGAGTGAATTAAAATACGTACCGAACCCCCTTGGGGTGCCGGCAGCTATAACTGTTAATGTAACTGATCCATTGTATGACTGGACTGTCAAGCAATTAAATAAAGAGCTGCCGTACTCTCTAAGGTTGAAGCGTTTACCAAAAGTTCATAGAGGTGTTTTTAGAGTTTCAAAAAGTAGTTTAGATAGTAAGACTTCACAAAGAGATCAGCTTACAAAATCAAGATTAGCAAACAATACATTATTAAAAAGTTTTACAGAATTGGCGTCAGTTCTTTTAACTGAGCCATATCTGTATACAGATACTAAAGCAGAATTTGAAAAAGAAATGATCTTCATACAAGATCAACTACATGGGTTCCCAGTACTACCTAGTTATTATAATATAATAGAAAAAATGTTTACAGGAAGGTGTACAGTTGAAGCAGGTGTGCTTTTAAATGATACTGGCATAGATTGGAAAAAATCAGGAGGCACTGCCTTAAGTGGCGCATTAGCTTTATATTTGGCAGGGCCAACACTTGGAGTAAGTTTAGCAATAGAATTACTAGTAGTTGGATCAACCCTGGACAGAGATATAGGAATTGATGGGAAACTCCAAATGCTTCGAGTACATGATGGATTAAAATGGCATATTAA
>MDTG01439651.1_pt1 | contig 11479 bp, 8 predicted proteins | sample 811421 | NCBI WGS metagenome assembly MDTG01 (sample SAMN05326645, study PRJNA326480) | marine metagenome | isolation source: seawater | place: Pacific Ocean: South East | collected 2011
AGATATGGAATTACATTTTCAGATAATAGCTCAGACGTTATTTTCTCAAAAAAAAATACCAATAGTAATATCAGATGAAAGTTTAGGTTATGGTATAAATTTGCCTATTAGAACTGTCGTTTTGCTTGGAGAACCAAATATTGAAACAATTGATCCAGTTATAGCTAATCAAATGTCTGGTAGGTCTGGTAGAAGAGGATTAGATAACGAAGGAAATATTGTTTATGTGGGAGTAAATTGGAAAAATATATTACGTGGAAAGTTTTATAAATTAGAAGGAAAAAATCCAATAAATAAGTATAGTCCATTGCCATTTTATTTTAAAAGATTTAATAAAGAAGATATATCTAATATATTTAGTAATACGTTATATAACTATGAGAATAATATAAATTATGACACTAGACAAAAGCAAAAAGAAATATTAGGTCATTTAGATAGTATATCAAAGAAAAGACAATATGCATTATTAATTTGGTCATGTAGATTCTTTGGTAGCAATTCATTTTATTTACCTCAAATATTAAATTTAATTGAAAACGATGATCAATTTAAAATAATACAATATTTATTAGCGTTATTTAATATTATTGAAAGTAAATTAGAAGAAGATGATTTATATTATATTTTTGACAAAAATAAATATGAAATATATAAATACGATTTATATTTTAACGCTTATAAAAGAGCGACAATAGAAAATAATGATGAACTGAAGTCATTTAAATTAATTGCAAATTTAATATCTATTATTCATATAAATTATGAAAATATAAACAAAAAATTTGCAGTCACCTTAGAGGTTATATTTAATAGAATTAAAGAAATGATGAAACACAAATTATTTTAATTATTAATTGAAATATTTAACAAAAATTTATTAATTATATAATTGATCGTAATTAATACCGATTTTGAATAGAAATTCTATGATTACCAAAAATAGTACTTTCTGAATCATAACGAGTTTATTTATTAAATTTTCAAAAATAAAATCCACATATTGTTCTCGTTATTTATTGTTTAATAATTCTTTTTTTTTTATATTATTAATATATATGAAATATTTAATTTTTGAATTATTTAGTGGAGTTGGATTTTGTAATCAAATATTTTCACTGGAAACTGCAATTTATTTAGGAAATATAACTAACAGAAAGTTAATTTTATTAATAAAAAATCCGTTATGTCATTGTGGCAAAGCTACATGGGATTATGGATATCTATTAAATTTTTTTACAAGTGACTTTTTAGAATTTTTACCAAATGGCTTTGAAGTATACTACAATAAAATAGATAAGGATATAGATGACATAATAAATAATCAAAAGTTATGTTACAAATTAGAATTTAAAAATAGATTTTCAAATATGGTTTTTATAGATGAAGACCTTAACACAGATGATAATAAAAAAGATATAAATGATTTTTGTCATTATAGAGAAAAAGTATTTATAAATTTTGATAAATATAATGAACATGAATATATTTTTATTAATAAAACTAATGCAAGTAGATGTTTTTATAATTTTTATACAACTAAAGAAAATTATAAATTGATGAAAAATATTTGCTCTTCATTAAAATTTAAACCTTTATTTTATGAAATAGCTGAAAATATTTATAATGAGTTAAATAAGAGTAATAATTCATATAATATTTTTGTACATTTAAGATTTGGGGACTTTCATAAAAACGAAAATTTCGTTAAACGTTTTAACAAAAATATTATTAAAAATTTATCTGAATATTTTGATGGACATAAAACAAACATGATAACTCCTAAAATATTTATTTTAGTTGATAATAAAAATAACCATGAATTTTTTAATTCAATGAAAAAATTTAGAATGATAAATATAGAAACTTTAACAAGTAATTTTATAAAAAATTACTTGCAAAAAAATAGAATGATATTTTATGATTTTAATATTCCAAAAAATTATGAGGTATATACTGCCATTCTTGAAATGATACTATCTAGTAAGGCTGATCAATTTATAGGTACAAATACAAGTACTTTCTCAAATTATATTCAGTATTTACGTTTTTGTAAAAATAAATCATACTATAACTATTGTAATTTGTCAGCAAATAATTTTCAATATTGTAGATATTTGCCAGTAAATAACTGTAAATATGATTGGATAAAATATAAATATAGTGGTGGTCATCCTGTATCTTGGCATATGTTTTGGAATGTAAATTATGACAATATAGATAATAAAATACTTTATACAATATATGGCAAAACAGATGGATTTGGTTCTCAGTTACAAGCATGTTTTTCCTTAATTGCATACTGTCAATATAAAGGATATGAATATATTCATACTCCTATGTATAGCATGCATCATAATGAAGATAATATTAAAAATTTCCCAAAATATATGAACGATTTTATACATTTAGAAAATAAGTATAGATCAATTAATGACTTAACAAATTATGAATTAACAAAGTTACATCAAGTAAAAGAAGGAGCGTTTGTACATGGTTCATTAAATCCACATTTTTTTTATAATAAAAGTTGTTTAGCAACATTAAGAGAAATATATTACAGCAAGCCAAAGCCAGAAATTCAGTCATTTCAAGCAAATAAAAAAAATGTCGCTGTTCATATTAGAAGAGGTGATGTAAATAACATAAAATATCCCATTAGATATACATCTAATAATGACTACATAAAGTTACTAGATAAATTAAATTTGGATAAAAAAGGTCATAAAATTCATATATTTTCTGAAGGAAAGAATGATGACTTTAAAGATATAGAATTACATTTTAAAGATTTTGAATTTGCTTATCATGTTAATGAAAACATACAACTAACATTTCATTCATTAGTAAAGGCAGATATATTAATATTAGGAAGAAGTAGTTTTTCTTATTGCACAGCTTTATTAAATGAAAATAGAATAATAGCAAATTTTATTGAAAGATGGTGGCACAAGCCATTAAAAGATTGGGAAATAATTTAAATGTTATCTGTCATATCTAAAATAGTCAAAATCTTTTTTAAATAAGTTATAAATTATATTTTTACTTTCATCAGTAATAATTTCATTTTTTTTTCTTTTTGCTTTATTTACTTTTATATTTTTATATCTTATTTTTTTTGGATATTTATTAGCTTCTAGTATTGAATTAAGTTCTAATATTATATTTTTACAATCTTCTTGAAAATTTTCTATCTTACCAATATAATTTAATTTTTTATTTCCATCTATAAAATTATATTGAAGTAAAGGTGAAATTTCTTCTTTTTTCCAATTAGTCTTATTTTGGATTGTCCAGTTAGTTTCACATCCATTTTTAATCCATTCATTCAAAGTTTGGCTTTTATATGGCTCTGAATTTTTATGGTAGTAATACCAAGATTCTACTCGTTCATATGGATGTCTTACAAATGTAAATGTATATTTATTTTCTAAATTATATTTACTTTCTAACACTTTCAATCTTTGATGATTTTCATATATTATACATTGTTTTGATTTTTCTTTAAAATGATTATCACGGCAATAACCTAATTCAAACATATTTAGTATTGTTTTTGAAGCACACTTTGGTATGCTTATGAAACAACCTAGTAAATTATTATCATTCATATAAATTCTTAAAATATTTTAAAATAAATTTACATAATAAATTTAGGTAAAATTATTATGTAAATTAATTTAAATTTAAATCTTCTATTTCAATTAATGGTCGTTTTAATTTACTTGGAAAGTAGTTAATTTGCTTTCCACTGAAATGACTTGTTGGTTCTAATAAAATTGTTTCAAAATTTTCTGTAATTGGCTTTACATTACCGATATGACATCTTTTTAAACATTGTGCGCTATTATTTAAATGTACTAATACATCTTTGTCTTTTTTTGCAATATTTAATAAATGTTTATTTATCCATTGTTGGTCATACCCTCTCCTTATATTTTGTTTTTTTGCTAATTCTGGTATAAATTTATTCATATCAATTATTTTATCGGGATAATTTTTTCTTAAAAGTTTATTATTTACACCAAATAATCCACCCATTAAACTTCCATGACATGGATGATCTAAAATTGTATGTAAGGTTTTATTTGATTTAATCCATTCATCTATCATTTTTTTTTCTCTATAGGAAGATCTTGAGTCAGCATCTCTTGATATCCAATAATCAACGTCACTCTCTCCAATAGGTGTAAAACGCCACATCATTCCTTCAATATCTTCACCCAAACATGAGCTAAATTCTTTAAATTGTATTAATTTACAATTTAGATTATTTAATATATCTATTACCTTATCAGGTACTTTTTGTTTACCTATTGAATAATATACTCTTACTTCCCAATCCAAAAAAATAATATTGCTACTAATGACTGCTTCTATAATTCCATGACAATATTTTAATTTGTTACCAAATAAACAATATGAAATAACTTTTTTTCCCATAAATATAAATTATAAATTATTTTTTATAAATATTTGTTAACTTTTTAATAATTTTGACCATCTCCGTGCCCGACATCATAATACATTAAGGGTAAGTCAATATATAACAAATCAGAATGTTCTATTGCTCTTAGCCAATAGTCATAGTCAGGAGCATAATATTTATTACTAAAGTATCCAATCTTATTAATTAGTTTTTTATTAATCATAACACTAGAAGCAATCGAGCAATTATGAACATTCATAAATTCTTTATTCCAAAATTTAGGAAAACCATTTTCTAACAAATGTTCTTTACCTTTTTTTTTAAAAATATTTTTGATTACACCATAATATTTCTCTTTGTTATAAATTTTATATTCCTTAACTTTGCTTTTTTCAAATATACCTTTTCCAAAATATCCATCAGTGCAACTTATTAAATATTTTGTATCTTTCATTGCTTTAACTTGCATTTCTAACTTATTAGGCAGCCAATAATCATCATCATCTAAAAATGCAATATAATCTCCGCTAGCAATTTTCATCCCAATTGATCTCTGATATCCACCAGGAGACTTATGACCTAACCTCTTTTTAGAATTCATATCTAAATGAATTACTATACAATTTTTAAAATTATATTTGTAATAATTTTCATCTGTAGAACAATCATTTATAATTATTATCTCTATATCTTTGTATGTTTGGTTTTTTACTGAATTAACTGCATTAAGTAAATACTTAAATCTATTAAATGTGGCAATTATTACTGAAACCTTCATAATATAACAGATTTATAATTATTTTTTTATGCATAATTTTTAAGCTATATTTATTTTATTACCTTATCCAATTATGAAAGAATGAAAACAATTTACCAAAAAAAATTATGTGGTGGGTTAGGAAATCAGCTTTTTATGGTCTTTTATACAATATCATTATCTTTAAAAAATAATTGTGATTATTATTTTATACCTAATAAAAAATATATAGCTAATGATACTAGAGACATAAGAGGAAAAACTACATTATTATTTGACAATATAGCAAATAAATTAGATGATAAAATTAAACGTCCTGTTATTGATGATAGTCATCAAATAGTGAAAGTGAAAGGGACTTATAATCAAGTATTGGACTATAATAGATTTGAAGAAATTATAAATATAATTGGATTTAGAAACTATCAAATAACAATTAAAAATAAATATAGAAATATATTTAATCCAAAATACAAATATGTTTCAATACATTTTAGATACACTGATTATAAAAATAAAAATTGTCATCAAATTATAAAGAAAAATTATTATATAAATTGTTTAAATTTATTATTAAAAAAAGAAGATATTAATAAACTTAAATTTTTAATTTTTTTTGAAAGATATGATTCTGACATATTAGAAATTATATCAATATTAAAAAATATGTTTAATATAGATTATGAAATAATAAATCCAAAAATTGATGCTGATGAAACTTTAGTAATTCAATCAATATGTAATTATAATATAATTGCAAATAGTACATTTAGCTTATGGAGTGCATTACTAAATAATAATATTGATAGAAAAGTTTTTTCTCCCAAAAACTGTAAAAACACTCATAATTCTATTTATAGACATTACAATTTCATTAGAGTTAATATTTATTAAAATTTCTGTTATATAATTTAAAATATTATATTTTACTTAGTTAAATAATTTTTTCTTGAATTTTATTTAACCAAAATTTAGAACTTAAAATTTCTAATACGTTGTTTCTTTTATTTACATCATAAAAATAACTTTTTAAGCTATATCTCCATTCCTCTAGCTTTTTTACATTAATATATTCTTCGCTCCAATCTTCAATAAATATTACTGGTAGATTTTTATATATAATTTCGCAATTTACAAATTTTTTTATAATTGGTATTGTACAACAATAAATTGCACTAAAAGCAGTTGGATTTGGATCTATTCCTCCGCCATGAGGACAAAATATAAATGAATATTTTTGAATATAATTGAAATATTTCTTACGGTCAATATTAATATATTCAGAAAAACTATTCCATTTAGTATTCATTAAATCTTTAACCAAACTTCTGTCATTCCATTGTCTTCCTTTTCTAGTTCTAAAACAACCAATTACTTTTAATTGTCTATTCATTATATCACTATTTACATTAACATCTAATAAAGTATCAATATTATTTCCGATATGTTCAGTAGGATTTAATCCTACTGGTAACGGTGAATATCTATCAGATGCCTCTATATCTAAATGAGTTGCAAATATATGACAAATATTTTTATTATTCACAATTTCATCCCACATATATTTATCTACTTGCCTTTTATATCTTACATCTAATGAATTATTTGGAATAGAACAATCTTCATCTGCAATAATTATGACATACTTATGATCTGCTGGAAAATAAGGATATATTTTTGAATAAAATAACTTAAAGCTCTTACATGATATAAAAATTATTTTTGGTAGAATATATGGATTTCCCCAACAACTATTCTTAGATATTCTTCCCCAATTAGTTAGTCTACAACCAATTGACCAGTCACAATATGAATGTAAACTTGTAGGTCCTTTAGATCCAACGGTTGAAAATAGTTTTTTTTTAGATATAGGCATTTCATTCCATATTAATTGATTATTTTTTATATTTTCGAAAAATAAATTTTCCATTATTATTAATAAAAATTTTATATTAATAAATTAATATAAAATTTTTATCAAGTTATATCTCTAAGAATTTAGTATTTTCTAAATTTTTATTTGCTAATAAAATTATCATATCTTTAATAAATTCTACACAAACTTCAGATTTTGGATGTTTATAATTAGATCTATGATTTATCTCAATTATTTGTACGTTTTTTTTGCTATCTACAACAAAATCAAATCCTAATATTGTATATTCATTTGATTCAATACTATTTATTTCGTCACTATAATATTTCTTAAAATCTTTAACTGCCAACTTAATATTTTCAAAAATTAAATCATATTTCTCAATTTTATAACATAAATCAAATTCTACATTTTTTCTATGACTTATAATATATTTAAATTTTCTATTAGTTATATTTTCATCATCATAATCAATTTCACTCAATGTAAACCTATTTTCTTTATGTAAATAAACAGACTTATTATTTAGTAACACTAATTGCCTTATTTTATAGTTCCTATTATTATATAAGTCAGGATTTTTAAAGCAACATTTCTGAATTACACTATTATTTACATCTAAATGTTGTAATTCATCATATGAATAAATATTTACATTTATACCTCCTGCACCTCCACGAGGTTTTAAAAAGTATAATGCATCTTTGTCACTAACTTCTAATTTCGTCAAGTAAGATTCAGGGGTATAAAGTGACTCTGACATTTTTTTAGAGAAATGAATTTTATCATCGATTTTTATAGTTTTTTTAAGTTCAGTTACAGTGTAAATATTTATATTATGATATTCTTCCTTCCATTTATTTACTAACTTGGTATCTGTATTAAAATCATCATAAATTATGCCAAATAACCCATCATTTAAATATTTATGTGCCTTATTACCTGCACTTTCAAATATACCTTTACATTTATTTGTATAAATTTTTAATAACTTATCACAATTTGTTATTACACTCATATATCTCAAAGATATTTAAATTATCATTTTATACCGAAATATTTCTAAAGTTAATAATATATACTTTGATAAATTAAATTTTATTAATAGAATCAATTAAACTGATTTAAAATGTAATAGTAAGATATTATAATAGTCATATTCTAACTTTTCTCTAAAATGAATACGATCAGTGCCTTGAAATATCATTAAACCTCCTGCATCACAGTCAACTGGTACACATTCATCTATAGGTGGATTTTCTGGATAGCGTCCTTTATGTTTTATAGGTTGTCTTTTTTTATGAACATAAATTGGCCAATTACTTCCTTCCGGTTTATCAACTATAAATGAAACTGTATATTCACAATCCTCACGGTCAGTATGACCGGGTAAATCAGAATCTTTAATGTATGCTGACAAATAAGTATAAGAAGGTAATAACTTCTTTTTAGTTAATATTTCAATCAAAGGCAATATTTCATAATGTAAAAATCTTGACATTGGTTCATTATGTGCTTTATATCTTTTTGACTGCTTATCACCTAACAAATATACATTTTCATTAATAGTATTTCTATAAAAGTCTTGCAATATCTTTAATGCATCTTTTACTAATACATTATTAACTGTTGTTAAAAAAAAGTCGTCTTTTAAATTATATTCTTTTTCTAAATTATCTGTATTCAAACAATGTTTATTGGGTGAACCATCCCTTACCTTTTTATAAGCTAAAATATATTCATTAAATTTATTAAAATTACCTTTAAAGTTATATTTAAAACTTTTATAGCCTTTCCAAAATTGAGTTATTTTTTTTTTTTCGAATAGACTTAACACTTCATTATATGTATCAGTATAATTTTCATTATTTACATTTTCCAAATTTTGAAAGTCATCCTTCTTATCGTTATTTATTTTTTCTAAAATTGGCAATCTTAATTTATTTTTATTAAATTCTCTTACATAAATATTTATAACATACCCATTTTCAGTTCCTTTATTTATTATAGATCTACATAATGACTTATCTCTGTTAATTGACTTATTAATTGTATTTTTTACAAATATTAAATCTCCTTTTGAAAATATTTTATTTACATCAATTGATGAAAAATTTATTTCAATATTTTCAGATAATATTAATGTTACAGAAAAAATTCTTTGTCCACTATCTTTTGTATATTGCTTTCCTTTGTCAGAACTCAAATCATATGCTTCCAAATGTGATCCATGTAATTCATTTGGTTTATACTCAATTATATTTGCATTTTCAAAAAATAACCTATTTAAATTCGTTAATTTCTCAACATTAGTAATTATATCATTAATATTATTTAAGTTTATCCAAGCATCTCTACGTTTTGAGTCTCTAAAATTAGCTTTAGAAATAATTGAATCAACATTATTTGTTAAAAAGTTACTAGCAATATAAACATCTTTTAATTTTGATAGTTTTTGTAATTTTCCTGAAAAATTTATTAATTCACTGTCATAAGCATCATTTTTAGCATCTATATCGCTGTTAGTTTTATAATATTCAGGATTAAATTTTATATATGGTATTTTTCTAGTATGTTCCCTAAACCATAAATTAAATGCATATTTTTCACCTTCAATTACTGGCATTCCACAATGCTCACTTAAATTGTGTCTAATGTTACTATTTTTAATTACATTTGAAAATATTAATAATTTACCTTTTTTTGCTGACACTTCTATATCTAACTTTGTAAATTTTGTACCTCCACCTTTAGGAACATCATTTAAATATCCTAATACTGTCCATATTCTTTGTCCTCCAAATTTCATATTTCTATATGATTTCTCTGATTTGTCAAACAGCCAGCCGTCATAATGCTGTTTATACTCTTGATCTTTTCCGTAATAAATTATTTGAATTGCCTCTGCATTTTCAATTGGCACATTTATTAACTTACTTATACTATCACAAATTATTTTTGTTATATTATCATGGTTATGAGGTATCCAACAATTTTTACCAGTTCTTCCTTGTGAAACATATCCTTTCTTGTCACCAGATACTAAAGCATTTTTTAAATTATTTTTTGACAAATTTATTAAATAGTCACAATGATAATCTGATAAATAGCTATCAAAAGTATAAATATTAGGATCTTCTTTTATTACTGTCATTTTACTAAAATCTATTAATTCTGTCATTATAAATAATTACAATTTTTTGTTAAAATTTAAACAAATTGTGTCACTTAAAAATTTAGATAAATAATTTTTTAAAATCTTTTTTAATTATGAAAATATGAAAGATAATAATAATTCAAATAATAGAAATGAATTAATTCAAATAGTTACTGATGGTCTACAAAATGTCTTAGATAATAAACAAGATATAATTAATGATGGCGATTTAACTATCTCTAAAATTAAGGAATTGCAAGATATTTTGAATAATAAACAAGATATAATAAGTGATGGTGATTTAACTATTTCTAAAATTAATGAATTACAATCTGTTTTAGATAATTTAAATAGTAACTTGAGCAATAAACAAAATATAATTAATGATGGCGATTTAACTATCTCTAAAATTAATGAATTGCAATCCGCATTAGATAATTTAAATAACAATTTGAATAATAAACAAAATATAATTAATGATGGTGATTTAACTATCTCTAAAATTAATGAATTACAATCTGTTTTAGATAATTTAAATAGTAACTTGAATAATAAACAAAATATAATTAATGATGGTGATTTAACTATCTCTAAAATTAATGAATTACAAGTTATTTTAAATAATTTTAGTAATAGTTTGAATAATAAACAAAATATAATTAATGACGGCGATTTAACTATCTCAAAAGTTAACGAATTACAATCTGTCTTAGATAATTTAAATAACAAATTAAATAATAAACAAAATATTATTAACGATGGTGATTTAAATATCTCTAAAATTAACGAACTACAAATTATATTAGATAATTTTAGTAATAGTTTGAATAATAAACAAGATATTATAAATGATGATGATTTAACTATTTCTAAAGTTAATCAATTACAAACTGAATTAGACAATTTAAATAATAACTTAAATACCAAGCAAGATATAATTAATGATGGCGACTTAACTATATCAAAAACTAATGGATTAGAATCTATTCTAAATAACAAACAAGATATAATTAATGACGGTGACTTAACTATCTCAAAAACTAATGGGTTAGAATCTATTCTAAATAATAAACAAGATATAATAAATGGCTTACTTGAAGAAATAAATAATCTTAAGATACAAGTTGACTTTTTATTTAATGAATTAAATAATATAAAATTAGATATAGAATCGGAAGCTGAACCAGAAGCTGAACCAGTTGCTGAACCAGAAGCTGAACCAGTTGCTGAACCAGAAGCTGAACCAGTTGCTGAACCAGA
>MDTG01448161.1_pt1 | contig 11479 bp, 4 predicted proteins | sample 811421 | NCBI WGS metagenome assembly MDTG01 (sample SAMN05326645, study PRJNA326480) | marine metagenome | isolation source: seawater | place: Pacific Ocean: South East | collected 2011
TAAACTTTATGAAACTGCTTGGTGGAAGGAAGGGAATCTACACGGGGTGAGAAGAAGGTATTTGAAAACAGGAGAACTATATCGAGAGGATCGATATGTTGATGGCGAATTACACGGAGTTGAGAAATATTTTAACAAAGAAGGAATATTAACTCAGGAGATTAACTACGACAACTCAGAAGCCAATTGGTGTAGATTTTATTACGATACAGGTGAGTTGATGGAGGAAGGTATGTATGTAGATGGTGAATTCAAATCCACGGCACAATACAACCTTAAGGGCAAGAGAATTAATATTGCTGGCGGTAGAGCTCGAAAGGCAGAAATGGATGCAAAGCAGAATAAGTTGAACTATCAGGCTTTGCTAAAGTTAAATCCAAAACTAGCGAAGCTTAAACAAGAATTTGACCTAGAGGTATAGTCAATAAAAGAACTAATAATTGAAATTAATGAAGAATTTTACTGTTTTACTATCACTATTAATAATCCCCTCTTGTAATCAATCCGTGGAACAAGAACAGTATCTAATTCAGAGGAAAAACCTTTTTCGCCAAATAGGTTTATAACAAAAAATAAAGGATGTTTAAAAGCGAACTGATTCAATATATTAAATTAGATTATAAGGAATTAAATAATTTATCAATTAGAATTGATGAAGAAAATTTAGATGACACCTTATATAACCTTCTCACTCCTTATTTAGCTCATAAAAACACTATAGATAAGCAAAATAGGATTATTTCCTTTTACACAAGGGAGGGGAGTAAACAACAGAAACTTCTGCCATTTTACATTGGACTATCCAACTACTATAAGGCCTTTAATGAAATCAAATCTGAATTCCCTGAAAATGGATTAGATAATAAAGAATTGGAAATTTCTCTAAACTCAATTATTATGGAACTTCCAACAGAGTTTAAGTATTTGAATAAAAAATGGCATACTAAGGATCTTACTGTAAATATTGAAAAAAATAACAAAATACACCTCCATATTGAGTCTGTAGAAAGAAGATCAAATACAATTGCTCCACAAATTCAAGATATTCTCCCAAGACTCAAGACATATATTAACAACTATACTGAATTAGAAAAAAAAGTTCAAAACGCACAAATAGAGTTAAATAATTTTTTAGTGAATAATGATGAATTCCTAAAATTCAAACAAATCCGTGATTCCTCTGAATCTAAAATCGGAATAAAAGAAATCCTTCAACTTGGCAACACTATCGATCTAATGCCCGCAGCTGGAGTCCTATTATTTACTAATAAAACAAAATATAGAAAATTAATAGAAAGCACTTATATAAACGAAAAGCCTATAACAGAGATTTTTCCAATTGCTGAGGTCAAATTTAAAACTTCAGGTGAAATTGAAGTCATAAACAATAAAAAGCGGCCTCTAATATTTTATTGTTCGACAGATTACTATGGTGGCTGGAAAGCAATAATTGACGAAATAGGAGTTGATTACATTAATACTTTAATTATAGATGATTTTGATTTAATTTTTAATAGGGAGATAAGAAATGATTTTGAATTCTTTCGTGATTTTGCAGAATCAATTAAAGCTGCTCAGAAGGAAAACAGACTCAAAGATGTTTATTTTCTTGATGAAGACTCAAATTTTCATAATTCAAAATTTTTTCAAAAATTCAATATTGATTTCTACCCTTGGTTACTAAATTTTGAGGAAAGAAGATCATTAATTGACAAAGGGGCAGATGAAAATAGTCATAAAGTTTTTTCGATTTCGGATAAATTTGGATCAAAATTTTGGATTAGTTATAAAAAAATTATTCTTCAGCTTAACTCGAAATCTAAGATTGAACATAATTTAGAAAGAAAAACTAAAATTTTGACACTTTTAAGAAGGGGATATGATTTCCTTTATCGAGCAACAAGCTTTTATGATCCTAAAATAAAATTTGAGTTAAATGATTATTTGGAAGAACTTAAAATTTATAATCAATTGTTAGAATCTTCCTCATTGAAAGATAAAATTAATGAGCTGATTGAAGTTATTGACTCTCGACTAATGACTAATAATAAGATTAGATGTATTTCATCAATTTTACTTAAAAACCCTGGCGGAAAATCCGTAATTATAAGCAAAAACAAAAACCCAGACGATAAAATAGAGGCGAAAAGAATTATAATGGAAGAAATCAATCAAGATGTTGATTTTTATGACTTGGATGAATTAAGACCTTTGGACTTTAAAAAATATGACAATGCTTTCTTTTTACACTTTTCAGGAAAGTATTCTCGAACTTTATTCTTATCGAAATTCAGTAAAAATCAATATGTTATACTAAATAATGAATCTGAGACTGGATACTACAAAAAATGTTTTCATAATTATACTCCAACTATAATTGAATTATCTGATTTCGATAACAAGCTTCTTCTTTTGAATCTAGAGGAGCAAGAAGAATTAATTGAAAGAAATAAGATTGAATATCATTTTGAAGATTACATTGAATACAGGATCGAGGAAATAGAGGATTCTACAGTTAGTAATTCCGAGGATTTGATTGAGGAAGAGGTTAAAGACATAGAGGAACAAGATTTCTCCTATGTGATTGAAAAAATGCTTCAATCTGATGATGGAGAAACATCAAATAATTCATCTGGAAGTCAAGATTCCACTAACTATTTAATACTATTTGAAAAGTCCTTTATCAAAGCTCCGGAAAGGAAATATTTCCATGTAATGGAAGATCATGAATCCACTGACTCTAATGATCATAAGAAGAAAGTTTCTGATCTAAAAGTTGGAGACAAAGTATTTGTAATGGAAAGATTCAACAATGACTTTAATGAACTTCTGACATTCCTCAAAAATGAATATGATGAGTTAGCTCGTCATTTTGATGCCGCTAATAGTTGGCGTTTGGATTTGATAAACCAATACGAAGAGGAAGGAGGCTATTACACCAAACTGAATTCATTTCTCAAAACCTATGGTGTTCTAGTTTCAAACCCAACTGTCGAAAAATGGGTATCTGGGGTAACAATAATGCCTGATAGTTTACTTCAGCTCGTTGAAATCTTTAGGAAGCAAGAGTTTTCTCACAGTTCAGGGTATCCTTCCGAGGAAATAATTAACTCTACGCGCTGGCTTGCAAAGTTTAGGACTTCATTGCACAAGGAAATATTCCAATACCATGTCTATAAAAAGTACGGGATGTATCAGCAAATAAAAAATCTAGAGCTCAAATCCTTAATTGAAAAAATGGAAGACAAGGTTAGTATTCAAGAAATTATAATGATTCAAAAAAAATAGTATGCCGATATTACCTAAGCATAGAACAGAGTTTACGAATAATGCTGAGAAAGAGATATTTGAAAAGGCTTCTAGCTCAAGTTATTTTGACAATTCTAAGAGGTACTTCATACATTCATTAAGAAACCACAATGCCAAAAACAAAATAGTTGGAGAAGTTGATTTTGTCTACTTAGATGACCAGTTCATAATATTTCTTGAATCTAAAGGAGGTGCTGTCAAGTATGATTCTATTAATGACGAATGGTGGGTTCTGGGTGGCACCAAAAAAGGAGACCCTTTTTCTCAAGTCACTAATTACCTTTTTTATGTTAGAAATGAATTGATGCCAAAATATTTCCCAAACGAGAACTACCACAACCGACTAATATTTGCTTATGGTGTTATGTTTCCTGATGTTGAAAGGAAACTTTCATTCACAAAACAAAGTAAATTCTCAAGGACGTATAGGCACGAGACAATAGAATATGACCCTGAAATTATTTACTCAGCATCAAATCATTCAAAAGAGAATGGTCTAATCGATTATATTGAGCACCTAAAGAATTACTGGAGAAATCACGATAAGTATTCGAACAGTAGAAGGACATTTGGTGTAGGCTTGAAAGGGTTAGATTCATTAAGAAAAGTATTTAGAAAAGACTTGATATTTGAAATCCCAATGAGTAATGTTGTTGACTCTGAAGGTAAAAATATCAAGCAGTTTACGGAAGAGCAATTTACTGTTCTTGACACATTCGACTTAGTTAAAAACAGAGGATTAGTGGTTATGGGAGGCCCTGGGACAGGCAAAACTATTCTCGCTAAAGAGTTGTTGATTCGTCAGAAGATTGAATCTAAAACATGTGCTTACTTCTGTTACAACAAGAATCTAGCAGGTTCTGTTGAAAGAGATTTGGAAATTGATAAAGCTTCTGAGATTGATGTTTTTCATGTACATGGATTCATACATGATAGATTAAACGAGAAAGATTTACTTCCACCTAGGGGGGGTAACGAAAGTGAATTTTGGAATCACAGTTTACCACGACAATTTAAAATTTGGTTCAATTTGTTGGAAATTGATAAATATGACTTCATTGTAATTGACGAGGCCCAAGATGTATTTCAAGAAGATTTGATTGATGCCATTTTTCTTTGCCTAAAGGGAGGCGTTGAATCTGGTAATTGGTCAATATTCATTGACTCAAAGTATCAAGGTTTCTATGGCGGGTTTGACGAGGATTATTACAATCTATTTCTAAACACTTACCCATGTTTACCTCAGTTGCTGCCGCTGAATTGCAGGAATCATACTAATATTATTGAAGTTGCAAGTGTTCATAGTGGTCTTGATATAATGCCCTGTAGAAGACTAAAAGTTCCTGTTAAAACCGAAACGAGGTTTTATAAATCTGAAGAGAAATTGCTCAAATCAGTAGATTCTAAAGTAAAAGAATGGTTATCACAAGGTGCTCTACCCGAACAAGTTTGTGTACTCACAATGAGCAAGGAAAAAATTCAATCCCTTAAATCGAAGTTGAATATGGAAGTTCATCAAGTAGACCAACATAATCAATCAATTAATGGGAAGGTATCAATATCTACAATTCATGGATTCAAGGGGCTAGAGTCCGAATTTGTCTGTATCGCAGGAATAGATGATTATGATAGGCACAATAAAGAATTGATGTCGCTTCTATTTGTGGGATATTCAAGAGCAAAAATTGGTCTTGCAATTTTCATGAATGAGGCCATACAAGCGCCATTGGCTCTTAGCATTACAAAATTTTAAAATATGTCTAAAACTAACGCTGAAATAAGAAACGAACTACATGAATGGCTTAATAGAACATATTTAGGACCATTTAATGTAAATAATAAAGGAGAGCCAGACAACGAAGAAATTGTTAATTTCTCTCCAAAAGATTTATATACTACTGGAATCCTTTATCCGCAACAAGAGTCAGATGAAGACATATTTATTGACACTGATGAAGACTTCATGGATACCGATACGGTAAATAACGTCTATGATGAAAACACTGATGATAATGCCGACGCGATTAAGAAACAAAAGCTGAAAGCCATTGACGATGATGAGGAAGAACTGAGGCTAACAACAGAATTTAATCCTTCATCTATTGCTATATCATTTCTGGTTCCTAAAAACAGTGTTTTCTCAATTTATAGCCATTTTGGAAAATATATAAATTTAAAAGAAACAACATCTGTAGCTTTCAAAAGAGCTCATCACGAGATACATTCTTCGATTAAACTTGGAAGTGAAGGATTTAAAATAACAGAAGGCCCATTAGAAGGTTGGAGCAAAAGTGGTAATGGAAAATATTTAGTGTTTAATTCAACTGATTCAGGAGCGAAATTAAAAGTTGTAGCTAGGGCTGTGAGCAATAGTATTTCAGAAACTTCGTCAATTGTAACAGTAAGTTTAATTAATGATAGAAAGGTTGCTAGGCAAGAAGTTAAAAAGGTTTCATCTTGTCTGTTTCAGCCGAAAATCAAAGTTTCAAGTGTTGAGGGCTTTGATTTTTTGCCAGACAACACCGATTTATCATCCCTCACTAAGGAAGAGGTAGAATTGAAGTTTTTATATAGAGGGTATAAAAATTATGGAATGGGGCATGGGTGCTCTGTGAACTGGGAAAAAGATAATGACAAGGTACTGAGCATAGAGTCTGAAGTACTTCCAACCGAAGAAATAAAAGGAGTCGATTTTGACCCTAAGGAGTTGCATGGGATTGATGATATTCTTTTCATGAAAAGTCTCACAGATTGCGATACAGATTATTCTGAGCAATCACTAAAAACTAAACTGTATGCATTCATCGATGCCTATTCAGGCTGGATTTCAGAACAAAAGAAGATTTCAACAAAAGAAGCATTTAATTCACACTTCAAGTCTGCGGCTGAAAAATTAATATTGAATTGTCAGTCCCTAAGGGATAGAATGAAAAAAGGCATCGAGTTATTGGACAGGCCTGATGTTCGAAGAGCATTTTTAGATGCAAACAAGGCGATGTTCTACCAAAGAGTAATGTCTGATTTTTCAAAGCATCGTCTAAGAGAGGGAAGAATACTTTCAAATGATGACTCAAAAGATGACGAGCTTCCTGACTTTGATTCCATCCCATTCAATTCCAAGTCTGACATGGTTTGGAAGGATGGTAAATATAATCCACCAAAAGGTAATGTAGATTCAAATTGGTTTATGGCTAAATGGCGACCATTCCAATTGGCATTCTTATTATCTCAAATAGAGGGAGCAATTGATGAAAATTCAGATGACAGAAACACTGTTGATTTGTTGTGGTTTCAAACGGGTGGAGGTAAAACTGAAGCTTACCTTGGACTTATTGCCTTCACAATATTCTACAACAGACAGAGGCCAAACGCTGATGAGCAAGGTGTCAATGTTATGATGAGGTATACCCTTAGAATGCTTAATAAACAGCAATTCAGTCGAGCAAATATTTTGATTTGTTCATGCGAAATTATTAGAAGTCGAAGTTCCGAGATTTATGGAAACAAGAGAATTTCAAATGGCCTTTGGGTTGGGGGATCATTGACTCCTAATAAACATATTGGTTCTAAAGACTACCCGGGAAATTTAGAGTTACTAAAGAAGTATAAGAATAATATTGAAAATAAGAAGCCTTCAATTGAAGGAGCATATAGTCCTCCAGTTTTTTCGTGTCCTTGTTGTGGGAATAAGCTTCTAAAGGAGGTTCAGACTAATGATAATAAGGAGTTAGAAGTTGTTGGGAGATGGGGATACCAGCAAATTATAAACAAGTTTAAGAAGCACCCATTCCCTACAAATGACAAGCGAATAAATCCGTTTTATATGCACTGCACAAATACCAAGTGCCATTTTCATATTGCGGATTCGGAATTTAAACTGACCTCAAACAATAATTCTGCATTTATTGATAGGACACTTCCAATATACTATGTCGATGAAGAAATATATGATGTCCGTCCAACTTTATTGTTTTCTACGGTGGATAAGTATGCACAATTAGCCTGGAAGAAAGAATGCTTTAGTTTATTCAACTTTAATTCAGAGCTAGAGAGGATTGCACCACCCCCAAGTCTAATTGTTCAAGATGAGCTTCATTTGATAAGTTCTTCCCTCGGAACCATATACAGCTTGTTCGAATTTGTTATCGACGAATTATGTATGGATAATGGAATCGGTCCTAAAGTAGTTGGTGCAACAGCAACTGTAAGAAATGCGAAGCAGCAATGCATTAACATATACAATCGTCCAAAATACTCTCAATTCCCTCCTTCTGGTATTTCGATTGACGATTCATTCTATTCTAGAAAGAAAAAAGCGGATGAAAAAGCTCGAATGTATGTAGGAGTAATGCCTACTGGATTCACACAAACAACAGCAAAATTAAGACTTGATAGTATTCTTATGGAAGGCGCCAATATAATTGTGGATGCTCCTAATGAAAAGCTTGATAATTACTATACTCTCTTGGCTTACTTCAATACAATTAAAGAATTAGGAAAGTATAGAACTCTTTTGGAGGACGACATGGTAGCATATAGAAAGTTTTTAAGCTCAACATTTAATACTCTTTTTTCAGGATACCATCCCGACCGAGTAATTGAGCTTTCAAGTCAAATGAATGCAGACCAAATCAATACAGGCTTGGAGTTGCTTGAAAAAGTGCGTCTACATAAAATAGACAGTTCCAAAGAGGTAGTAAGGTTCCTGAACAATATTGGAGTAAGAACATTGAAAGATATAGAATTTACGAAGTTTAAAAAGGGGTGGTCTTGGAGCTGGCTTCCAATTATATTGTCGAATTGGGAATTCTTATCAAAGAATTGCGAGCTTGATGACGAAATGAAGGTTGAAGGGTTTCCTCAAAAAGGGGATGAAGCAGAGTCTTTGAAAGTAAACCGACTTATTGATAAATGCTGCCAGGTCTTTAAAGAGGCAATAGCGACCCAAATAAAAGATGAAGAGAAAGACCCGGTTAAAGTAGCAATGGCGTCGAATATGATTGCTGTCGGTGTTGATATCCCAAGACTTAATGTTATGTCGATTTCAGGACAGCCAAAGACTACAGCCGAATACATTCAAGCCAGCTCTAGAGTGGGACGTGAGGTACCAGGAATAGTATTTACCCTATATAACCAAGCAAAGAATAGGGATAGGTCACATTATGAAAGCTTCAAAGATTATCACCAAGCATACTATAGATATGTTGAATCGACCAGCGTTACACCTTTTTCACTTCCTGCTTTGGAGAAGACGATGGACACGGTAATTATTGCGCTAGCTCGAGCAAGACATTTTAAAGGCTCCAGCTCTGCGATTATGGATTCACAAGCAGAACAAATAGTTAGAGACATTGGTAACGATCTAATTATTAGATATAAGTCTATTCAAGACGCTTTGGACAATAACTCCACAGAAGAAATAACTAGAAGAACTAATGCTATTTTAAGCTTAATTGAGGAACTAATTGAGAGATGGAAACAACAGGGCAATGTCAATTTTACTTCATTTTATGACGTCATGAAAGACAACAAATTAAGTGAGGAGAATTTAAGTTCTATTCTTTTCATGGACGCCAAATATAGAGACCATCACTTGACCCAAGAAAAGCTCTTCGCAATGACTTCACTTAGAGACGTTGATACGTCATCAAAAGTTAAAATTAAATCATATATATAATGGACCAAGAAATTAGAACATCGCAAGCTTTACACACATATGGACCTGGAGCAATTGCTGATTTTCCAGAGCTATCCGTAATTGTATTGTCCCACGATATTCCGCAAAGTAGGAATAAAATTGCGAATGGCCCATACTGGGGTGAAGACTCGGAAAAACCCGCGAATAAATTAGAGGATAACAGGCTATCTTTAGCATTCAATGTTGAATGTTTTGTATCTCCCCCTAACTCCGATTCTGCCAATAATGCAGGGATTCAAACTACTCGATTTCCAACTGTACTTCAATGTCCTATTTCAGGAGAATTGTATGATGTAAGAGAATTAGAAAAAGACAAAAGCAATTACACAGACAAGAGCTCTCGAGAAGAGAGGACAGTAGATGAAACATTTACAGGATTTAGTTCACCATCCTTTAAAGGCAGGAACTTTATTCCCGTTCGTTTTGTGATTGCAACCGAGGACGGTCATCTTGATAATTTCCCCTTTGATTGGTACGTTCATACAAAGAATAAGAAACCCGAGGAGGTGGGTAAAGGAAATAGGCTTTTTCTCAAAACTAAAGGAAGTACTGCATCATTGAAAAACATTGTACTAGAAAGTAGAAAACAAAATGGGAATTTTGTATGCAGTATCACCCTTGAAAGGATATTTGACCAAGAAGACACGTTTGTTGACCTAAAGGATGCCAGAAATGATTATCTACAATTCGTGGATGGTAAGATGCCTAAGCCATGGAGAGGAAGGAGTGGAAAAACCAAAGATTTTTATATGTACCAAATTGATGATGTTAAATGGCCTCCTTATTCAGAATCAACTTCCCAAGAAGAAAAGAATACAATTCTTAAACGATATCCTCGAACATTACAACGTGGTGCTGGTAATTTGTATTTCCCAATAATCTATAAAGGTATTAGCATTCCAAAACAAGGCTATAAACCAGATGTTCCTGAGGATTTTGCTGCGGTAATTCAGAAGCAAATAAAAGCATTGGAAACCGCTGGCTTTCTGCAAAATGAAGATACCAAGGGCGAGGATTTCATAAAACAATATAGAAATATATTGCACTCAAACATCGATCTAGGTTATAGTTTAGATGAGGGTGTGAAAATGTTAGAACTCATTTTCAATCAGGATAAAGAGACACAAGGGCATTATACAATCAGTCAGTTGCGTGAACAAGAATTTAATTGCTTTTTGAATTCTAATATTATTGTGGACAGAAAAGAATGGTATGACTCTAAAATTATTGATGGGAGTAATTATAATTTTGGACGCTCTGGGTTGGTGAAAAAGGTTGTTCTGCTAAACAAAATTCGCGAGCTAAAGATTTTCAGAGGATTTACCAGAATCAAACCTCTAATGTTTGAGGATTTAATATTCGATAACAAAGAAGGTTTATCAGGACGCAAAAAGAAAGAGTCTTTTAGAATACAAGACCCTCGTTTTGATAATAATACGAGAACCTTACCAGCAACTGAAGTTAAAGGAGAGGGAATATTCATCCAATTTGATGATGATGAATTATCAAGGTGGGAGAAGACTCTGGCAGTAAGTGAAAGATTTGGAATCATTGCTAACAACTATGCTAACTATAGATTAGCATTCGAGCTCGAGGACGATGAAATTCTTTCACCTCGTTACCTGGCTCTCCACACTTTTTCACACCTTTTAATAAATGAACTTTCAATTGAATGTGGTTATGGCAGCTCATCCTTATCCGAAATAATCTATTGTAGTGGGCTAAACTCAGAGAAGAAAATGAATGGTATTCTTATTTATACAAGTTCATCTGATAGCGAAGGAACTCTTGGTGGGCTTGTCGAAAAAGGTGACTCAGTCATTCTTAACTCTGTGGTGGAAAAAGCATTATCAAAAGCAAGATGGTGCAGTTCAGACCCACTTTGCATTGAAGATAAGAATGGAAAAGGTTTTATGGGAGTAAATTTAGCAGCGTGTCACTCATGTTCCTTATTGCCTGAAACTAGCTGCTTTAATATGAATAAATTCTTAGATAGAGGTCTTGTTGTTGGAACAATTGAAAACCCTGATCAAGGGTTATTCATCAAATAACAAAAATTTAAAAATATATTTAAAACCAGATTATAATAGAGGAATGAGAAAGTTTTTTGATGAGGAGATGGCAAAGCTAGCATATCACACGGGCGATTTCTGATTATAGACAATAGCTTCTATCGGGTTAGTTATTTGAATCGCATGGTGTAAATCTTGTCGGAATAGATAAGTCAGTTGATTGCTCTAAGTAGATGTTAATTATTTGTTATTAAACTTAGATTGTTCCAAGAAAACCAATAAGTAGTGTTACTGGTGTGAAATACGAAACATCCAAGCCCATAAATGGCGCTGGATATTCAGTGTGTATAAGGGTAGGGGGAACAAAAAAGCCCCTCAGAATCAACTGAAGGGCTTGTAGCGAGAGCGAGAATTGAACTCGCGACCTCAGGGTTATGAATCCTGCGCTCTAACCGCCTGA
>MDTG01167577.1_pt1 | contig 11478 bp, 12 predicted proteins | sample 811421 | NCBI WGS metagenome assembly MDTG01 (sample SAMN05326645, study PRJNA326480) | marine metagenome | isolation source: seawater | place: Pacific Ocean: South East | collected 2011
AAACTCAACTATTAACTTTATATTCTCCGTTTGGTCAGCAGCTCTAGTAATTGGCGCTCTATTTTCAACATATAGAATTTGTCCTGAACCTGCGTCAATCTCTGAAGCTGAATACCCATTAGAAAATACAACATTGTTTGTTGTTGCTGTGTGTGATGTATCAGGAGAACCTGTGGCATTACTAGTCCCGCCAGTTATTGTATTATTACTTGAAAATGCTGTTTTATTTCCGTTAGAATCAATACCTTCATTTGTAAATCTAGTTTGCATGTAATATAAAATTTTATTTGTTGAGTCCCACTCTACTACTTTTCCTATTGCACCTGTTGTTGATTGAGTAATTTTTTCATCAGCTGCAAATGTTCCTGAATCACCTGTAATTTTAATTGCTTTTGTTGCTCTCATAGTTGTTGCCGTAGCAGCTGAACTTGCTGAAGTTGGGTCTTTAATCAAAGCAACTTTTCTAAAATCGTTTGCAACTGTAACATCACCAGTATTTGCTGATTCTGTTCCTTCTAAAGAAGTGTTTAACATTATAAAGAAACCACCTAACTCTTCTATTGCATTTTTACCATGACCACCTTTTGGTTCAATTATACAATCTAACTCTGCACCAACAAGGTTTGTAGAGCCTGCTGATATTATTTGAGCATTACTTATTGTTCCAAAAGTGTAACCTGTTCCAGCAGCTGTTATAGTTACAGAGGTAACGGCACCTGAAGTAACAACAACTGTTGCAACACCGCTTGAACCATCTCCTCTTATTGGAATATTTGTAAATGTTCCGTCTGTTCCACCTGAACCAGCAGTTTTAATTTTTACTATGTTTATTGCACCATCAACAGCCGCTGATGATACTGAACTATTTGTAGCAACTGCCATAAAGTCAGTTGATAAGAAATTTGCTTGTTGAGCTGCCGATAAAGTGTACATATATTTCCACTTATAACCGTCTGCAAGTGATAATATTGATGTTGATGTGCCAGTTGGTTCTACAGTTGATTGAGCGTTACCATTGTTATCTAAACACTTATAAACATTTCTAGCAGCTGTTAATACATAAAAAGTTGCGTCAAACAAAGTTGTTGCGCCACTATTTGAATTATTTGAATTTGTTGTACCTGTTTTATATACACCATAATCATGTCTGTAATAATCGTAAACTGTACCAGTTGTCCAGTTTCTTCTAGGAATAACTATTGAAACATTACCTGAGTCAATCTTTTTTGCAGCCAGCATGTCATTGTAGGTAAAATTTTGTGTGTTTTCTGTATCTGTGGGTGTAATAGGACTTGCGTCTGTTCCTTCGTTTTCTGTTCTAGCGTCACCTCTTGTTGCTGTTGCAAATGCTTGAGGTCTTCCTATAGCTAGATAATATGTATTAGGAGCAGCCTCACTAAAAGACTCTCTAAATTGTTCACTATTATGAACTCTGAATTTGTTTGTTATAATTGCTGGCATATCTTTTTAACTTCCTTAACTATATTTATACAAGTTTTCAACATGATTCCTAATTATGCTCCTGGGTCTGTTATTGTGTTTCCGGCTGCTACCCATTCTAAAACCTTTTGATAATCTATATTATCATTTGAAATAATTATACTCATATGTGTACTGTCAGATAATTCAACTTCAACTGTATATTTTGCTTCATTTTCATATCTATATTTTGCACTTGTAATATTTGTAATTTTCATGTTTTTTCCTATAATTCGTCAGCTACTGCTATAAAAGCGGTTGCGTCATTTAAAATTAATAATCTACCTGAATCACCACCAGTTTTAGAGTTTGGTATATCAACTGATACTCTTATAATATTTTGACAAACATCACCTAAAGATGGACCTGAACTAACATTATCATAAGAAGAACCGGCATATGGAGTATTTGAAACAAATGTTCCGCTTGTTGTCATAGTTAAACTACCACTACGCATTGGTTTTGGTAAGTAAATAAATCCAGCAGCGGATGTTCCGTTATATGTAATCAACGCATAATTTTGATAGTTACCAGATTGTGGTATCATCTTATAAAAATATCTATAACATCTATCTAAATTAATATCTTTTGGTAAAAACTCAAAATCAGAAGCGTGAGCTCCTACTTCTAATTGAATTCCTGTAATTGAAAGGTTATTACTTGTACTACTAAAAAAGTTATTATAAGTAACATCACTATCTGCAAAATCATTACTTGAACTTGTCCATGTTGGTGTACCACTATAACTGCCTGTGTAGTTACTACCCCATGCAAGTCCCCACATAATCTGCATACCTCGTCCATTATCATCATTAATTTTAGCAGCACTACTTGTTATTAAAGTTGTTGAACCTGCTGTAGGTGTAATAACAATAGAAAATTTTTGCCAAGTGTTTGCACTTGTTATATTATAAGGATAAGAAATATAATAAATTGTGTTATCATCTTTTTTAATTGTTACAGGAAAATTTCCTGTCATGTTTGATTTAGCCCAAAAAGATAATGTCATTGTTTTTGCACTACTATATCCATACTGTAACTGTTGTAAAAATTGTCCCTCAATACTTTGTTGCATGTAAGCTCTTTCAGTAGCGCCAACTGTTCCGTCTGCTGTAGTACAAGACATTTTTACTGCTTTTGTAAATCCTGCTTCAAAAGCACCACCACTTGTTAATGATTCTTGTTCAGATGTTGCAGCTCCACTACTATTTTCAGTAAATGAAAATCTATCAACTGTACCGTAACCGTCATTAAAAGCAGTAGCTGATGTAGCTCTTTGAGCCACTTGCATATCTCCGTTAATAATCATATTTCTAAAATTTACACCACTAGCGCCACCTAAACCTGATGTTAAATTATGTGCAATATTTCTTGTTATTGTTCCCATATTTTTATCCTAGATACCTAAACACAATCTCTGCTCCGTTTGCCGGCGCTTGTATAAAGGTTAATGTTGTTCCTGAAATTGTATAGTCGTCTGTTGGCACTAAACAAATACCATTTACAAAAACTAATACATCATCAACTGTTCTATTTGCTATAACTGTAAAAGATTTACCAGAGTTTGCACCAGCAGAATTACCTACATTTGATTTGTCTGTTGTTATATTTAATCTTGCTTGTTTACCACCTACAATATCTATAGAATGACCCATGTAAGAATGAGCAGTACATTCATAAAATAAAGGTGTTGGTGTATTTTCATCTATCGTAATTGTTGTATTAGCACCTGCATTACCAGCTGTTCCTGTTACTACGACACCAGTTGACATCTCTCTATTTTTATCTCTGTCATAATAAAATTTTAATGGGTGTGTAGCATTTGTACCAGCAGCTTGGTCAAACTTATAAACACCTTTTGATAAAGTTAAATGTGGTGATTGGTCGCCGTCAATAACATAACCATTATTTGAACCTGAACCAAACTCATAATGTTCACTTGTTTTAGTTGCAACCGTAATAGTTAATGTTTTTGTTACTGTAGAATCTGGTGAACGGTGAGAAATGTAACCTGCGTCTTGAGCATTTGCACCTGCTAAATCTAAATCAGTACCAGCAACATATCCACCAGCAGAACCTGGTTCAAAACGACCATTTGATGAACTCCAAATTAATGCGTTACCATTTGCAATACCTGAAATGTTAACATTTGGATGTCTTTCAATACCATCATTCTCTGTTAAAATATTAATCCAACCAGCTGCGTCTGCCACATAAGGTTTGTCACCAGTTGTATCGTAAGCAAACATACCTTCATAAGTTGTTTCACTAGGAAAGTTTCCTGTTCCTGCAAAGTTAAATCTTGCTTTTGAACCTGAAGCTGTTAAGTCAAATGTACCTGCACCTGTAAAATTAACACCGTCAAAAGAACTTACAGTAGAACCTAAAGCGGCGGCTGTAGAACCAAAAGTTATTGAAGGATTTGCTAAATTAGCATTTGAAATTGCAGCTGAACCTGATAGATTAGCATTTGATAAGTTTGCCACGGCAATAGTTACTGTATCGCCTGAAACTGTTGATGTTGCACCACCTGAACCTACAATTTTTAAAGTTTCGCCTAAACCAATTGTAGATGTAGTTGAACTTGTATCTGCAATCGTAATAGGTCTAAAACTGTTTGTTGCTGAAGTTAAATCTTTATTTGTTAAAGCAACTGAATTTGTTAATGTTGCAAAATCATCATCTGTTAGTGCTGTATTGAATTCTGCTGTTGTTCCTGTAAGAGTATTCGTACCTAACGCCATTGACTTATTGGTCATGGTAACTGTACCAGAACCGGTCATAATCGTGTTATCGGTTGTTAATGTTAATGTATCTCCAGAAATTACAGCGTTAACACCTGTACCACCTATTACTTTAAATGTTTCGCCTAAAGCAATTGTGGATACTGTAGAACTTGTATCTGCAATTTTAATATTATTAATAATATTTGTTCCGTCACCTAAATTACTGTAGATTTCGGTAAAGTTTGCGTTGATTTTAGTACCACCACCACGGAGGTTATCACCTGTTCCGTCATTAGGATTAGTACCTAGATTTATTGATAGTTTTGCCATATTTTTTGTTCTCTTACACTATTTATAAACTTTTTTAAGCGGTTGTATCATCAAAAGTTTTACTTGTATTATCAAATTTAACCAATGTATTACTGAATAAATCAGCATTGAAAGCCAACTCTGATGGAAACGCAAAATTCATCTTCATATTGTTACCTGTATCATTATTAGGGTCTGTTAATAAGAATATAGGACTATCACCATCTAGCGCTGTTCTTGTACCTGTAACGGCAATTTCATTTAGTCTTTGAAATGTAATTCCAGAACCAGGATTTTGCGTACCAAATATCGTGTTAGCAAATCTATTTAAATTTTTAAATCTTGGTCCTACATATGCATGACCTTGAGCAATTGTTATAGGAACACCATTTCTATCTGTAATTACTCTTCGTTTTCTTGCCTGAATATCATACTCTATACCAGGTTTTGTTAAAGTTACATCTCTAGTATTTGCCGTAAAATGTTCTACTGTATCTGTATCAGAATCTATTGTACCAGCTTCGTGAGGTTTTGTTCTTAATGTTGTTCCGTCATCTACTGTTCCTAATCTTCTACCAAATATTGTAGAGAATAGTGTATTTGCAATACCAAACAATCCAATATCTATTGCACCAGAAGTTTCACCAATAATTGGTGTTCTAGTTTTCATACTAATTCTTGTTGCAATATTAACTTGACCTGTAAAATAAAAACCTGTAGTGTGCATTGTCTTTTTAAATGCGTCCCGCCATTGATTAATAGATTGACCAACTTTTAATACATAAGAAAAATCTTGATAGTATAAACTATCTTGAATCTTCATAGTTGTTTCTGATAATTTTCCTCTTTCAGATATGTATTCACCATCTGTATCTGTAGCTGAGGCAACTGCAACTGTAACATTAGCAATATCTAATTTAGCAATCTTAGCTGTAGTACCATTTGAAAATGTTAATGTATCATTTATTGCAAAAGGACCGTTTGTAACATTTTTAAATTTTAATAAATTTCTATCGCCATCATAAGATACAATATCGCCGGATTTTGAACCACTTGTAACTGCGTCTGTTAAAGGTACAGCACCACTTATTTGTTTTAATATTGCATTTTCAAAAAATGTTAAAACAGGTGGAGAAGGACTAACTTCATATTTTTTACCATGTTCTACAGTTTTAACTTGAATTATTTTTCCTATTTCTTTTCCAAAACATACAACTTTTCCGCCTGTGCCTGAAGATGTAATTGATAGTTTAGGTAAACTTTGATACCCAATACCACCACTAGTTAAGAATACTTTTGTAATTTCTCCAACCGTTGTATCAGCAGAATTGGCAAAACCTGGAACAGCAGGTGATGTAGTTGCTCTTTCTTGTACAATTGTTCTTCCCTCATATCGGTCACCTAAAGTTGTTGCGTCTTCTAAAACTATATTATCTTCCGTTCCATCTGGTGGAGCGATAGTGCCTTTTTGGTCTACAAAACTTCCTGTAACAACTCTAATAAATCCAGCTGCATTTTGTCCGAATGTGTTTGTATTATCAAAATTTATTTTATCACCTATAGAATATCCAGAACCTTCACTTGATATAACTAAATCTGTTACTGCACCTGAACCAGTTTCTCCTATTTGAAATAAAGCAGCTTCACCACCAGCAGTTACAGCAATTGCGTCATCAACTGTATATAAAGCGCCAGCGTTAGCATTAGTTTTTGTACCCGGTATTCCTGTAATATCTGCTTTAATAAAAAAGTCATCTGTATCTGAACCTGTTCCTTGTATTTCTTCTCCTACAATAAATGTTCCTTGAATAGTATCAGGATTTAAAACTAACTCTGTAACTTCGTCTGTTCCTATTTGAAATTTTGTAAGATTTTCAATTAACGCTGTGGCGTTTGAATTTTTACCTGTAATTGTTCTACCTAATAAAGTTGCTGGGTCTCCTATTCTTGCAAGAACCCTCATTATTTTTTTACTATCAAATTGACCATCAGAGGTCTTTAACATCTCTTCTCTAGGATATAAAGTTTCTGAATTTTCATTAAATAATAATCTAAAAAATAATTCGTGTCCTTTTTGAGTACCTTTAGAACGATACAATGATTTTATATTTTTAATTAATGCTCTTTTATCTACATTAGCATTTAAACTTTCAGGAAGTGTAGCTAAAAACTCATCTCTCATATTTGTTAAGAAATAAGAAATGACTTTATCAGGATCCCTAAAATTTACTAGGTCTGTAATGTTATTTACTGGATTAGGTTTGTAATCATCTAAAGTTGCTGAAGCATTTGAAGTTTGACCTACTAATATTTCACCACTTATAAATTTATCTTGAGCTGAGATTATTAATCTGCCATTATCTAAATCTTCTACAAGTATTACTGCTTCTGCATTTGAAGAAGAACCTTTTATTACTTCACCTCTTTGAAATTTACCAAATTCAGATTCTTCATAAATTATTTTATCGCCACCATCTAGTGTTGTTCTAGCTGTATCAATTCTAGTTGCATTTAAAACTAAATTGTTTTCTTGGCCTGTTTCTGTTTCTAATAATATACCAACTGTAGTTTGTACAGAGGTAACTTTTACTTCAGCAGATTCTAATAATTGATAATAAGTTTTTAGAAAGTCGGCAAACTTTGGATGTTCAGCAATTACATATTCTGGTAATTGATTGTTAAGTATCGTGGATAATTTTGCATTAAACTTTGCCATTAGTCATTAGTAACTTGAACTAGATGTATAACCGATACCAGCTTCTGAAGAACCTCCAACAAATGTATCTGATTCAACCGTTATTGATGAATTGGCGATATCAATATCAATAATTTGGTCTCTTACAGGAATTACATCATTTGAAGCTGGTGTTACAGTTAATTCTATTATAGTTGAAGCTGCCCCTCTTATATTTGAGATTGAAGTAATATTAAGTGAATTCAATGTTATAGAACCGTTTAAATAATTAATTGTGCCTTGCGTTGAGTTAGCATATGTTTTTACACCAGAAACTAAATAATATCTTCTAACATTTCCATTTCCATCATCATCTAAAAAATATTCGTTTGTTGTATCACCATCTACTTTAAATCCTGTTGAACTTAAAATACCACCCATAGCAGAATTATGACCTGCATGAGGATTATATAATGCATTTCTAAAATATATGTTATATGCATTTGAAGCATTTAAAGTTGGTGTAAAATCTTTTCTTATTTTTAAAGTTGTTATGTTTGATAATATACTTGTATCAGTATTATCAATTAAACCTGTTAGTTTTGAATATCTGAATATTGCGTCAAATTGAGATAAAGTATTTGTATTATAATTAGTAATAGTAGTTATAACATCTGACTTTATAGTGTCTGAAGATTTAGTGGTTGCTCTTGAATCATATTTTATATTTGATGTTACTATTACCGAAGTTGTTTCCGGGTCAACAATTTGTGGCTGAACTGAAGCAACATTATATGGTGATAATTGAGTTATAATATTTGCTTTTGTAGATTCTGTTAAAGTAGAACCTGATTTAGGTTTAATGGCAATTTTTACTATACCATATCTTGGCGTTTCATCTTCTTCACCACCCCAAGCACTAACTGATTGAGCATTAGGATAAACATTCTTTACAATTGTTTCATAATCTGTAGCAGTTACAGCTCTATCTTGAGCTGCATAATTTAAAGGCGCATTAAATTTTATAGAGTCATTTGATTCTGGTTCTACACCACCTGAAGAGGCTGAATTTACTGTTATAGCAACATCTGAAAATCCACCGATTGTACCTTGTAAAGTAAATGTATTTGCACCATTTGAAATTGTTTTATTAGTAACAATATATTCTAATATAATAATACTACCATCAGCAGGTTTTATACCTGTTACGCCGTCACCAAAATAAACTTCATATCTACCATCTTGACCTTCTTGCGTAAAATAAACTGTACTAGTTGGTGTTAATCCATTATAACCATTTGCAAAATCATAAGCTTCTGTTGTTGTATCTGTTATACTATTTTGAATAGAAACTTTTAGAGTTGACATATCTGCATTGTTTGAAGGTATTGAAAATTTTTGGTCAACATCTGTACTATCTACTGTATATTTAAAAGTTACTAAAGTACCTTCGTAAATATTTAAATTAGAAATTTTGTAAATGCCATCTACGGGAACAATTGTGTTTGTTTGATTAGTTACATACTCATAAGTTGCACCGTTAACAGTTGATTGAAAAACTGTTCCTTTATCCATTGTAATAACTGTACCTGTAGCATTGTTTAGTGTTACATCAATATTTGCTGTAGGCGCTCTCGCTGATGTTGGAGTATAACCAATCATCTTTGCTAAAGATACAATATTATTTCTTATGTCTGCACTATCAAGATATAATTCATTTGTTGACATGTTTGCCAAGTACGAAAGATAGTGTGTATTGTAAGATAGAACATCTAATAAAACTGAAAGACCAGAACCTTCAAAATTATAATCTTGAAACTGTTTTTGACTTTGTAAAAATGTTTTTAGATTACCTTTGATTAAATCAAAATCTAATTCTGATATTGTTAATTTATTTGACATACTATCTTAGCCTTTTTAGAAGTGTAGTAACTTGTTGAGGTCCTGATACACCGATTATATTAAAGTAAATATCTACCACTAATCTATTTCCGTCTTGGTCATCATCTACTGCAACATTTGTTAATTGTATCCGAGGTTCATAGTTTTGTAAAACCTCTGATATTTTTCTTTTCAAAAAAACTGCTGTTAAAGGTGTAAAATTTTCAAATAATAACTCTCTAACACCACAACCTAATTCAGGATGAAAAGGTCTCTCATAGTGATTAGTCTGAACTAAATTTTTAACTGCTCTTTTTATAGCAATTACATCTTCTATAACATTTACATCATTTGTAACTGTATTTCTACTGAAGCTTAGGTCAATATCTCTAAACTTTCTTGAATTTCTTTTACTAATATTAGTATTTTGTGAATCGTAAATGCTCATAGTGGTAATATTTATACAGGTTTACTGACCGTTTGCAAAAACATTACGAGAACCAGTTATTAAAGCACCTGCGTCTGTACTATCACCAATTCTTGCAACTCTTTTACTATGTACAAATACATTTGGCGAACCAGCATTTACACTTGCTACATGATTCGGACAAATTGGAACTGGTGGATGTATGTGTGATACTGTAGGGTCTGTTATTCTTGCAATTAAAAGACCATTTGCTCTTACAGTACCTTGTCCTGGTGTATCAAGTGTAGTTGTAGATACACAAGCATGTCCTGTAGTTGTTGTATCGGTGTGTCTGCTGACCTTTGGCATTATCTTCCTAACTTATCTTTTCTACCCCAAGGCAATTGTATCGTTTGAGATATCTCTTTACCTTTTTTACTAATATATTCAACACCTATAAAAGTGTTTTTCTTAAAATCTTCTTGTACTGATTTTACGGCTTTTGTTAAACTCATCTTTTCAACTTCTTTTTCATCACCTTGTTCATTCCAGAAAAAGAATTTTCTCATTTTTTTCATAATTTTCCTTTAATCGTATTTTGTTTCACTTTCAATATCAACATCATGTCTGCAATTAGAACAACATAAGATTTCTATGTCTTTTCCGTCGCCGTCTTTATGCATTTGATAACAATTTCCGTTACAATGACAATCATGCCCACAATTTTGACAATTTACCATGAAATTCTCCTTTTTATACTATTTATCAAAAATTACAAGCTGCTTTTAACTGTTGTAACTCAATTCTTTTCATGTCATCTAGCGAATCTAACGCTGATTCGCCGATTTTTTCGTAATCAGGCGACCATTTGCACTCGATTCGCTCATCTTTTGTTGAAAAAGAGCAGGAATTGACTAAAAAGAACAAAATTAGAACAAAAAAAATTAAAAAGCGTTGATTTATAAGGGTTTTTTCTTGCATTTTTTGTAAAATAGTGCTTGCTTTCACTATTTAGTTATGGTATACTATTCCTATAATTTGAAAGGAAACACTATGAACACTTTTTTTAGTATTACAACAATTCTGGCTGCTATTATGGCAGTTGGTTCAATTGAGGATTGTGGAGGTCATTGTCTAGGACAAGAAAACTGGACAATGTTCGGAATAATGGTTGCCATAATGATTGGTTCTGTTATAATGACTATATTAACTATGAAGAAAGGACAATAACTATGATTAGAGTTGAACAAACTGCTGATACACTAGAACAAGGCGTAGCAAATATGATGGCTGGCGCTAAACTTGACTATCAAAGATGGTCTGAAAAAGGAGATGGTATGTCTTCTTATTCTCAACAGCAAGTTGCTGAATGGGACACTAAAACAAAAGTTTCTGAAGGAAAGAAATACATTAAAGTCGTACAAGAAAACGGCGTATTTTGTTTTATTTGTAAAACTGATTTTAAACACTTTAAAAAAGGTGATATATTGAAAGCCGCTGGTTACAATGCACCTGCTTTAAATTCACCTAGAGGTAATGTTCTTGATGGTAACTACCATATTCAATGGACTGGTCCTCTTTACTTAAAATAAGGATACACTATGAATAGAAGAAAAAAAGTTTTTGAAAAGGTTGTTAACCCTCTTATATCAAAACACATGATTGACCCATTTACTTACAAAGGCACTTGTATTGCCTCTGGCATACCAATCAAATACTTGTCATACTTTAAAGAAGTATCTGCTAATAAAAAAGCAATGAATATTAGATACAGATATAGAGGTAAGTCAGGTTTAAAGACTCAATATAAAACTGGTAAAGTAATGCACTATATTAGACCTCAATCATTTTGTCATATGAATGGTGCCGATACTTTCGCAATTTACCATAGGTAATAAATATGTCTTATGACTTATGTTGTCAATGACAAGTGTATAAAATGTAAACTAATGGATTGTGTGGATGTTTGTCCTGTAGATTGTTTTTACGAGGGCGAAAACATG
>MDTG01388639.1_pt1 | contig 11478 bp, 15 predicted proteins | sample 811421 | NCBI WGS metagenome assembly MDTG01 (sample SAMN05326645, study PRJNA326480) | marine metagenome | isolation source: seawater | place: Pacific Ocean: South East | collected 2011
AACGGCCTGCCCGCCCGAGATCTGCACCATGCGCCTGTATCCTTTTGTAAGTCTGAAAACAGTTTATGCAGATTTGGCCCCATCGACCAGCGGAATATATGCGATCTGTTGTGTTGATTTTGCCTGCGCTGCGGCGCTGGTGCCAGCTTAGCACTATGTATTTATTTGGTCTGCTCTCGCGCAGTTAACTCTGTGCGCGACTGTGCGCTGCGCCGCTGTCCTACGATGGCCCTCGGCGCCAATCTGACAGCCAGGACAAGGTTTCTGACACGCGATCCTCGAGAGGCACGTCTAACAAATGATCAAATGCGGTCACCATACGCGCAGGCGTTTTGGGCGCAGCTTTGGAGCCAGTACCGCGCGCCACATCGTCAATTAAATTTTGCATTTGCCGTTCCGTAAGCCAATGCGGCGTTCCGATAATTACCCAAGATTGTGACCCGGCGTTTATCCCCTCCGCCAACATCGTGTAAGCTAGATCTGACACGCTCACCCAATTTTTGGCCTCAAGCCCATAGGCCTCATGGCCCGAATCCAAATCCTGCCAAAGGCGCTCAATCTCATTGCAGAAGCGTTGCCCAGGGCCAAAGATTTGGCCCGCTTGAAATTGGGTGGCCGAAATACCCGTGTCTTGGCCCCAAGCATCCAATAGTTTACACCAATCGGCTTGCTCGATTGATTTGGCGAGCCGCGTAGTTGTTTCATCAAAAAACTCTGGGCCGATCGCAAATAATAGTGATTGCATTCAACGAGCCTTGTGCCATGTGCCATGCCGATCAAAGAGATGCGATTGGGCATCTGGCCAAGCAAAGTTATGTTCTGCGGCAGACTATAGGCAGACCAATAGGGCCGCGGGTGCTTCGCTGCATCTTTTTGCTTCGAGCGGTGTACACCAAAACCATTGAAGGGACCGGCGGGTTTGAAAAGTGTTTTGAAAAACGTGGCAGCAATCGGAAAAATAGTTTTGGATGAAATGGAGTGTTGAAATTGCAGGGTCACCGGACGGTCTTCAAACCGATCAATCCCCGCGTTGCCGAACAAACGCCATGGCATCGCAATCGCATCTGTCTGCTCTGGCACGGCCGCGAACAGGTCATGCAAGCTAACCTCACCGAGATGCACGTTGATAAATTCATCCACATCACAGACAACGACCCAATCGCATAACTTGCGCAAAGGATGCTTCCACGCCGCCTTGAGCGCCTGCCATTGCGGGCTTATCCCCTGTGGCATCTTCTGTACAATGTGATGTAGCACCACGTGCTTGGCCAATACGGCCAGCAGTTGATCCGTGACGTCATCACAATCATTGGTATAGACCAACAGATCCGTCACCCCGATAGCCCGCATATGCGCCACCCATTCGACGACAAAGGGAGCCTCATTTCGCAGGGTGGTCACTGCAAGAATACGCATAAAATAACTTTCTAAGCGCCCAAGCGTTACGCATTTTTTTGGCGCAGTTCAATCACCGTATAACTTTTTTTATCGGCGCGCCCCCTGCCCCCTCTTGCTCTGGCGGTAGTTTGTGCCAAGTTGGCGCAAAGGGGAGGATATATGGAAGCGGATTTTGTCATAATTGGATCGGGCTCAGCAGGATCAGCCATGGCGGCCCGGCTGTCTGAGGATGGTCAACATTCCGTGATCGTTCTCGAATATGGAGGCAGTGATGCCGGGCCCTTCATTCAAATGCCCGGTGCGCTCTCCTATCCAATGAATATGCCCATCTATGATTGGGGCTATCGCTCTGAACCAGAGCCGCATTTGGGCGGTCGGCAATTGGCCTGCCCCCGCGGCAAGGTGATTGGTGGCTCCTCTTCTATAAATGGCATGGTCTATGTGCGTGGCCATGCGGGTGATTATGACCATTGGGCCGAAAGTGGCGCCGAAGGCTGGTCCTATGCGGATGTACTGCCCTATTTTCTGCGCATGGAAAATTGGCACGAGAGCGGCCAGGGCGGCGATCCCGATTGGCGCGGCAAAAGCGGGCCGCTGCATATCAGCCGCGGTAAACGCGATATTCCGCTGCATCAAGCTTTTGTGGAGGCAGGCCGCCAGGCGGGGTTCGAAGTCACCAAAGATTATAACGGTGCGCAGCAGGAAGGGTTTTCGCCGATGGAGCAAACCGTCTGGCGCGGGAGACGCTGGTCTGCGGCCAATGCCTATCTCAAGCCAGCTCTGAAGCGGTCCAATCTGACGCTGCACAAATGTCTCGCGCGTCGCCTTATCCTCAAAGACGGTCGCGCCGTCGGGGTGGAAGTCTCCAAAGGACAAAAAATCTCTGTAGTCCGTGCCCGCCGCGAGGTGATTGTCGCCGCTTCTGCGATCAACTCTCCCAAACTCTTACTCCTTTCGGGCATAGGGCCCGCGGCGCAGCTGACGCAAATGGGGATAGAGGTGCAGGCAGACCGACCCGGCGTGGGGCAAAACCTGCAAGATCATTTGGAACTGTATATCCAGCAGGCCTGCCTACAACCTATTACGCTCTACAAATATTGGAATCTCTTCGGAAAACTGCGCGTCGGTTTGGAATGGATCGTCAATAAATCTGGCCCCGGTGCGTCGAATGCCTTTGAATCTTGTGCGTTTCTGCGCTCAAAACCGGGTGTGCGCTATCCCGATATTCAATATCATTTCTTGCCGATCGCCGTGCGCTATGATGGGCAAGCCGCTGCCGAAGGCCATGGGTTCCAAGCCCATGTCGGGCCCATGCGGTCTGCCTCGCACGGGGCGGTGACGCTGCGCTCTGGGGATCCGAACAAAGATCCTAAGATCCTATTCAACTATATGTCCGATCCGCAAGATTGGAGCGATTTTCGCCATTGCATCCGTTTGACTCGCGAGATTTTTGGCCAGGCTGCTTTTGACCCATTCCGAGGCAAAGAAATTCAACCCGGCGCAGAGCTTCAAAGCGACGCGGAGCTTGACGGTTTCATCTCTGAGCATGTGGAAAGCGCCTACCATCCCTGCGGCACCTGCAAAATGGGTCGCAGAGAGGATCCTATGGCGGTGGTGGATTCCGAATGCCGGGTGATCGGAGTGGACGGGCTGCGCGTGGTGGACAGCTCCATTTTCCCACGCATCCCCAATGGCAACCTGAACGGACCGTCCATCATGGTCGGCGAAAAAGGCGCCGATCACATTCTGGGCAAACAGCCCCTGCCCAAAGACAATAGAGCCCCCTGGGTCAATCCAAGGTGGGAAACCTCAGACAGATAGACCATCGGCATGGCAAGAGAGCCAGACTTAAGCGCCTCTCGCGGGCGTTTGGCACCAGAGCTCCACGCAACAGAAATCGACCCACAGGCCGGCCGCGCGCTGACCCTGCCCCGAAAACCGGGTCCGTTATGCCTGTACCGGCATGAGGCTATGAGGCGGCCTGCCCTATTTTTGCAGCTGTCAAATCTACCGCGGCGCTAGGCGACAATCTTAGCCAGCGTAGCGGCGCGAAGATCTTCCTCGCTGACGCCCTCTGCCATCTCCACGATCGCCAATCCGCCCTCAACCACATCCAGCACCCCAAGATTGGTGATGATACGGTCCACAACACCTGCGCCAGTGAGCGGCAGGCTACAGGCCGGCAGCACTTTGCTTTCGCCCCTCTTGTTGGTGTGATCCATGACCACAACAACCCGGCCCACGCCAGCCACCAGATCCATGGCACCGCCCATACCTTTGACTAGCTTGCCCGGGATCATCCAATTGGCCAAATCGCCATTTTCCGCAACTTCCATCGCGCCCAGGATCGCCATGGCAATCTTGCCACCACGAATCATTCCAAAGGACGTCGCGCTGTCGAAATAGGCAGTTTGCGGCAGTTCGGTAATCGTTTGCTTGCCCGCGTTGATCAGATCAGGATCAACCTCATCTTCTCTTGGAAAAGGGCCCATGCCCAACATGCCATTTTCCGATTGTAAGGTCACCTCAACCCCCTCGGGGATATAGTTGGAAACAAGCGTCGGAATTCCGATACCCAAATTCACATAGGTGCCATCTTCCAACTCTTGCGCGGCCCGCGCGGCCATTTGGTTGCGGTCCCAGCCTTTTATCTCTGTGGCCATTATGATGCCCTCACTGTACGTTGTTCGATCCGTTTCTCATGGCGGCCTTGAATGAGCCGGTGCACGTAGATGCCGGGCAGATGAATATGATCGGGATCCAAACTTCCCGTGGGAACAATCTCCTCAACCTCGGCAATGCAGACCTTGCCACACATAGCCGCTGGCGGATTAAAATTCCGCGCCGTTTTGCGGAAAATCAAATTGCCAGTTTCATCGGCCTTCCAGGCTTTTACAATCGACAGATCTGCAAAGAGCCCAGTTTCGAGAATATAGGTCTCGCCATTAAACTCTTTATGCTCCTTGCCCTCTGCAATCACCGTGCCCACTCCGGTCTTGGTATAAAATCCCGGAATTCCGCAACCAGCGGCGCGCATCCGTTCCGCCAAAGTGCCCTGCGGGTTGAATTCAAGCTCCAGCTCCCCTGAGAGATATTGCTTCATGAATGTGTCATTCTCGCCCACATAGGAGGAGATCATCTTTTTGACCTGCCGCGTTTGAAGCAAGATGCCGATGCCAAAGTCATCCACACCGGCATTGTTCGATGCAAAAGTCAAATCCTTGGTGCCAGCCTCTCGAATCGCGGCCAATAGATTTTCCGGCAAACCACACAGACCAAACCCCCCAGCAGCAATAAACATCCCATCAAACAACAGCTCTTCAAGAGCCTCGCTGGCGGATCCATATAGTTTTTTCATGAGCAAACCGTCCTCTTCGTTCCCTTGACCTCAAAACCACTGAATAAACTATCGGTCAAGGCTAAGCAGCTGTTTTGCGCATCATACGCGGTTAAAGAAACAGCACAATTGCGCGACAGGACCAGTTTTGTGATTTCACAAGACTGGATTGCTCATCGTACAAAGATGCAGAAGTTTACAAATGATTTTGTAGACAACAAAGTTTTTGCAGCGGTGAACAATAGACAGGCAATCATATCAGGCGAGATGAATGAAGCGGATCAAGCTAAAATGGATGCACATGCAACACTTGCTGAGAGCGTAGCATTTGATACACTCGCCTAAGTCACGGTGGAAGCCTTAACTTTAGCTCAATGGATTAAAGGCACTTAGCCGCATTCAAAACAGTCTGACTGCAACATGTGCCGCCTCTAGCTTTTGTAACACACTTTTAGCGTACTTTGTGGCCTGTAATATTGAAGGCAGACTGCTTCCATATTTAGACTAGATTAAAAAGAGACTGTTTTTAGAATTGGACTAACGATGCTGCGTGTTAAAATGAGAGGATATACGAATGAAAACCCAAGTTATGACATTCAATATAAGCAATACTTTTGAGGAGTGGGCTAACAATTTTGATTCGCACCGTGAAATTCAAGCAGCAGCAGGTATGAGGCCTTTATTCCGAGGCCCTCATGAAAACGATCCCCAGAAGGTATGTGTAGTTCTCCAAATAGAGGACGAAGAGAAAGTTGGAGCATTTATGGCAGAGAATGAGGCAGCGATTTTGGACTCGGGTCACCTGCTCGAAACAACAGAGAGCAATACTTATTTGTAACCTTTTGGTTTAAATCTTTTCGTAAACGATTTGGAACGTTTTGTTTCCCTTAACGCCACAGTTACGGCATCTGGCTCTCTGGCGTACTTCGTTGGCTATGGTATCGCCTCCTACGACAGCTATCAGATTTGCTACCGCGAGCATCGTATGGTGCTTACAAAGGCCGCAGGTAATGCTAAGTTGGTGCTTGGGGATGTAAGAGAGTTTGGTCATTGGCACTTATTTTCTTAGAGAACGTTCACCTCGTTCAGTATTTTTAAAAGCAAGGGTTAGTGGTGCCTGAGCCAGACCTCAATAATTTCGTCAGGGGTTACTTCGCCTAAGTCCCCGTCCTTGTGTTTTAACAACTTATCAAAACCTTTCATCAGGCTTGCTTCTTGGCTTGGTGACAAGTTTTTCAAATTGTCTTTGCCGATAACACTGAAAATTCGTTCATAATAAGACTCACTAAGCATTTTAGCCTCCCATGATTACACAATGGGTTCTTAAAAAGGCAAGTTCAGACTAGACTTTCACACAGGCTATTCAATTATTTGTTATTTTTAATTTGATTGCATGAACTTGTAGTCAATGCTTCTATAACCCATGAATTTAACATAATACATCAAGGCCAATAATTCAATAGCTTGACCATTCGGCACTAACATCAGTGCAAATCGTCACCAGGAGCGCTAAGACCAGAAAGTGGATCGCCCGCATTGGCTTAGTGAGGTGTTTAGTCATTATTGGGCTATTTACTAACTGACACGATCAAATCGGCATCAATCAAGATGTTTTCATGCTGGTATTGATTTCTTATCGGCGCGACCACGTTTTTACTCCACTCATTCATTGCATTTATGGCGTCAGCACCTGAGGCTGAGACAAATGCCGTCATTCTAGTGGGATCATTGCGGTCTTTGTTAATATCAACTGATATGTTATCTGCGGTTAATGGATTTTCCCATGCAAGCCACATTTGCTTTAATTCCTCAATAAAAGCATCATTATCCGCTTCTGATGTGAACTTATTGATGTTTAGTCGCTTTAATACGGCCATTTGATTTCTCCATGAGTATCATCCGCAGACTGCCAAAGAACCAACCCATCCGCAAACCAAATCTTTACCTTGGATTTCCCCTGCAAAAAGGGCCAACCCAATTCGTTTAGTTTTGAATCTAGGGGGCCCCAGCAGCCTCACAGAGTGGCTCGTACAAGCAGGATTGCGTAGGTTTATGAAGTCGTGTCCATCAATCCATTTGGTTGCTCCAACGTACTTTCATGCGCTGTAGGGCTGTCGCCACCCATACCGTGGAACGTCCAGAAGCCGTCTGTACTTCACGCTCATGTTGTTATCCACGCAAGCACCGATAGTAAAATGCCTTACTTATCCCAAGCTGCTCCTGAACCTGCACACACTGCACACCAGCTTCAACTAATGCCTTAACCTTGTTTGCCTGTCGCATAGCTGTCGGAACACGTCCTTTATACTTTCCCTCGGCATTCGCCCTCTTGATGCCTTCGACCTAACGTTCTTTCATCATCTCACGTTCGAACTGTGCGACAGATACCATCATGTTAAGGATCAGTTTGCCTGTGGCTGTAGTTGTATCGATAGTCTCACTACCAATCGACAGGATAACCAAGCCAGCACCTTTGGCTTCTATCTGCTGTAGTAGCTCACCCATGTGCATCACATTACGAGCCAGACGATCTAGTTTGGTAACGACCAGCTTGTCACCCTCACGAAGCATATCAATAGCTCTGTCGAGTTCACCTCGTGAAGCTACTGCTGATACTTGCTCTTTGAACGTAAGTTCAGAGCCGTACGCCTCTAACTCGACCAACTGTGAGTCAAACCCTGCTTGCTGGTCTGTCGTACTCGTTCTGGCATATCCGATAAGCATCTTGGTCTCCTGTTGACTCATATGATTTTAACGGGCTGATGAGCCTATAACTGTCTCAGAACTGAGGCAAGCTATTGAGACGGATTGATGCTAAAAGAGGGTATTAGAATGTCTCAGATAGATGACGCACTTGGGCGAGTCCTATTGAGACATATTTCAATCTGGTAGTTGTATTTAATGTCAGTTCCGCTAGCGTATTCATATAATCAAGTCTCACGGGAGTATATTAATGCGACATCTTTCAACAATTTTGACTACTATTTGTCTGATGTGGGCTACGTCGGCAGCGACAGAACCCGTTCTTGGTGTTTGGAAGTCAGAACCTGGAGAAACGGGTGGTTACATCCATGTGGAAATCATGCCGTGTGAAAATAATTTATGCGGAATAATCATAGAAGTCGTCGGCAATGACAATCGTTCGATAATCGGCCGTAATATAATCAATGATATGAAGATTAAAGGTAATGGTAAATATAATGGTGGTACGATCTGGGCGCCCGATACCGATAAAACCTATAGATCACATATGACACTTGATGAAGATGTACTTACCGTTAGCGGGTGCGTGGCAATGATTTTGTGTAGAGGGCAAAAATGGACGCGCCTAGATTAACTTACCCCCACAGTGGAAATTAAAGCCCACGGAGGGACCACAGGGCTAAACTCCTGATAATGCTTCGTAAGCCAAACCCTGACGAGACTGCCTGAATTAGTAAAATCCCTCCACAGACCATCCTACAATGGCTGTCCAGCTAAACTGGGTGCAACAATCACATAGACCTTAGCCAGTAATGCAGCGGCTATGATGATTAGGCAGATTTGTGTGGTTCGGTTTTGCATAGGTACAGTTTAGCACTGATGAAAGCCGCTTGGGAAGCACAACCTTTTTAACCCAGTGCCTAACAAAACTATCATACTCAATGTGATAACTCAAATTCTGCTCCTTAGAAGAAACATAAAACCGCTTCTCTTTTGCTAGGTGTCGCAAGACTATGCGGATCTGGGTCTTTAAAAATCTTGAAATCCAAAATTTAACATGAGATTTTTAATCATTAGTTGACTTCTATCTTGTTATAAGTTGTTTTTTCAGAACAATATCTTGTGATCTAATTTGAGTTTAGTGTGATGTTTGCAACGATAAACAGCGAAACATATTTCAGACCTTAAATGTATCTGCAATTGATGTCACTTTGATGAAAATAGCGAAAAGCTATAAAAAATTGAGGCAGAAAAATGACTATCGAAAAATACGATCGCTCGGGCGGTTATAAGTACGTTGCTTATGATAATGATGGTAAGGTATTGATTATTACATCTAGCAAAATCGCATTGAAAACAGCGTGCTACTCAATCAAGAAGTAAGCCGCAGATGGTGCTGCTAGTTCGTAGAGAACTGTGATTGGTAATTGGTGCGTCATAAATGTTGCACCAAACCTACGGCCCACTTGCATGACCCTCAACCTTGTCTCCCACTTCAAATCAGGACGCTCCAGCATGCACCAATCGTGGAAGGCGTTATCACTGAGGTACATATCACGACCCCCTAGTTACGAGTTAACTTCTGTTTAGCTTAGTTAGTATAGCAATAGTGTTAATAACATATGTCTTAATAACTGGTGGTTCTATTACTTGAGAGGTGCGAGGGCATATAGCAAGCCTTTTCGCTAATGCTTATAAAATGATAATTTTTCTCCGCTCACTATGCGCTCGTCCCTACAGTCTGTCTCTATCTTGAAAACGGGAAACATAGGTCGCCAGTCCAATTCGATATTTAGACTAGGTAATTCCAAGCACAAAGGTTGTAGATGAACTTGAACCTATGTTCATTGTGAATATTAGAGTATTCCGAAGAGAAGAGGACGGAACCATGAGTGGGCAAAGACGGTGGATCAAAGTTTGGGCCAGAACAGTTGGTATGCCAGTCGGAGCTACCGATGACGACAAACCTGAGTTCCTTCCTATCAAGCAGTCAGATGTTACCAAGGCTCTCGCCTTCCGGACCTTCTGGATCGTTCTCCATGTTGTCACCTGCCTTATGATCGTAGCTGGTAACGGCAGAACACTTGGCTGGTGGTAGTTGAGCCATGATCACCTTAGGCGTCATAGCTATTATAAACATTCTTTCAACTCAAGCAGTGGCCCACAGTGGTGGCTTGAACAAACAGGGCTGCCATGCAGGTTCCCAACCTCACCACTGCCACAAAAGTGCTAAGGTGGAACCTTTAGCCTCCTCAAACTCGACCATCTTAAGTGGAACAGTCACTCATGTGCGAGATGGCGACACGATAGAAGTAAATGGTGTTGCTGTTAGGCTATCGGCTTTAGACTGCCCAGAGAGTAACACTCGACAAGGCGAGCAAGCAACAAAGATCGCCAAGCAATTTGAAGGCTCACAAGCTATGTGTGAACTCACGGGTGCAAAGTCCTACGACAGACTGGTTGGTTACTGCACAGTTGGTGGCACTGACTTTGGACTCTACATGATGCAGAACTCTTCATGTGAGGTTTGGGAGAAGTATGACGTCTGGAACAGGTATTAGACTGGTGATCGCACTCGGCAAACCCAACGTGGAAATTAAAGCCCACGGCAACGCACATACGCTAAACCTCTGATAATGCTTCGCAAGCAAACTGGTCGCAGCACTGGCACTATCTCTTCGTGATAACGACAATCACAGCAGCGGCATTGTTAACTTCATTATGGCTTTGCATTACAAAGCTAAAGTGGGAACCAATCACACAGAATTGCAGCAAGCCAAATAATCTCTGGGCTTGTTTTATAGTGACAAAATGGGCTGAGCTTTGTCATTCAAGGATGCTGAGTGGTCTAGATGCCCACCTCAAGTAGTTTTGCTCTGGCAGTTCTCCGAATAGGAAAGCTCATCAAACCCTTGGGGATCTAATTTCGTAATAGCGATTCAATTGCTTTCCGGGTAGGCATGGAGGGTGCTGTACCCGGTCGAGTTACAGAGATAGCGGCGGTCGCTGTGCCAAAACGGATCGCCTCAAGTGGTGAGCGCCCTTCAGCAATGGCAGCTGCAAAACCACCATTGAAAGCATCGCCCGCACCAGTCGTCTCAACCACCGGGCCTGCGTTGATTGCAGGCACGTGCACTGAGTTGCTTCCGTCGTGATAAAGGCAGCCATTCTCACCGAGCGTAATTATGGCTCCGCCTGCACCTTTGGCGAGCAATGCTTCGGCTGCAGCAACCGCATCTTTTGGTGAGTTGACTGTGATTCCGGTGATTGCCTCTGCTTCGGTTTCATTTGGGGTCACAAAATCGCATAGAGCAACCATGGAGGCAGGTAGCTCTGCAGCCGGTGCTGGATTGAGGATTGTAGTTGCACCAGCTTTTCGGGCGCACGCCAAAGCGTATTCAGCGGCATCAATTGGTTGTTCAAGTTGAGTCATTAAGACTTTGCACTGCTTGATGACTTCGGCATGACTGTCTATATCCAAGCGACTGATTGTTGCGGCAGCTCCTGGACAGACAATAATGGCATTATCCCCGGTGTTTTCATCAACAAAGATGTAGGCGGCACCTGTGTAGTCGTCGGCATGCTGCGTAGCCAGAGACGTTACACCCGCTTTTTTCCAGGTTGCCAATGCCATATCGGCAAATGGGTCCTTACCAAGTTTCGTGATGAACCCTACCGAAGCGCCAGCCATTCCAGCAGCGACGGATTGATTAGATCCTTTGCCACCCGGACCGAGTGCAAAGGACTGCCCAAGGATAGTTTCACCCATCCGTGGCTGACGTTGGGCTCGATATGCCGTGTCAGCAACAAAAACCCCTAGAACAACGACATCAAGGGTCATTCGTCTGGCCCAACAACGCCTTTACGCAGGATAAAGCAGCCATAAAACCGGCGTTCGCCCGTTTGAATTACCGCATAGCACTTGCGTGCCAGATCATAAAAAGCGAACCGCTCAACGCTTATCATTGGGCGGGGTTTTCCTTCAGCGAGATTGATCTGATCTTGCACTTCTTGTTGGGTCTCTGGTAGTTCATCTGGGG
>MDTG01007436.1_pt1 | contig 11477 bp, 10 predicted proteins | sample 811421 | NCBI WGS metagenome assembly MDTG01 (sample SAMN05326645, study PRJNA326480) | marine metagenome | isolation source: seawater | place: Pacific Ocean: South East | collected 2011
ATCTGGATTTCTTTTTTCTAGAGCTGTTTTAAATACTGTCTCAGACCAACTTCTCATGGTTGGAATTAATGTTTCAGCATACTCTCTAGATGTCATACTAGATTTGTTATTATCATAATGAACTTTGAAAGGACAATCAGTAAACATAGTTTTGCAAGACTTAAGGATTAGTCCTGATTTAGATACCTCTGATTTTGGATCATCAAATGGTTTTCTAAATTCTTCAACAGTTCTATAATGTTGTGTAAAAGTAGCATTAATAAATTCCTCATTAGTAATAATTCCATTTGTTTCTAAATTTTTCCAATGTTTAGCAAAATTATTAAACATATTATGTCCACCAGTATTACCTAAATACCGACCTTCTTCATCAATACCAAAATTTATACAAATAAATCTTCCGCCAGAGATTAATTCTTTTGCCCTATTCAATAAGATTGTTTCCCAATCTTTGAGTGCTTGAATTTTAAATTTCTTTTTTTCATTTTCATTGGATCCAACCATATGAACATGATCTTTAATTAAACAGGGCCTTTCAGACACATAATGCATTGCGGTAGCAGAAAAACCCAAAGATAAACTATCATTGCTTATTAATTGTTTATGAAAACCAGTTCCACAACCATGTACAAAAACATTTTCAAATTTATTTTGATAAGCGAAGTCAGGATTGCCTTGCATGCCCTGCATCATCCTAAATAAAACTGAAAAATCATTAGAAGCTAAATCAGTATATAATATTTCTATTTGTCTATTATCATCAGAATTTTTAATCATTTTAATAATATTAAACCACATTTCTTGACTTGTACCACCATCAGCGCTACCAAAATCAGCAATTTTTAAAATTTTATTTTTTGGAATTGATTTAATAGCATCTTCAACTACTATTTGCATTTTATCTATTGCATTTTTAGCACCAACTGTTTTTTGAGAATAATATCCTTCACCCTTCATTGATAAAACAGATTGAGTGTTAAGATTAGGGTTAGGCATATAATAATATTAAACTTATTGAAAAATTATAAAAGTATTTATTCATAAAATTTTAAATTTTTATTAAAGTATCTTGGAATTTTTTTTCCAGTTTGTGATCTTTTACCTATCCAAAAATCAATGTTCTCCAATTTTCTATTTTTAGAACCTGTATTCCATTCTAATCCATCTACTGGATTTATCGCAATTATATCTGATAGAGCATCCTTATCTTTAATTTTTATCAGTTGCACACCCACTCCCTTTTGCAATTCTGGAACTGATGAAGCATCAAAAGCAAGCATTTTTTGTAATTTTGAAACACATATTAGGTGAGATTTTTCTAAAGAAAATACTTTTATTAATGAGTCATTATTTTTAAGATTAAAAAATTGCTTTCCCTTTTTTTGGTTTGTAATTAAGTTATTAATATTACTTATAAAGCCCTTACCATTTTTTGAAGCGACAAATATTTTATTATGATTTGAAGATAATAACCCAACCACTTTGTCATTTGTGATACTGTCAACAAAATAAACAAATGATTTTGGGTTAGAATTTCCGCTCGGTATTTCATTTGGATCAATAGTAAACACTTTTCCTGATGATACAAAAATCATTAATTTTTGATTAGATAATAGTTTTACTGAATATAGAATATCTCTATTATTTTTTTTAAGACTATCATATTCAACATGATCTTTCACACGTTTAAGATTAAAATCTTTATTTATTGTTATTGTATATTTTTCAATTTCTTTAAATTCATCTAAATTAATGTCAGTACTATAATTAGTCTCTTTTAAAATAATAGATTTTCTATTTTTTATGGCAGGATCAATTTCATTTAATATGATATTTAGTTCATTCAAAATAAATCCATTTAATGTTTTTTTATCTGTTATTAATTTATTTAAATATTTTAATTCACTTTTTAATTCTATCATTTCTTTTTTTAAATTTTTTTCATCAATTTTTTTTAAGGAACCAAGACGCATTGATAAAATAGATTCAACTTGTAATTCTGACAATTTAAAAATATAAATTAATTCCTTTTTAGGATTATCTTTTGTCCTTATTATTTTAATAATCTTATCAAGATTTTTGAAAACAATTTGGTATCCTTTCAAAATTTCTAATCTTTTTTTTATTTTATCAATATTAAATTTTGATTTTCTTTTGATGGATGTTTTACGATGATCTAAAAAGTTTAACAGAATTTCAATTAATCCAATTTGTTTTGGCTGGAAACCATTTATTAATACGTTAAAGTTACATGAATATTTAATTGAAAGATCAGTAAACTTAAAACATAATTCCGTTAACTTTTTGAAGTCAATATTTCTGTTTTTTGGTTTTAGAACTATTCTAATATTTTCATCAGACTCGTCCAAGACGTCATCTAATGGTATTTTTTTTGCATTAATTAAATTTGATAATTGTTCAATTATTTTGATTTTATTAACTTGATATGGAATTTCATAAATTATAATTTGATATAAGCCATTTTTTAAATCCTCTTTTTTCCATCTTGAATTAATGATTAATGAACCCTTGCCTTTGGAATAAATCTCTTTTTTATCACTCTGACTTAATATAACTTCTCCTCCAGTTGGAAAATCTGGACCATCTAGAAATTTAAGTATTTGTGATATTTTAGCATTAGGATTTTTTATCAAAAACACTAAACAGTTTATAAGTTCACTTATATTATGAGGTGGTATATTAGTTGCCATGCCGACAGCAATTCCCATTGCTCCATTTATTAATATATTAGGTAATTGAGAAGGAAGTACTTCAGGTTCTAAATTTTGACCATCATAATTTTCTTTATAGTCGACAGCATTTTCTTCTATTCCATCAAAAAAATAATTAGTATATTTTTTTAACTTCGCCTCTGTATATCTCATGGCTGCAGGGTTATCTCCATCAATATTTCCAAAATTTCCCTGACCATCAATTAACTGGATTCTAGTCGAAAAATCTTGAGCCATTCTTACTAAACTATCATAAATAGCCTGATCTCCATGAGGATGAAATTTACCCATTACATCACCAACAATTCTTGCAGATTTCTTGTAACTTGATGTATTAAATAATTTTAATAGATACATAGAATAAATTATTCTTCTATGGACTGGTTTTAAACCATCCCTAACATCTGGCAATGATCTAGATACAATAGTTGATATTGCGTATGATAAATACTTTTGGCTTATTACTTTGTCTAATTTTTGTTCAAAATATTTATTCATATGTATTGACTTGATCAATAATTAGTTTTTTAAATAATAGATAGTGATTTGGCAAATGCAGATTTATGCTAGATAAGTGGTAATTTTTAAATATTGTTTCAAAAATTTGAAAAACATTAATCAACAATTTATATTTAAATTTTTTATCTTTATCTAATAAATCATGTGGAAAGTAAATACAATTTTCATTTTTTATATTTGAAAATTCTAAAGTTTCTAAATTAAAATATTTATAATATTTATATTTATTATAATCAATTTCATATCCAATTATTTTTAATAAATTAAATAAAAATAGGCAAAAAAATACTATCCATTTTTTTCTTTTATTAAGGATATCAATTAAATCATAATATAAATTAAAAATATTTTTAACTATTTGGCCATCAATAATAGATAAATTAATTAATGATATTGAAGCAAGCAAACAATTAACTTTATATTTGTCATCAATTATTGATGAAATTAAAGGAGCAGACAATTCACCATTAATAATTGCTGGTTTATTTTGATTATGAGTAACATTAAAATTTAGAAAAAAACCAATTTGAAAAATATTTTTTTTTTTTTTAGATTGTCCTCCATAAACAATCCCAGATATTATTTCATCTGTATTTGATAAAAATTTTATATAAAGATCATTTTCTTTAGTGATTTTAGTAAATAATATTATACCTTTATATTTTTTTTGCATCTCTTAACTTAATATTAATATATAAATGTACTTTAGATTTTAGAATTTTAGAAATAAAATTTTGACTTTTTGTTCTGATTTGTTTTATTTTAGAACCATTTCTTCCTAGAATTATTTTCTTATATCTTTCTGTTTCAATTATAAGATCTTGTTTAATTTTAAGATCGCCATTTTTTAAGTAATTAAAATATTTATTTTCTACAATAACGTTGTAAGGTATTTCTTTATGTAAAACGGATAATATTGAGTTTCTTGTTGATTGATTAGATATATAAATATCATCTTTATTTGTTATTTCATTATTTTTATAAAGCCATTTAGAATTGTAAGTATTTTTTATAAAAAAGTCTTTTAAATTTTTAATTCCCTTTTTATTTTTACAAGATATTGAAAAAAAATCATAAATATCATATAATTTTTTAAGTACTTTAATATAAGAAGTTAATGATTTTTTTGTTTCAATATCATTTTTATTAAATACTACTATAATCTTTTTATTAACCTCAAGTAATTTTGATAAGTATTTTTGAATTTGCTTCAAATTAATAATATTAATATCTATTAATAGCAAAATAATATCTGATTTGTTAATTCCTTCCCAAATATTCTTATTTAATAATTTATTTCTGATATTTTTATCAAAAGTAAAATTTATTCCAGGAGTGTCATATAATATTATTTGATGATTTTTAATATTTAACACTCCTTCAATAATATCTTCTGTGGTATTAATTTTTTTATTAGAAATGGATATTAGCTCATTAACTAATAAATTTATTAAAGTTGACTTTCCTGCATTTGTTCTACCGACAAGACTTACTTTAAGAAGTTTTGTTTTCATTAATATGATTTAGAGCTTTTAAAGCAGCCTTTCTTTCAGCTTCTCTTATTGATGAACCTGTTTCAATAATTTTATCTAGAGTTAGAACTTTTAGCGAAATTTTAAAAATTGGAGAATGCGGTGGTCCTTTCTTACTTAAAAGCTTATATTCTGGTAATTTTTTATATTTCTGTTGAGATAGTTCTTGTATAGCTGTTTTTGGGTCAAGTATTTCTAAAAGTTCAATATCTAGATATGATAACCAAAATTTTTTAACAAAATTAAAAGATTTTTGATAACCACCATCAACAAAAATAGAGCCTATTAAAGACTCTACAGAATCTGACATAATAGACATTTGCATTTTGGTATTATTTTTTTTAAAATCATACAGAAGTATTTTTTCCAATGATAAATCTTTAGATATTTTATATAAAAATTTTTTTTGCACTAAATAAGAAAATCTTTTTGATAAATCTCCTTCATTCAAATGATTAAATTTAAAATATAATAGAGATGAAATTATTAATCCAAGAACTCTGTCACCTAAAAATTCAAGTCTCTCAAAATTATCATCTTTATAATTATTTTTTTTATTATTAGTCAAAAAACTAGGATGTGTAAGTGATTGAGATAATAGATTTGTATTTTTAAACTTATATCCAATTTTTTTTTCAAAATTAAGTAATATTTTTTTTGATATCATTTAATTTTTTTAAAAATTCTTTCATACCTTATAGCATTGGGCCACTTCCATATTTCTAAAAATCTTGAATTCTCTAAAGAAAAGAAAATAAATTGAGCTTTTCCAACTAGGTTATTAAATGGTACAAATCCTACTGAATTAATGAACCTACTATCTTGAGAATTATCTCTATTATCTCCCATTACAAAGAAATGATTATTTGGTACTGTATATATATTTGTATTATCAACTATTCCACCATCTATAATATCAAGAACTTCAATTTCGTTTTCAAAAAAATATTCTTTATATTTTCTAATTCTTTTATTTGTTATATTTTTATCATTATCAATAAAATCATTCATCTTTTTTCTTAAGATTTTTGAATTATTAATAATAATATGTCCATCAATTATTTGAATTTTATCTCCTGGTAGTCCGATTACTCTTTTTATAAAATCAGTTCTATTGTTTTCTGGTGTTTTAAACACAACAACATCTCCTCTTTTAGGAATTTTAGAAAAAAATTTTCCAGGTAAGATTGGTAATGAAAATGGAAGTGAGTGTTTCGAAAAACCGTAGGAATATTTAGAAACAAATATAAAATCTCCAACTAATAAATTAGGCTTCATAGATCCAGAAGGTATATTAAATGGTTCAAAAATAAATGATCTAATTAACAATGCAATTATGATTGCTAAAAAAATAGATTTAAAATTTTTAAAAATTTTTTTAATTGATTTCATCAGAAATAATAACACTTGCTAATGCATAAAATTTTTCATCTGTTAATGACAACTCTATAGACTGTTTATTTTTAAATTTATTTTTCATATATTTTTTTGCATTATTATGAAGAATTATATACGGTTTACCATCTAAATTGTTTTTTATTTCAATATCTTTCCAAAAAACACCTTTAGCAAGACCAGTTCCAATAGCTTTTGCAAATGCTTCTTTTGCTGAATATCTTTTGGCATAAGATTCAACACTTTTTAATCTTTTTTCTGATGTGATTATCTCTGATTCATGAAAACATCTTTTTTTAAATTTCCAACCGTATTTTTTAATTATTTTTCTAATTCTATTTATATCAATTATATCAATTCCTATACCAGAAACCATTTAATTATCCTTTGAGTCTTTCTAAAGATGAAACTTCAGGTTCCATTCTCAATGCGGCTATAATATTCTGTAAATGATTAGCATCTCTTACTTCGATATCAATTATAATTTCAAAAAAATCTACATTTCTTACTGAAAAATTAATGTTTGAGATATTTCCATTATTTTTTGCTATTAATGTTGTTACCTTTCCTAAACTGCCAGGTTTATTATATAGCACAACAACAATTCTAGAATTTGACAAAGAGCTATTTTTGGTATTTTTATCCCAAGAGATATTTAACCATCTATCAGGCGTGTCTTGGTATGAAACTAATGTCTGACAATCAACTGTGTGAACTGCCACACCAATACCTGCTGTCACAATGCCAACAATCTTATCACCCTTTAGAGGAGAACAACAACCAGCAAGATGATATGACATACCAGCAGTTAAACCTCTTAACTGAATTGATTTTAAATTATCATGATTAAAATTTTTGTTTGGAATATAATTATATTCAGGATAAATTTTTTTTAGTACCGATACAGCGGTTATTTCACCAGATCCTAATAACTCATATAATTGATTTAAAGATTTTAGTTTATATTTGATTTTGATCTTTTCCTTAACACTTGAATTTAAATCGTAATTTTCTTTATGAAAAAAAGTGTGAAGTATTTCTCTTCCAAATAAAATATGTTCATCTTTTTTTTGTGACTTAAAAAATCTTCTAAGTTGTGATTTGACTTTTGTGGTAGCGGCAAATCTTTGCCATAAAGGCGATGGCTGTGATGCTTCTGAAGTAATTATTTCAATCTGATCACCATTTTTTAAAACTGTTTTTATTGGTTGTAATTTTTCATTAATTTTCGCAGCTACACATTGATCACCGACTTGGCTATGTATAGCGTATGCAAAGTCAATACAAGTCGCATTTTTAGGCAATTCAATAAGGTCACCTTTAGGAGTAAATACATATATATCATTTTGAAAAACTTTTAATTTAGAATTTTCGATTAACTCATCTTGACTATTTGAAGAATTCATAGAGTCAACTAAATCATGAACCCATTTATATTCTTTAGCATCTTTCTCTTTAACTTTTTTAGGATCCTTATATTTCCAATGGGCAGCAACACCAAAATCAGCTATTTGTTCCATGACATTAGATCGAAACTGTATTTCAATTTTCCTATTTTTAGGTCCCATAACTGATGAATGTAATGCCCTGTAGCCATTTGATTTGGGTGCTGATATAAAATCTTTGAATCTTCCATGTATATATGGGTATTTTCTATGTATAATACCTAAACATCTATAGCATTCTCTTGTTGAATTTGTAATAATTCTAAATGCCATAATATCGGATAGTTGTTCAAACGAAATATTTTTGTTTTTAATTTTATTCCAAATTGAATATGCGGTCTTAATACGGCCTTCTATTTTACAAAAAATATCCTCTGCTAAAAAATTCTTTTTGAGCTCATATCTTATTTCATCAATAATATTTACTTCTTTTGATTTTAAGTAGTCAAGTCTATCTATAATAGATTTTCTTGCATCAGGGTTTATTATCTTAAATGCTAAATCTTCTAGTTCATCTTGCCACTCCTTCATACCTAATCTTTGAGCTAAAGGAGCATACACCTCAAGAGTCTCTAAAGCTGTGGTTGTTTGTTTGCTATTATTTTTTATATAATTTAATGTTCTCATGTTATGTAACCGATCAGCTAGTTTAACCAAAATTACTCTTAAATCTTGAGTTGTTGCTAATATAAGTTTTTTATAATTCTCTCCAAATTTTTGATTTTTTGCTTTTAGAGAAAATTTACTAATTTTTGTAAGACCCTGAACAAGATCAGAAATTTGTTTCCCAAATTTTATATTAATTTCATCAATGCTTAAATCTGTATCTTCAACAGTATCATGTAATAATCCAGCCGCAATAGAATCTCCATCTAATTTTATAGAAGTTAGAATTTTAGCAACTTCTAGAGGATGAATTATAAAAGGATCACCTGATTTTCTTAACTGATTACTATGGGCATTTTCACTTAATTTCAATGCAATATGAACTTTTTCTTTCTCACTATTTTTCAAATAAAATGTTAATTTATCAAGTTCTTTAAAGATTTCCTTAATCATTGATAATTTTTGTAATATGAAATTAAATATCTAGATCTTTTTCTAAACCTTTAGAGTCTTGCTCTTTATCGTCAGTATTTAAGTCGACTTCATTTGTAGGGCTTGATTGAGATGTTAATCCATCACTTTCAAGTTGAGTATCTGCATTTTTTTCTTCTAAATTTTCATCTTCTAATAACTCCTCCTCTTCGTCAATAATTGAGAGAGTCTGATATTCTTCTATTAAATCATTTTTAAGTTTATCAATTGTTTGTGTTTCACTTGCAATTTCTCTTAAAGCAATAACTGTATTCTTATCATTATCTAGATCTACAGTTGGAGTTTCACCAGAATGAAGTTTTCTTGCCCTATTGGCAGCTACTAATACTAACTCGAATCTACTAGGAAATTTGTCTATACAATCTTCAACTGTAATTCTGGCCATTTGGGACTTATAGTTATGAAATATAAAAAGTAAACAATTTAATTGCTTTTTAGCAATCTAGATTTTTTAATATTCCAATCCTTTTCCTTGATTACATGCCTTTTGTCATATTTCTTCTTACCTTTTCCAATACCAAAACATAATTTTGCTAATCCTTTATTATTAAAATAAAGATTGATAGGTATCATAGACATTGAATTTTGTTTAATTAAGCCCAAAATCTTATTAATATCATTTTTTGATACTAGAAGCTTTCTATCTCTTGTTGGATTATAAATGACATCATTAGTTTTGTTATATTTCTTAATGTTGCAATTTGACAACCACAACTCACCATTACGCTCTAAAACATATGATCCTTGAAGTGATCCTGTATTTGTTCTCAAAGATTTGACCTCTGAACCTGTTAGTACAATTCCTGCATCTATTTTTTTTGTAAATGTGTAGTCGTAGTTTGCTCGCTTATTAGCGACAATTATTTTCATTTAAATTAGATGAATTTCTTTTAAACAGCTTCTTACCGAATTTTTCGTATCTTGACTAATTTCACATAAAGGTAATCTCGTATCTTGAGAACATAAGCCAAGTAAAGAAGCGGCGTACTTGACTGGGCCAGGACTGGACTCTAAAAATAGTGAGTGGTGAAGACTTGCTAATTTAAGATTTATTTCTTGAGATAATTTTAAATTACCTTCTCTCCATGCTAAATGCATATCAGAACATAACTTTGGCGCTATATTCGCAGTAACTGATATACATCCATGTCCACCTTGGGCTAAATATGCCAATGCAGTTCCATCTTCACCTGACAAATAACAAAATTCAGATGACATTATTTTATTAGTTAATAATGGTCTAAATAAATCATTTGTTGCATCTTTTACTCCCACAATATTTTTCAATTTTGATAGTTCAACCATAGTTTTTATTGACATGTCAACTATAGATCTGCCTGGAATATTATATATAATTATTGGAATTGATGTATTTTCAGCTATCATTTTATAGTGTTCAAATAAACCTGATTGTGTTGGTTTATTATAATATGGTGTAACAACTAAAGCTGCATCAGCTCCAGCTTGTTCAGCATGTTTGGTAAATTCTATAGCTTCAATAGTATTATTAGATCCTGTTCCTGCAATAATTGGAACCCTTTTATCTGAAATTCTAATTGTTTCTTCAATTATTTTTTTATGCTCATTATGGGATAAAGTTGGAGACTCTCCAGTTGTTCCACATGGTACCAAGCCATTAGATCCATTAACTATTAAAAATTCAATAATTTTGCTCAATGAATTATAATCTACTTCATCATTTATAAATGGTGTTATAACAGCTGGGATACTTCCAAAAAACATAACTAGACTTTTATGGCGGAGAGAGAGGGATTCGAACCCTCGGAAGGAGTTACCCCCTTCGCAGGTTTAGCAAACCTGTGGTTTAAGCCACTCACCCATCTCTCCTGTTGTTGGTTCATTGTATAAAGTACAATATATTAGATTAATATTTTTCCAACTCTTTTATTCTGTTTATAATAAAAGATCGAAGTCGGTAAAATAAATTTAATTCATTTTAAATAACAGAGATAAAGTAAGAAATGTATTGATCAAGAATTTAATCTAGCTCATAAAGATTTTCATAATTTTGTTTTAAACCAGAGTCTTGATCTTCTTTTAAAAGAATATAATTTTCAATAACTAATACATCTAATTCTGTCCCCATAAAGCATTTAAAAGCATCAATTGGTGTACATACTATTGGTTCCCCTCGAACATTAAAAGAAGTATTAACTAAAATAGGACAGTTTGTTGCTTTCATAAATGATTTGATCAACTTATAATATATATCATTAGTTTCTTGTTCAACTGTTTGAATTCTAGCTGAATAATCTACATGAGTTATTGCAGGCACTACCGATCTAGTCAAATTAAGTTTATCAATTCCAAAAAGTAATTTTTCTTTTTCTGTCATTTTTTTTTGTTTGTCTTTTTTCAAATCAGCAACATAAAGCATGTATGGACTATCAGTATTAAAATCAAACCATTCATTTACATATTCTTTCAAAATACTTGGTGCAAAAGGACGAAAACTCTCTCTAAATTTTACTTTAAGGTTAAGTTGTTTTTGCATATTGGGAGACCTCGGATCAGCTAAAATACTTCTAGATCCCAATGCTCTTGGCCCAAACTCCATTCTACCCTGCATCCAACCGATAGCTTTCTCTTTAAGTAAATAATTAGTGACCCTATCAATCATATCTAATTGATTAAATTTTTTAAATTTTGCACCAATTTTTTTTAAGCCATTTTCAATTTCTTTATCTGTATATTGTGGACCTAAATATGATCCTAACATTGAGTCTTTTTCTTTA
>MDTG01019797.1_pt1 | contig 11477 bp, 10 predicted proteins | sample 811421 | NCBI WGS metagenome assembly MDTG01 (sample SAMN05326645, study PRJNA326480) | marine metagenome | isolation source: seawater | place: Pacific Ocean: South East | collected 2011
AGACAAGCTGCAATTACCAATGAAATTTTAGAAATTGTTGGAGGAGCTGAGGCATTAAAAAACTAACAACAAGAGTATATATTAAAAAGAGCGCACCTTTAAGATGCGCTCTTTTTTTGTACATTAAATTAAAATGTTTTAGGCTCTTTTTATTTTTGGCACGCAATTTGAAAACAATACCATATAACCAATAAAACAGACCTCATGAAAATCTTCAAATTACTCTTAGTTTTGTTTATAAGCAGTGTTTTTTTTAGCTCTTGTACAGTAACAGATGACACCTTAGACAACTCTATTTCTTTAGGAGAGTTAATGTCTAGTTATGATTTATGGTATGTAGATATTCATAGAACCTCTGGTAATGGTGATGTTCCATTTGTATCAATTGCATTTACCTTATCTTTTGCTAATGGAAATATGTATGCTAACAACAATATTGTAGATGTTGGTTTTACAGGAAACGGTCTTGGTATTCAGGTAGGAAATTATGATACTTTTGGAACCTACTTAGAAACATTTCACGATATAGATGGGAGACATGATTTTGAGGTGGTACAGCTATCTTTAAATGAAATAAGAATCTTTGATACAGTTCAAAATGTAAGCTATGTACTTATTGGTTATCAGGCAGATGAATTTGATTATGATATGTTATTTTATGATAATATAGAATATTTTTTACAAGAATACGCGGCTTGGGAAAGAACAGCTATTAGTGTAGCAGGTACTCCAAACCCATTTGATAACGAACATTACTTACAATTTACACCAGAAAATAATACAACATTTTATTCTTCTCATGATTCGTTTGGCACAAATATTGATAATTTATTTTGGGATTTCACTGGCAATTATGAGGTTTTTGATGTTGTAGGGTTTGAAAACTTAAAAATGCTTACACTTAATTATGAGGTAGGAGATGTTGAAGAATTTGAATTAACTGTTGTGAATGATCAAAGAATAGAATTGTTTCACCTTAGTTCAGAAACAATCTATGAGTTTACAGGAAGAGGGTTTATTCAACTTCTAAGAGGTAAAAAAGGTTCGACAACAACTGAAAGTAAACAAGGAAGAAAACGAACTAAGGTAATAAGAAAGAAAAAAGAAAAAAGAAAAAAGTAAGTCATAACAAGGTTTTGGTTAGTTGATTCTTGGTTGGTTGTTCTTTATAACCAACAAGAAGGATGCCGCTCTAGAGGTAGAGCGGTTTTTTTCTGCCCAAAAATTAGTATTTCTAAAATAATTGTGATGGTACATCTCATGAAAATCTGTTATCTTTAATCCAAAACAAATTCATGGATTTAACTGTATTTATTACAGGAGCTACCTCAGGAATAGGAAAAGCAACTGCAGAATTTTTAGCAAAACACAACTATAGATTAATTCTTTGTGGAAGAAATCAGGATCGATTAAAAGAATTAAAACAAACTCTTGGCAAACAAACAGCCATTACTACTTTACAGTTTGATGTAAGAGACAAAGAGGCTGTTTTTTCTGCAATAGAAAGTCTTCCTGAAAATTTTAGAGACATAGATGTGTTAATTAACAATGCGGGGAATGCTCATGGAATGAGTTCTATACAAGAGGGAGATATTAATGACTGGGATGCAATGTTAGATATTAATGTAAAAGGATTGTTATATGTTTCAAGAGCAATCTTACCTAAAATGATTGAAAAAAACACTGGCTTTATTGTTAATATTGGATCTACTGCAGGAAAAGAAGTGTATCCGAAAGGCAATGTTTATTGTGCGTCTAAGTCTGCCGTAGAGGCTATTAATAAAGGAATGAGAATGGACTTAAATCAATACAACATTCGTGTTAGCGCCATACACCCTGGGTTGGTAGAAACTGCATTTTCAGATGTGCGCTTTAAAGGTGATACAGAAAGAGCAAAAAAAGTATACCAAGGCTATAAAGCGCTACAGCCAGAAGATATTGCAGAGATTATTTATTTTGTAATTACCAGACCTTATCATATAAATATTGAAGATTTGGTGGTGTTTCCGTCTGCACAGGCAAGTGCAACCATTATTAATAAAAAATAAATGAGTACATATTCTAAAATTATAGCAGGCTGTATGTCTTGGGGAGCATGGGGGAGACAATTTTCTACTCAAGAAATGATTGCTCAAATAACCACCAGCTTAGAGGCAGGCATCACTACTTTTGATCATGCAGATATTTATGGTGAATATACCACAGAACACCAATTTGGAAAAGCTTTCGCTAAAAGCGGTATAGAAAGAGAACGCATTCAATTAATTTCTAAATGTGGGATTCAGCATGATGGAGGCACTAGAGATAATGGGATAAAACACTATAACTATTCTAAAGAATATATTATTTGGAGTGTAGAAAAGTCATTAAAAGATTTACAAACAGATTACTTAGATTTATTATTACTTCATCGCCCCAGCCCACTTATGCATCCAGCTGAGATTACAGCTGCCGTTTCAATATTAAAAGAGACAGGTAAAATTATTGATTTTGGAGTTTCTAATTTTACACCTTCTCAATTCAATTTAATAGATCAAACAACTTCCATTTCTGTAAATCAAATAGAATTTTCTTTAACACAACATTCAGCAATGCATAACGGAATCTTAGATCAGTTATTACAAAAAGAAGTAATACCGATGTCATGGAGTCCTTTAGGATCTTATTTTAAAGAAACAAATGCAGCAAACAAACGAATAAAAAAAGTATTGGATGTGTTCACTAAAAAATACAATGCAACAGAGGATCAATTATTATTAGCTTGGATCTTAAAACACCCATCAGGAGTAATACCTGTTGTTGGAACAACATCAAAAGTTCGATTACAAAACGCAGTAAAAGCATTAGATATTGAGTTAGACTTAGAAGATTGGTTTACTTTATTGGTAGAGTGTCAGGGTCATAAAGTTCCGTAACAATGATTAATAAACGTCTTTTAATTAAAAACTTACTAAGTCATAATGACGAGAATAGTTTTTATGATAAAAAGATGAAGCTCTCTTTGAACAGAAAAGAAGGCAAGGCCAAATTTTTAAAACACCTCTGTGCACTGTCCAATTCTAATCCGAATAATAACTCTTATATTATCATAGGGGTTGAAGACGAAGAAAATAAGATTGTTGGAGTTGATTTTTATGATGATAGTAAAATACAAAATCTGGTAAATGCTTACTTAAAAAATCCACCTAAAATCACTTATGAAAATGTTCCGTTTCCAAGTTTACCCAGACACAAGGTTATTGGGCTAGTAACAATACATCCTAACAGCCACATTACCTCACTACTTAAAAACGCATGGAAGTATAGAAGAGAAACTATTTTCTATAGAAGAGGCAGTAATTCTATGCCAGCTTTTAAAAATTTTGAGCTAAGAGACACCAATAAAAGAATTGTTGAAGCCATAGAAAAAAACGCCAATAACAACATAGAATTAACATTGGCTGGAGTTTTTGATTTTTTTAATAACCACAAGCCAGAATACAATCCTCAATACAAGGTTTTTAACGAGCAATTTGTATTATGTTGGGCAGGAGAAAAAAAGCATATTAATGATGAAGAATTTTTTACAAGGGTAGATATTGAATTAATAAACGAACAGGTAAGATTGTTTTTTTCATCGCTAGATGAGGTGCAAATTAGTTATAATAAAAATTCTTTTATCATTACAGAATATATTGTACTAGGCTTAGATGCTCAAGAGAAATACTATCCTCTAGAAAAAACAATTATCAATTTTAAAGAAAACGGTAAACATGATATTGTTACAGAATTTTTATTTGAATCTCCTCGTTTTGATGATGTCATGATTCAGCATATTTATCAAAACACCACCACTATTATTTCAAAAATTGAAAAAGACGCGCCTCTTTCTGTATTAGAATATGAAGATGTGCCAAGACTTCCCAAAAATTGTTTGCTCTGTTTTTTACACGGTTATTCAGACGCTGTAGCGCAACTCAGAAAGGCAAAAGACTATATTAAAAAGATAGAAGATAAAACCACGTATATAAAATACAAAGAAGCAATGCGTGCATTTCGCAAGGTGAAATATAGTTAGACTTCTAGTTTATTCAATCCATAATTTACCAATAGAATAGGTTCTTGCCTGACCACTAATAATAACTCTGTCTTTTTTATCTAAGCAATTTAATGTGCCTCTTCTTTTGGAGAGTTGTAGTGCAGTGAGTTCTTTTTTATGAAGTCTCTTTGCCCAAAAAGGAATAAGAGAACAATGAGCAGAACCAGTTACGGGGTCTTCTAAAATAGATGCTTGTGGAGTAAAAAAGCGTGAAACAAAATCGCAGGTAGTTCCTTTAGAGGTAACAATTACACCGCCTGTATCAAGATTTATTTGGTCAAATATCTGCCTGTTAATTTTAATATTTTTTATCTCTTCTTCAGTATCATATACTAAAACATAATCTCTAGACTTATACACCTCTTTTGGTGCAATATTTAAAGATTTTTCTATGATTTTAGGAAGTTGTGCGAGAACAGGCATTCTTGACGGGAAATCTAAAAAATAAAAATCACCTTCTACACTAACAGTTAGGTCTCCACTTGCAGTTTTAAAAACAATATTGTTTGAAGGATGGTTTAAAATTGTTTTTAAACAGTGGGCAGTTGCTAAGGTAGCATGCCCACACAAATCCATTTCTATTTCTGGTGTAAACCATCGCAAATGAAATTTGTTTCCTTTTGGAATAAAAAATGCAGTTTCTGCAACGGCATTTTCTTGTGTAATTTTTAGTAAGGTTTCATCAGGAAGCCAAGAAGTTAAAGGAACTATACAGGCTGGATTTCCACCAAAAATAGTATTTGTAAATGCATCTATTTGATAAAGGTCTAACATTACTTTTTAGTTAATAGTGAGTTCCAAAATAATCTTGTTTGCTCTATATAATTTGCATTATTTTTGTTTTTTGCCCACGTATTTGCAATTTCAACAACTACTAAAGCGTCTTCATAGTTGTTCATCTTAGCAAGGATTTTTGCTTTAAGTAATCCGTATCTAAAATTTTCAGGACTTTTTTCTAAAGCACTGTCAATAAAGCTTAGTGCATCGTTTAAATCTTTACCATTGTTACTGTAATATTGGGCAGCTTCAAAGTAGGTTCTGTGAGGAATATTTTCAGGCGTTTTCATGAAATTAAGCATTTGAGCCTCAATTTTTTTATCAACCTCTACCTCAATTGGAATAGAAATTAGGGTATTTTCCCATACAAAATCAAGCATCAAAGCGTTTGTTTTAACCTGTGAAAATTGACAGGTAAATGTTTCTACATAGTTGGTTTTTTTAGGGGTTATTTCAAATCTAAACACATCATTTGAAGGCTTATAAGCACCGCCTGCAATACTTCTTAAAGAAGTGTTTGAATGAATAATTATAACCCAACGATTTTCACCAGGAATAGTATAAATAGCATATTCTCCTGGTTGAATTGTTTTCCCTCCAATTTTTGCAACTTCCTTAAATGTAATTTTAGTAGCTGCATTTGCTCCAGTTCTCCAAACTTTATTATGAGGAACCAGTTCTCCAAAAACAACTCTTCCCTTAGCTGAGGGCCTTGAGTATTCTAGAGTTACATCCGTAAGACCAACTTGTTGAGATATTTTACTAAAAGGACTCAGTGTAGGGGTTTTTAATCGTTGACCATAACAATGATTAAAACATAATAAAAGACAGATAACAGAAATTGTGTACTTCATGTGGCTGATAATTTATATCATTGAACTCCTAAATTTAGGAATTAATTTTAAATACTTCGAAAGTTCTAGTCCATTCTAATGATTTTCCTGCTTTAATATTTATTTTAAAAAACAACTCGGGACTAATTACATGACCCCAACCCCATACGTTTATTTTGTTTGTTTGAAAATCTCCAGTTTCTCTAATTCCAATATTTGTTTTTGTTAATATCCATTTAGCATGTACCTGATTACCTCCTGAAAGGTTGCTAAAAAAAAACTGTTCTTTGGGTGTGTCTTTAAATTTGATTTTTTGATCACCAATAGCAACTTTATGCTCCGTATTTACAGTTTCATCAAAAAGTGTTGGATTTAGTGGGAAAGGGAATTTCAGGGTATAGTCTTCACCTATTAAGGCATTATTAATGGCCATAAAATTGTGAACATATTCATCTGTAACAATCTGTTTTTCACCCGTGTTATGTAGAGAATAATTGATAGTAAAGCTATTTTCAGAAACCGTAATTTCTTTTTTCAGTATGTAGGAATAGCCATTTACATCTTCTGATTTACAGATAATTATAATTTTTTGATTTTCATAGTTAACATCAAATCTTGCTGGTTTTATGAGATGATTTCTATGAAAAAGGTAGTCTTTGTGTTCTTTCTTGAGAAGCCCAACCCCTATTTTATGAAACCACCCACCCATTGGAGTTTCTTCAAAACCAATTGGACTCGTGATCCCAAATTCATTGTATAGCCCTTTTCCTAAAAAATTAACATCTTTAGATTCTGTATCTTCAATTGTAGTTAAAGGAAGGTTTTCAAACCTAACAGAAGAAATTTTTCCAGACCAATCAAACCTTGAGCCTTCATAGTTTTCTAATGGTAAATCAACAGTAATCTCTAGTGTGTTATTTTTTATAATATGAGTCATAATTTAAACATTAGAAAGAAATTAAAAAGAGTTTTTTAACCATTAAATACATCTCACAGTTATTTAATTTTTCAAGACTCAGTCTCAAAAATAGGGTCAACTAAGTGTAAAAAAATTTCTAAAAAATTTAATTGCCAATAGTATAGGGAAAATACACCCAAAAAGTAACGAGGGCAGCATTGTTAATTCATGATAAACTCCAATTAATGTGTATTCAATTTTAAAAAAGTGAAACGCATAAAGCATCAAAACATTTATCCAAGGGATAATTGAAAATATGGCTAACTCCTTATAATTCATAATTAAAACAATTTATTATAAATCAGGTGTTAGCTCACTGTTTGATTTGTTTTTAAATCTTCATAAAATTTTGCATAGCTAACTTGTATGTAGGGGCTTAGCCATAAAAAACCAATTCCTAAAGTTAGTATACAAAGCAACGCCCAACCTATAAAACGTAATCCAAGACAGAAATATTTCCACTTATAACCATCCATCATTTCTTTGCTCTTTTTTAAAGCATCCATTGAGCTAATAGCATCATCTTCTGCTAAAATATAAAAGGTTTGTGAGTATGCAATAGCAGCAATTATACCTGGTATTATTAGCAACAACATCCAAAGTAAGATAAGCACAACCATTAAAAGATAGGCTCCTAATACAGTTCCATAATTCCTAAAACCTTCAAAAATTTGCTCTAACCGTGCATTTTCATTTCTAGATAAACTCAAAGAAAACATACTAATACCAACAGACATTGGGCCAGCAATAAAAAGGAATAGAACGTCTCCTATAGTAGGAATAAGTTGAATAGACCCAACTATTATCATGTATGCCAAAAAAGTACCCACTGCCAGTCCCCAGTTTCCTGAAAGCGATGCTCTAGCCTCGGCCATTAATTCTTTATTTTCCTTCATCATTTTGAGTATTTTTTGGGTTAATTATTTTATAGTGATTATTATTATGTGTTAGGCAAGATAGTAAATAAATTACAAGCTAATTAAACAATAGATTTTTTCTAAAACTCTATTTTTTTTCATCTAGAATAAGCGCAGGAATGGCTAAGGTTTTGAAAAGATCGTTATAAGCTTTCATTTCAGTATTAATGATAGTATCACGTTCATTCTTGTACACTTGCCAGTCGTTCATTAAATCATCAAATCGTTCTTTAGCTCCATTAGTAACTTTTGGGTTCGCTTGATCAATATAACTTTTTAATTGAATTAATTGTGCGTTTAACTTGTTGTTAAAATTAATAACATCTTGAAACGTTTTTTGCTTTGCCTGTATTAGGTTCTCTTCCCAGCTATTGATTCTCTTTGATAACTCTTTCCCTTTTTCAATTATGGCGTTTGCATTATTATTGTTTTTTAAAAGCTTAGCATAGGTTGTAAGTTGGGTTTTTGCAGAACGCATTTGGTTCACAGATTCATGCATTTCTTTAACAGTGTTTTCTATAGAAACTAGCATTTTTTGTTGCGCTATAAAATCTTCAGGGCTTGAAATAACTTTTGGGTTTGGAAGAATAGTTGCCTCAGTTTCAGAAACAACATCTCCTAATGTCATTCTTAAAGTATAATTTCCTGGAGCAACATTTGAGCCAGATAAGCCGCCAAATATAAAAACCTTATGTATAGAAGGAAGCGGTTCTCTACGAAAATCCCAAGTGAAACGATTATAGCCTTTTTTTGAAGGTAAAACTTGAGGTTTAGAAGGCCCTCCTGGCCATGATTTAAAATTAGCATCTTTCTTGTTGGTATAGGTTCTTATCACCTTATCATTTTCCAAAATCTCTAAGGTTAGCGCCAAGGAGTCAATATTGTTTTTTAAATAATAATCAAAGGTAACCCCACTTCTAGGGTTTTGCCCTTGCCCAATAGCTTTCGAGTTTCCTCCGAAGATGCGATAGGCATCTTTAGGGGATACAATTTCAATAGCTTTTGAATACCTACTGTTATTTTGAAGTGCTCCTAAATCATCTAAAATCCAAAACCCTCTTCCCGATGTTGCAGCCACTAAATCATTATCTTGGATAATTAAATCATTGATAGCTACTACCGGTAAATTTAATTTTAACCGCTGCCAAAATGCGCCATCATCGTTTGAAACATATAATCCAGTTTCTGTTCCAGCATACAATAACCCTTGTTGTTTTTTATCTGCCCTAACTACTCTTGCAAAACCATTAGGATCATTCAAACCGTTTACAATTCTAGTCCAAGTTTGCCCATAATCATTGGTTTTAAAGATGTGAGAATTTAAGTCCATAGATTTGTATCTCATGATTACTACATAGGCAGTTGCAGGGTTGTGTTGGGAAATGTCTATACTATTTATGATACCGTTTTTAATTCCAGGGGGTGTAATATTGGCCCAGCTTTCTCCACCATTTTTTGTAATGTGTAAAAGTCCGTCATCACTACCAGCATAAAGAACACCTTGTTCGTGTTGAGATTCCACTAAAGCTGTAAGCGTATTATAATTTTCTCCACCAGCAGCTTCATTTGTGTAAGGACCTCCACCAGGGCCATGTTTGGAAATTTCATTTTTGGTTAAATCTGGACTTATTACAGACCAATTGATTCCTTGATCTGTTGTTTTAAAAACAACATTACCTGCATGATACACTGTAGTTCTATTGTGTGGAGAGGTTATAATAGGAGCATTCCAATTGTATCGATATTTTGAATCTTTTGGAGCTATACTTAGGCCTAATTCTGGATACTCTTTAATTGATTTTTGTTCTCTTGATGTTCTTGACCAAGTGCTAATGTTTCCTTGATAGGTACCTCCGTAAACCAATTCGGGAGCATCAGGATCAAAAGCAATAAAAGCACTTTCTCCTCCAGCTACAGAATACCAATCTTTCCAATCTATTCCGGCATCATTTGTTCTACTAGCAATACCAATAGCAGAATTATCCTGCTGCCCACCATAGACATTATAAGGCACTAGATTATCTGTAATTACTCTATAAAATTGAGATGTTGCTTGGTTTTGTTGCGTACTCCAGCTTTTTCCTCCGTTGAAGGATATATTAGCCCCACCATCATTAGAATTGATGAGATTTTTATTATCAGTTGGGTTTATCCATAAATGATGATTGTCTCCATGTGGAACAGGAATGTTTGAAAAACTTTTTCCTCCATCTATAGACTTCATAACGGGTGCATTTAAAACATACACTGTATTTTCATTTTGCGGATCAGCAAATATTTCCATGTAATACCAAGATCTAGCAATATTAACTCGATTACTATTTACTTGTTTCCACGTTTTACCGGCATTATCTGAGCGGTACACACCTCCTTTTTTTCCTGCAGCTTCAATAACTGCAAAAACCCGGTCTGGATTTGCTCTAGAAACAGAAATTCCAGATTTTCCAAAATCTTTTGGTAAGCCTAATTTCATCTTTATCCATGTATTCCCTGCATCTATAGATTTGAATAGTCCAGAGTTTTCACCACCAGATTCCATCACCCAAGGATATCTTTGGTGCTGCCACATAGCTGCATACAAAATACGAGGATTGGTCATGTCCATAGATAAAGAAGAAGCTCCTGTGGTATTATTCACAGAAAGAATATTTTTCCAGGTTTTTCCTCCGTCTGTAGTTTTGTAAATTCCTCTCTCCTTTGAGGGAGCATATTGTGCTCCTTGTGCAGTAATATATATGATATTTGGATTTGTTGGATGGATAACAACATCAGAGATATGACGTGTTTTATCTAGCCCTATATGAGACCATGTTTTTCCCGCATCCATAGACTTGTATACGCCATCTCCCATTGAAGTCATAACTCCTCTAGCAGCATGTTCTCCCATGCCTACAACTATGATATTAGAATCACTTTCAGAAACAGCAATTGCACCAACAGAACCTGTTTTAAAAAAACCGTCTGAGATATTTTTCCAGGTAATTCCATCATCAGTAGTTTTAAAAACACCTCCTCCTGTTGACCCCATATAGTAGGTGTGAGGTTTGCCAACAACTCCAGTTGAAGTAACACTTCTACCACCTCTAAATGGTCCAATATTTCTCCATTTTAATCCATGATACAAAGAATCAGTTATGGCAATAACAGGTTTTTTTATTTTCTTTTTTCTTTTTTGTGAGTTTACGGTAATTGGAACTATAAGAAGACAGATAAAAAGAAGTTTGAGTGTTTTCATGAAATTGAGATTGGAAGTTGTTATTGAGAGTACAAATTGGGTTTAAAAAATAAAGTTACCAAATAAAATACAAATAGAAAATCTAACTATCAACTTTATAATTCATGCTTATTTTTTTAAAAGAGTTAGATAATAATAATTAATTTCATCAGAATTACTTTCAATGATATCTAATTTTTGGTCATTGTTTAAGTCAGCAAGAATGATGTCGTAGGTATAAAAATCTCTTTTGTTTAATATAATTTTTTTCCAAGAGGTTCCTTTTTTAGAATTTAAGAAAACAGTGTTTGGCTCTCCAGAATTACCAATAACAATATCAATATTTCCGTTATTATTAATATCTCCAAAGTCTAATGAATAGGAGTTGCTTGAGGAAGAATCAAAAATTATTTTTCTTTGATAACTCATTTCACTATTCCCAAAATAAATCACATTTGGTTCATTAATGTTAGCAGCAATAATATCTAAAAAACCATCATTATCAATATCTACAACACCCAAAGATCTTGTTTCATCAGATCCGCTACCAAAAGGAATTTTTGTCGAAAACTCCTCTTTCCCATTATTTAAATAGATAAAGTTTTGTTGCTTGTTTCTGTTAGCTACTATTAAATCTTTGTAACCATCCTTATTCATATCAACAACATCAACATCTATGGTAGCGTCTTTAGTTGAACCA
>MDTG01048152.1_pt1 | contig 11477 bp, 8 predicted proteins | sample 811421 | NCBI WGS metagenome assembly MDTG01 (sample SAMN05326645, study PRJNA326480) | marine metagenome | isolation source: seawater | place: Pacific Ocean: South East | collected 2011
CTTTTCTATATCCATTGAAGACTTTTTGAGGATCATGTCCTCCTCTATTTAATTCTTCTATTTCTTCATCGCTCATATGCTCGACACTTCTTAAAACATCCTCATCTTTGCCAAAAAAGTTATCTCGAGTATATTTGCCGCCTTTTGCTTTATAGTTTTGATATTCCCCATCAACAGTTTCATTCATTATCCTTTGAAGTTTTCCAGCGGTATCATTATTAATTAGATCATCCCACTTCCTGCCCCATATTACATTCACTACATTCCATCCTGCTCCACTGAATTGTTTTGCTAATTCTGTAACAATTTTTGAGTTTCCCCTGACAGGACCATCTAACCTCTGTAAATTACAATTAATAACAAAAATTAAGTTTTCTAAATTTTCTCTACCTGCGAGAGAAATAGCACCCATAGACTCAGGTTCATCCATTTCTCCATCACCACAAAATACCCAAACTTTCCTTTTTGGATCAGATTCTATAAGTCCTCTATTTTCAAGATACTTCATTATATGTGCTTGATAAATTCCAAAAATAGGGCCAAGTCCCATTGATACAGTTGGAAACTGCCAAAAGTCTGGCATCAACCAAGGATGAGGATAAGAAGAAAGACCTTCACCATCAATTTCTTTTCTAAAATTTGACAATTGTTTCTTATTTAATCTTCCTTCTAAAAATGCTCTTGAATAAATACCTGGAGAAGAATGACCTTGAAAATAAATTAGATCGCCTAACTGTTCATCAGAACCTCTAAAGAAATGATTAAAACCAACTTCATAAAGTGTTGCTGCGGATGAAAATGTAGAGATATGGCCTCCAAGATCATCTTCTTTATTTGCATTTAGAACAGTTACTAAACTATTCCATCTTATTATATGTCTTATCTTTTCTTCTTTTTCCCAATCACCAGGATATGGATATTCATCATCAAAAAGAACAGTGTTTTTAAAAGGAAATTCTTTAGAATCTTCTAATAATATGCCGTGTGCTTTTGCTTCAACATAAAAAGAATTTAACAATTCACGAGCATGTTCTTTGCCATGAGATAAAATTACGTTTTCTAGAGCTTCTACCCACTCATGCAAATCATTTAGAACATCAAAATCTTTCATACATCTTCAAATCAAGTTTTCCATGAACTTCAAGATCTTAGCAGCTTTAATTATTTTCTAATTGATTAAGTGCTGCTGAGGCGAAAGCCAAATTTGAAAGAATTGAAGTCAATGGAACAATTAAATCTCTAAAGTCATCATCTTTAATATTTATGTCCCTAGGTATAACAACAGTATCTCCAGGTTCTATTTTGGGCACTCTTTTAAAAATAAAAAAACCAGAGGTTTTTTGAATTGTGCCATCAGCTTTTATGACATACATTGAATTTTTTAAAGCATACTGCTTATAACCACCTGCATTATTTATATAATCCCTAAGCCTGTAGTCTCCATTAAATAATATTGTTGTTGGATTTAGAACTTCACCTACAATCGCTACAGAATTTAGTCTTTTTGGAATAAATAAAGAGTCGCCAGCAGAAAGTAAAAATGTTTTAGAAATTGGCGAATTAATTGAAAAATCACCGGAAATTCTGCCTAATTGCTCTTCATTAAAATCTGTACTCATAAGGTCGATAATATCAGGGCTAACTGACTTACCTTCCTGCAAGTTTACAAGTACAAATTCATTTAACTGAGCTCTAGCTCTTTGTGCAGCAGCTATCGATTGCTGCCTAACAGCTTCTCTTTTAAAAATTGCTACATTTTTATCTGCTGTATTTTTTAAACCACCTACCATTTCATATAGTTGCTCAAGAGTAGTGTCAGGGTTTATAAAATACCTACCCGGTAAATTTACTTCACCCTCCACAGCCACTGAAAGTGTTTCATAATTTTTAAATCTGAAGGATAAAGATGAAAATTTTTCAATAACTGTCTTTTGGTCAAGGTAACTTCCAACTTTAGATAAACCATTTACAGAAGAGATAAATGTGGTTTTATCTTTTTCGGCATCTGACAAATCAAGACCAAGGAATTCGATGATATCAGTTATGTAAAATTCACCATAAATTGGAAATGAAATTGTTTCATTTTTATACTGAATACCAAGTCTATAATCTGATATTAGTTGCAACGATTGGCTAGTTAAAATACTTTCATCTTCTACATTTTCTTGTTGCTTAAAAAATATAACATCTGCATTATAATTTAGCTCTATATCATGTGTTGATGGATCTCCTAATGAAAAGATTCTTGAATTCCTTCCAATTTGCACAACCGCAATGAATGGATTAACTGTATTTGTAAATTTAAGATCTGGGATAAGTTCTTTCAAGTTTGAATATTTTTTTGCATCAAAATATCCTTCGTTTATAACTGGGCCTTTAACCCTAATATCTAAACTAACATCTGAATTAAGATTAAAAACTTCAATCTCGAAAATATTAGAAAAATTTGCTAATTTGAAATCTGAACCAAAATCAATTTCTGAAGTAGTTATTTCTTTTCCATCTTCTCTATAATGCTTTATAGATATTTTCTCAGAGTTTGCTGTAGGTTTAAGCCCTAGACCATACATTATTATGTCACCTACAGTCTCATCGTCTGTAAATTCATAAATAAATGGTCTTGTGACTCGTCCAACTAAATTTATAAAATTATCGGTTTTCTCTACAAGAATAGTGTCGCCTTGTTGTATATTTAAGTTTTTACTATCATCGGCATGGATTAAGAAATCATATAAATCATAAATTATTGTTTTTTTACCTCTAATTAGTTTTATATTTCTTAACGAAGCGTAATCAGCAAGCCCCCCTGAATAAGCAAGAGCAGTAGAAATTGTTGCAAATGGATTAACAAGGTATGAGCCAGGTCTTTTTACTGCTCCTACAATATTAATTTTCTTTGCTCTCAAAGAACTTATTGATAAATCAAGATCTACTCCAACATATGATATTTTGACTAAATTCCTTAGTTTATTTTTTACTTCTGAAAAACTTTCTCCAACGACTGATATCGTACCAAGTTCAGGAAATGCGATTGTTCCATCTAAGCCAACATCAAGATTATAGGTTCTTTGTCGATTGCCTGATAGCACAATTCGCAAGGTGTCTTTGAGTGAAATAACATAATCAGATGGCACTGGTAAATCAGAAGTTGCATCAAGTGATGAAACTGCGCTTGTTAAAAAATTAATGCCATAAACAGGGCTAGGATTTACTTCCGAACTACTTTTTTGAAGTTCAATTGCGAGATCTTCTGATTCTTCTTCATCTTCCTGATTATTCTCTTCTACTTGAAATTGTTCGTTAGCTAAATCAATGTTTGATGATTGCAAAATCCTCGAAACTACATCTGGATTTACTTCTTGTGCATTAAATAAGCTTGAAAATAAGAAAATGATTGCAAGTAAAAGTTTAGTCTGTTTCATTAAAAGACATTATACAGCCTTAATGAAGAAATTATAGATATGTCTATTATTTAAAGGCTTCTCTTGAAACTAATTTTATAGCTTCACAAGTTTTCTCTATTTCTTTTGCTGTTAGAGTTGGGTGAACTAAAAAAGTCAAGGAAGTTTCACCAAGAAGCTTTGCATTTTTTAGTCTTTTTTTTGGTTGGAGGTTCATTTTCTTGAAAGCTTTTTCAAGATAAATCTCAGAACATGACCCTTGTAAGCAAGGAACACCTTGCTCATTTATTCTGTCAATTATTTTGTCTCGCGACCATGCTTTTTTCAATTGTTTTTGATCAACGAAAATGTAGCATTTATACGCTGCATGGATTGATCTATTTTTTATATGGTTTGATTTATTAAAACTATCATCAAGGTTTGGCACAATAAAACCATTTGAAGTGTTTGCTGTTTGCCAAATTAAATTTTGATATTTATTTCTTTTTTTTGTCCAGGATGAAAGTTTCTTTAATTGTAATCTACCAATAGCAGCTTGAATTTCTGTCATTCTATAATTGCTGCCAAATGATTCATGGAGCCACCTAAAACCTTTTTTAATTTTTTTTGAATATACTGCATCATATGATTTGCCATGATCTTTTAGTTCCCAAACTTTTTTCCATATTTTCTTATTATTCGTGCATAACATTCCACCCTCACCAGCTGTTGTCATTATTTTATCTTGACAAAAACTCCAACATCCAATGTCTCCAAATGTTCCTACATGTCTGCCCTTGAACATTGCTCCATGAGCTTGAGCACAATCTTCAATTACAAATAATTTATTTTTTTTTGCTATTTTCATTATTTTATTCATTTCACATGGCCATCCTGCCAGATGTACAGCAATGATTGCTTTTGTTTTTTTACTTATTGCTTTCTCGATGTTTAAAGGGCAAATATTTTGCGAATTAAGATCAATATCGACAAATATTGGCTTTGCTCCAACATTTACTATTGAGGAAGCGGAAGCAATATAGGATCTTGAGGTGACAATTACTTCATCGCCTTTATTAATTTTTAAAGCAGTTAAGGCTAGTTCAAGAGCAACAGTCCCATTTGATAATGCAATTCCATGTTTAGATTTGATTTTATTAGCGAATTCAACCTCAAACTTCTTGCACTCTTCACCGGTCCAATAGTTAACTCGGTTAGATAGAAGAATATTATTTACTTTTTTTGCCTCTTCTTCTGAAAAACTTGGCCAAGGTGAAAATGAAGTATTTAACATTTTTATTTTATTGATTTAGCTGGTGTTCCAACTACTTTATCATGATCAATAACATTTTTTGTGACAGTAGAGCCTGCTCCTATAATGACTTTTTCTCCAATTGCTATGTTATTTATAATTTTTGAACCCAGACCCAGCCATGAATCAGACCCAACTGTAACATTCCCTGCAAGCATGGTTCCAGGCGAAATATGCACGAAATCTCCAAGCAAACAGTCATGATCAATTATTGATTTTGTATTAATTATTGATGATTTTCCTATTCGGCAACCTGGATTGATAACGACACCTGCCATAACTACTGTTCCAGACCCAAGTTCAACATTTTTTCCAATCACAGAATTAGGATGAACTAAAGCATTCATTTTTGCAGATTTTGCCTCAAACTCAGCATATATTTTTTTTCTAGTTTCATTATCACCAATAGCTACTATTACATTATCAAAAGAACCGATATCATTAATAAGATCGTTTTTGTTGCCTTCTATTTCAACATTTTCTGAAAGATTATCATCAAAAAAATAACATTGAAAAAAATTCAATTCCGCGATTTCTCCAATCACTTTACCATGACCGCTGGCACCAAAAATTGCACATTTCTTCAATGTTTGCCCCCTTTAAATTTCTCTGTTGTGGCAAAACCAGATTTGCTAATACCTTCTCTAAACAAAACTTTTTTGACAGATAACAATATAATCTTTATATCCATGATGAAGGTTCTATTTTCATAATACCAAACGTCATACTCTAATTTTTTTTCCCAATCGACATTATTTCTACCGTTAATCTGTGCCCAGCCAGTTATCCCTGGTTTAATTGAATGTCGCAATTTTTGTCTTTCGCTATAATGAGGCAAGTATTCAATCAAAAGTGGTCTTGGACCGACAAAACTCATATCACCTTTTAAGATATTCCAAACACTTGGAAGTTCATCGATACTTGTAGACCTTAAAAATTTTCCAAATCTCGTTAATCTTTTTTCGTCACTTAGTAGTTGTCCATTTTTATCTTTTGCATTGTTCATTGTTCTAAATTTTACCAGTTCAAAAATTTTTTCATTTTTTCCGGGTCGTTTTTGCTTAAAAAATACGGGTTTTCCAAGAAAGAAATATACTAAAATATAAAGTATTAAATAAATTGGAAAAAATAAAAGCAGAAACGAGAACGACGCTACCCTATCAAAAGTTTCTTTTAAAATCATAAATTAAATTCAGAAAAATCCTTATCATCTTTTTTATAAATACTTATTAAAACTTGCTCAAGTAATTTTGCTGCATCATCTCTATTAAATCTTCTTGCTAACTTAAAGCTATTAATTTTTGCTTCTTTCATAAAATCAGGGTTATCTAGCATTTCATTAATTTTTAATGCCGCTTTTTTATAATTCATATTCCAAATTGATATTCCATTTTTTTGTTCAGCTAATAATTCATTATGCCATCCTCCATAATTGATAATTAATGGTTTGGAAGCTGCTAATGCATCAAAAAACTTATTAGCAGAGTTTGCTCTCATCTCTGGTTTATCAATAAATAATGATGTCGTCGCATCTGCAATAGAAAATAATTTTGGAACTTCATTTTTATTTAAGGGATTTTCAAAAAATATATTTTTATTATAAACAGATAGCTTTTTGGCTAATTCAACAGTTTTATTCTTCTCAGATCCATCACCCACAATCATGATACATATATCTTTAGAAATTTTTTCGAGCTCTTTAGCAATCATTACAAGGCTTTCCACCCCATTAATTAGGCCAAGCGTGCCTGCATAAAGAACTACTTTCTTATTTTTCGTATAACTGTAGTTTTCAGTAAATTTGATAGATTCTTCAGAATCAACTTTAAACTTATCCATGTCACAGCAATTTGGTATGACACATATCCTGTTTTTAGGATAATTTTTTGAAACAATGCCTTTCCTCATTCCTGGTGAAAGAGCAACAATTGCACTTGCATTAGCATAAGCTACTCTTTCCAATAATTTTGCTAGCCAAATGGAGATTGGGTTAGAAATAGCTTTCATGGCTATTGGTAGTTCTGGCCAAAGATCTCTGACTTCAAAAACATAAGGAATTCTTTTTATTTTTGAGTATATTATTGCTGGCAAAGCTATGGTGAGCGGTGTGCTTGTCGCAAAGACAATATCTGATTTCACAGAAAGTGAAATTTTAGTTGATAAGAATGCGAATTTTAAAAAAGCAAAAATACGGCTTGAAAAAGACATGTGGTTTGAGTATTCAACTGGTATCCAGTGTACTTTGAACCCCTCAATATTTTCCTCATATGTTTTTATCCCCTTTTTTCCTGATCTTTCTGATGTGACAATTACCACTTCATGCCCATTCTTTGCGAGTCTTTTTGCAAATTCAAATGATCTTGTGCTGCCAGGCATTTCTGGCGTATTAAAATATTGATGTAAATATAGGATCTTCACTTATTAGCAAAGTTATTTAGTTTTATTTCTAACAATTGCGTAACCTTGATTTTTGTAATGATTATGTGAATTCATCTTTAAGTGTATTTTTTTAACATTATACAGCTAAAAATCTCTGTTTCTAAAGTAGGTGATAAATATAGAGGCAGATGCACATAAATGTGCAAAACAGTAAGCAAAAATTAAGTTTAAAAATGATTCAGAAAGAGAGCTAAAAAAAATAATAGTTATTGCCAATGGTAGAACGAAAGCATTAATGGAATATGCCCTAAGTGTAGTCATGGAATCGCCCTTTGCAATTTGATATAACTCTCTCATGTGTGCAAAAATATGAAAACACATAGTTGGAACTAAAAAATAAAGTGCAATCAATATTCGTTCGTCATAACCATCAAGCAGCCAAATATGAAGAAAGAAGTCAGCTGTTAGAAACATAAAAATTGATAAAGGAATAACATAAAAAGAAATCATCAAATCAATTTTTTTGATTTCTTTTTTTAGAAGATAAAAATCATTATTTTTCCTTAATTCATTGAATATTGGGATTCTTCCCTTTAGCGCAACACTAGGCACTTGTGTAATTAGTGCTGTAACTTTAAATGCAACATCAAAATAAGCAACAAAGCTTAGTCCTAGAAAATAACCAAGCATAAATTTAAAAAAGGGATCAATTCCGAGACCAACAATTCTGGCAAGAACAATTTTATAGCCCACTGATAAAATTTCATCGAATAATTTTTTATTAAAAATTGTTGATATAGGTTTTGTTAAATTTAAAAATCCAAGTGAGATTAAAGCAGAACATATAGCAACAAATGCATGGTAAGAAAGTAAAGATATTACTAAAGACCAGAAGCCAAAACCTTTACAAAAAAGTACATATGCAGTGATTATTTGTATAAGTCTTCCCAAGGTCTTTAAATAATTAGCTATGTAAATTTTCTTTATACCTGTAAGAAATGCTGTGGGCACTATGCTTATTAGGAATAAGCTCAAAATGCCCCCTATGAATGGCAATACCAATTGCGGTGCTGAAATTTTAAGATTGGAATCTACTAGGTAATTTAGAAAGAACCCATTGCAAAAGAAAATTAAAAAGAATATGAAGATACTAAGTGCAGCAATAGGCACCAATGAAGTGCTAAGTACTTCTTGGTTTTTTTGAGGATTGCTAGCACTTATTAACCTTATTATTGGAAGCCCCAAGCCTTGCTCACCAAACATCCCTAGAATTAAAATTGTTAAGATTAGTATCCATAGGCCATATAGTTCGAATCCTAGGAAATTTAGCGAAAGTGTAGTTAAAAGTAGACCAATAATAGATGAGGAAACTACATATATAGCACTTGATGTTGCATCATTTTTTAGAAAATTCATACTTTAATATAATTAAAGTTTTTCCTCAGCCAAAGTTCCAATGAGATGACGGTAATTATTTCTCGATGCCAAATATTCTTGCCCTTGCAAAACTCTTTATACTTCATTTGCATTTTCTTATGATCAACAATTCCACTTTTTATAATCAATGAATCGGAAGAAATTAAATCAAGGATTTTTGATTTCCATTCATATTTCAACCATTCAGACTGTGGGTTTAGAAAGCCTTGTTTATCCTTTCTCCATGCTATTGAAGATGGTAAATATTTAGCTACTGAGTGTCTAAAAATATATTTGGTCCATCCTTTATTTAATTTAAAGGAATCTGGTAGTGTTAGAGCAAGCTCAACTAATCTATGATCGAGATAAGGAAGTCTAATTTCGATACCATGTGCCATAGACATTCTATCCTCATAATGCGTGAGTGCAGGAACGCTTGTTTTTTGAAGATCGAAGACTTGTCTTTCAGCAAGAGACATGCCTTTTGATAATCCTATAAAGACAGGTAGATAGCTATGCATAGCTTCACCTAAAATACTGTCATTTGCTGAACTTTTTATGTACCTTCTAGCCTCAGCAATATTGAATTGATTAAGAATAGAATTATTTGCTAGAAATCCATAAATCAACTGACAAAACTCCATATATTTGTTTCTTCTAAGAAGATTTTGCCCATAAAATCCCAAATACTTTTTATATCCACAAAAAATTTCATCTGCTCCCTGTCCTGAAAGCACAACTTTTAAACCTTTATTTTTTGCATGTTGCATTAATTTGTAGTGCATGACATTTGAAAAATCAGAAATAGGAAAATCGTTGTGATAAATTGCCTTTTTAATTAGATCAAATGATTCATCAGCATCAGGACTTATTTCTATTGTGTTTTCTTTAACCTTCAGAAAATCTGACATAACTTTTATGTGTGCGCGTTCATCAAGTTTTGGGTTGTCACTTATTGCAGAGAGGGTGTGAATTGATTCGATATTTTGCTCTTTCATTAAAGAGGTAATTGCAGAAGAATCAATACCTCCTGATAGAAGAGCACCAAGAGGCACATCACTTCTTAACCTTAGTCTTATTGAATCTGAAAATGTGTCATATATTTCATCGCAAGCATTTTCAAATGTTCCTTCATATTCTTTACTTAAATCAGCTTCCCAATATTTAGTTTTTTGTGCAACTAACTTGCTACCAGAGAGATCAAACGTTAAATTGGAGCCAGGTTCAACCTGACTTATATTTTGGATGATAGATTCTTGAGAAAAATTAGTAAGTCCTTGTTGCAAAAACTGACCCATTACATTGAAATTGAGTTCAAGCTTTTGCGGCAGAAGCTCCAAAAGAGTTTTAAGTTCAGATGCAAAATACAGACTTTCACTATTTGTAAAAAAATAAAGAGGCTTTTCTCCAAATCTATCTCTTGATAAAACAAGTTTTTTTGAATTTGATTCTAGAAAGCTAAATGCCCACATGCCATTCAAATCTTCAGTACATGATGGCCCATATTTTTGCAACATCTCAAAAAGTACTCTTGTATCACCGAACTTAGTATCAAAGTTTTCGTTCCACAGCAGTTCTCTGTAGTTATAGATTTCACCATTATAGGAAAGCATGCTTGTTTTATTTTCTGACAACATTGGTTGATGCGCAGCATTGCTTAGATCAATAATAGATAGTCTTTGATGTGCAAATCCGACGTTCCATTCCCCAACTTTTATGTTAGCAAACCCATTTCCATCTGGGCCTCGATGTTTTTGTATTTGATTGGCTCTATGAAGAAGGCTCTCATCTTCATTTTTTTTTATGTATCCAAATATGCCGCACATTATCCTTTTACTTCCTTATAGACTTTTTCTAACTTTTTAAATTCATTGCTCCATTGAAAATTTTCTATTATATGAGATCTTAATTCCTCTCTTTTTATTGAATCTAATATTGATGGCAGACTGTGCAAACATTTGTATACTGCGCTTGAATTATTTGGAGGAACTATTGATCCATTAAAATCATCAATTATGTAGTCATGACTGATAGGCAGATCACTCACAATAGAATATAGTCCCGCAGAACCATACTCTAATATTTTTGTTGGCAAACTATTTCTATAATTCTCCCTATCATGTAAGGCTGAAAAACCAACATCATAATTAGTTAAGTTTTCTAATATTTCTGAATATTTTTTTTGACCAAGCCAACTTATTCTGCCTTCAGATCTCTTTGATTCATCATTTACATACTTTTCTAGCATTGGATCATTTATACGACCAATTAAATCCAAAGTAATTTGATTTGAAGAGTTTTCGTTATATTCATTAAGAGCTTCGATGATATTTTTTATGCCCCTATCCGCAGAAATTATACCTGTATAAACTATAGATAAATCTTTATTAACTCTCTCTTGTCTAAAGTTGAACTTCGAAGTTATTGGGTAATTACGTATTATCGTTGTTTTATTTGAAACATGCTTGAACTTATCAATATAGGATTTTTCTGCAAGAATAATATGGTCAAAGATTTTTGTAGCGAGAACTTTGAAAGGTATATAAAAGCATTTAATTATAGATGCAGATAGCTTGTTTAAGTAAGGTTTATCATATAGCTCTGCTTCGAAATCTTCATGAAAATCCATTATGACTTTCTTTCCTGTAATTTTTAAAAATACTCCAATAATCATGAGGGGAATTTCATGTATGTGATAAACATCAGCATTCATTAATAATGATTTCTTTAAAAGTCTGTAGAAGTTAATCAGTGTATTTTTTTTTTGACTTCCAGCACTCATTACTTCAAGCCTGCCCAAGGATGATGAATCTTCTCCAAAAGTTAATATGCATACATCACTATCCAGTGAAGAAGATTTAGCCATTCTCTCCATTATTCTTGAATCAGAATAGACATGATGTTTAAGAGCTATGTGGCAGATTCTCATGGGGCTACTTTATGATATTCAAGCTTTGCAATAATTCGTTAAAATCAAGTTCTTTTTTATA
>MDTG01152232.1_pt1 | contig 11477 bp, 20 predicted proteins | sample 811421 | NCBI WGS metagenome assembly MDTG01 (sample SAMN05326645, study PRJNA326480) | marine metagenome | isolation source: seawater | place: Pacific Ocean: South East | collected 2011
AACCATGGTTCCATTTTTTCTCTTTCAGAGCCTGGTAAGAATCCGTTGTCTTCTGTAGATATTGTCGGTCTTGTTATAATAATTTTATTACATTGACGTTTAAAGTACATATCTAATGCTATTTGTACTGCTAATAATGTTTTACCACTACCAGCTTTCCCCATAATAAAGTTGTATGGGTGATACAACACTGCTGTCTTTGTAGATTTTTGTTCATCTGATAATACTATATCAAATTTTATTTTACCCTTTGGTGGATTTTTACTAATATTTTCTGCCATAATCCTCTATGAAGTTAAATTGTTCACATCCTATTTTGTGTGAAATATAAATGGATGCTCTGTTCCATTTATCCATGTAACCAAATATGTTTTCATATTTTTGTAAAAAGTATGAAGCAAATTGAAAATATAACTGTAAACCTGTGTTAGGTGGTGGATTTATGTTTTTTTGTATGTAAGCTCCTCCAACATATACTGAATTATTTATTGGGAGTTTGTGTAGATTATCAATCCAATTATAAGTAAACATCTCAGATGCCCACATCCACCCTAATGCTTTGTTAAAATCTTTATGAAATAATAAAAATAATGATGATGTTTTTAATCTTTCTAAACAAGTATCTAATACTGGCTTACCTTTCCACTCTGGTAGATTATTATCTATTGATTTACAAATGAATTTAAGATGGGATATATTATCCCTAATGTGAAGTGGGTTGTTGTTATCAATTACTTTAAATGAAAAATCTGTGTCCCTATGTGTTTCTCGAGATTCAAAAATATCTCGTTGTAATCGCATTTGATAGAACTGCTCTTTATCCATATAGACCTATTTTATATAAATATCGGTGCTATGTATGTTTTGCTTTAAAGTAGGTAAAGAAGTTTGTTAAAATGTTGTTTATAGAGGTCTGTTCGTTTGAACTTAATGTATGTGTTACTCTAGGAGTTGATACATCTTTTCTTTTGTATATGTTTATTTTTTCTGCCATAATTATTTATTGTGTACTACTATCCCATTTGCTATATAAGAATGTAACTTATCAACTGTAAAGTTATAAACTCTTTCTTTTGGATTTGACCTTACAACTTTAATTTCTTTTATTTCTTCCCACTCACCATCTTTCAAAATAAAATCACCCACTTTTAACTCCTTAGCAGGTGCTTCTGATTTATATGGTTCTTGTCTTATATCAGGCATTACTGATTTCCATCCTTCTTTAGTGAGAAATGGATGTTCTGGTGTAAACTCAATACCAGTATCATTTATAGTATATAGTGATGGTTTATCACCTAATCTTTCACATGCCTCTGCATGTGAATCGACAGTATGTCTGTGGTCTATTTCTTTTACTACTGCTGATTCGGTATTTTCTCCGTTCCAACCTAATACTTCATCACCCACCACAATATCTTCTATGTTTTTTATATCTCCATTACCAAGTGATATTTTTGTTCCAGCTGCGAAACAAGTTGGTGAATCATAATAAACACCAAATCTGTTATGAGCTAATAAATCTTCAACAAAAAAGTTATTGTTACCATCTACTTCATCTAAGTTGTAAACTATTTCTTTCTTTTCTTCTTCTATAATATCACTAATGGTTACTCCATATCCATCCATATGTAAAACTTCATCTCCTAAAAGAATTTGTTCTACCTCTAATCCACAATCATTTTTTGTTTGCTCAGGATGATACGATGCGTATCCTTTACCGATAACAAATAGTGGATGGTCTGGTGTGCCTGTAAGTTTTGTTCCATTTTCAAAAATATATGTCACTACATATTCATCGCTCTTAATTCTAATTTTTTTAACTTCTTTGTACTCTACTGTATCATTATCATGATTATATGATATTACCTTATCTCCAACTTTTACATCTTCTATATTTGTAATACCTTTGGATTCTATATGAACCTTACTACCAGCAATAAAACATGGTGCGTTGTGTACAACAAATGGAGTTGATGCCGATATGAAGTATGTATCTGTTTCTTCAACATCCATTCTCATAAAATTAATATTAGATGAACTCATTGGTAAAACAAAGTTTACAGAATCCAATGATAAAAGATTTTCGTTTTCATCTACTAAATAATCGTTACTTGCTGTTAACTGATATGCTTTTCTGAATATGAATTGATTTGAACCTGAGTCAAATACTAACATAGCTTTCGTTTCTCCAACATAAACAGAATCATTTGCAGTAGTATTTACTTCAATTAAGAAATCGCTTTCATATGATTCTGATGTTATAGCTTCAACAATCGATGATGTAACACCACTACCCGCTCCCAATGTAGTTCCATCATGTGACCAAGAAAAGAATTGATTTTGTAAATCAGAGTTTGGTGATGGGGAACCTGAAACATAAAATGATTTAACTGATTGACTCACACTTAGGTTTTGTATAGAGTCAAATGATTCATCAACTAATTGTACTTTTTCAGAATCAATTACAAATTCTCTTACTTTACCATCACGAAAGTTTGTTGTTAATTCATAATAATGACATTGTGGTAATTTCCACGCAACATCTAAATCATAGTATTCATATCCACTATCATTTAAGTCTAAGGGTAAATCCCACATACCTTCTATTTTGTATGAACCCATTTGTATAAAATCGATATCAGTACCATAAACTACACCAAACATTCTAATACTTTCAACACTTCCGCTTTCATAACTTCCAGTTGATATATGGAATTTTTCTGCGTAGTAGTTATCTCTATCTAAATAATTATTTATAAAATCATTGTATAAATCATTAGATGCTGAGTTGTTTGAATTTACAAATTTTAAAAAATTTAAATTACTTTTAGGTGTATCACCATGTGGCTTTTCAACTATATCTGGTAATCTTTGATTATTGTTTACTTGAAATATTTCTTCTGTTGAACCTGATTTTGTACTCATAAAGGTATTGATTTCACCTGTACTACCACTATAATAATATTCAGGTGTAGAGCCCGATACCCCATTTTCGCTGAATAAAGTTAAAAGGTTTATCCTTTCTTTACAATATGTTGAATCAAATACCGCATTCTCATCATATGCCATTCTTAAAATAAATCTATCTTCTTCATCTGATACAACTGTTGTATAGATAGAGTTGGTGGCTTCTTTAATTTTTTTAACTTCTGTTATAAAAGTCATATCACTAGCTATATAACTTTCAAAGTGATTAACAAAGTTTGCCTGAAATGGTTTGTATATAATTGTAATTTTAGTTATATTATTTGTTGAGCACAATGTTTTAAATGAGGTAAAATCAAAATGCTCATTAAGTGTACTAGTTATACAAGCCGTATCTGTATTTAATTCAATTATTCTCGGTGAATAGTTTTCATCGATAATAAAATCAGCTGAGAAAAATGTGCCTTTCATAGAATATTCCTAAGTTTAATATAAATATGTATTATTTATCTTTTTCCAATTTTTAAGTGGTTTTATGTTCGTCCTTATATAAATATTATTAAAAATATATAAATCACCATCATATAATTTTTCAAAATCTTTTCTTGTTGTTGTGTAAATAAAATAATTTGCAGTTACTTTAGTTGGTAGTTCACCTGGTGGGTATCCCGCCGCTATTATATAATCCCAGCTACCATTCAAAAGTTTAGCATCCATTTTAATGTTATTTTCATAAGGGGTGTTACCATTATCGATTGATGTAACATTAAATCCTCTTTCAATAGCTAACTCTGATAATACTCCTTTACCACAACCTAAATCTAAAAGCGTTTTACCTTTTCCATTCAATTCTTTTAACAAACTCGAAATAGGTGGATTACACTTTGAAACTCGCTTCCATTGTTCTTTCCAACTCAAAATAATGATGATTTTTTACTAAACGATTCACTCAATCCTTTATATGGATAGTAATCAACAATTAGGTGTACTCTATCTTTATCACTTTCATTGTTTACCGCATGGGAATCCGCATTATTAATTTCCCATACTTCACCTTCTTTTAGGTTTTTAGCTTCATCACCTACCATAAACTTAATAGATTTATTTGTTGTTATTGGAATATGCGTTCTATGGACTGCCATTAGTGCTAACCCACTATCTCTATGTTTTTGTATATTCCAATTTGGTGGCATCTTTGCTAATAAAATTTTATGTAAAAATCCCTCACCATAGCTATTTTTATAAATAATCTTTAACTTATCTTCTATTAATTTAAAATTTAAATCATAATAGATTTTATTATTATCTATTTCTTTTATTTCTTTTTGTTCTAAAATTTCAGGTATCCATTTTATAGCTATAACCTTAACTTCTTTATGAGTTTTACCTCTATTTCTAATAGTATTTTCATTCCAATTATCATCAGATAAATTGTTTATTTTATTTTTAAAGTTAGTAATATCAATATTACCTAATTTTTTAAAACTATAATTAATATAATTTAATTTTTTTATTTGTTCACTTTTAATCATAATAACGATTTTGTTTTTGATACTCTCAACTTGTGGTAAGGTTCAAAATATTCTAAATCCAATTTTATATTTTCTAATAACTTTTTATTTTTGTAAACATCTTCGTAATAATTAATTTTAATATTACATTTTTTTGATATATCTAATAGCATTTGTTTTTGTGAAATCAATTTATTATATCTATCGAAGTAACTTTTTTGCTCTTTTAAATCTTTTGGTAAATCATTGATATTCCATTTTGCATCATGTTGACCATTGTTTACATACAATAATGCCCAAAATGCTTCTGATTGCTCTTCAATATTTCTTCTACTTAATAGGATTGTTTTATCAAATTGTTTGATTAAATTTAGATAATATTCAGTTGTTTTAGTGCCATCGTAATCTACTATTATTTTAACAACATATTTGTCCTTTATTTTTAATTTATTTTTTTTATCAGGTTCAAACTGATATTCAAAATTGTAAGCCGATGCTATCGATTTTAGTAAATTAGAACTACCTGTTCTTGGTTCTGATATTATTAGTATGTTTTTCATATTTTATCCAAAATCTTTCAAATCCAAAGTATCCAAATGTTTTAAGTATGGTATCTAATCCACCAACAGCTAATCCAAATTTCCAATCACCACTTATAAACCAACCACTAAGTATTGTGATTGATGTAGCTATACATCTCCAAATAATTGTTTTGATTAGTGTTCCTTTATAACTTCCCATCCTCTCTCAACCCCTCTCTAATTTTAGTTGCTGAGACTTCTTTTATATTATCAGGTGGTATGTGTTCGATAATTTCATATCCAACCCCTCTACCATAATTTACTGATTCAATATCAGGTATAATAGATATCATAACTCTACCTTCTTCTATAAGTGGTAAGAGTTCTTTAGTTACATTTTGTAAAACTTCGTTTGAAGTCCAAGGTTGATTTTCGTTTGGTTCAACATCTCGTATTGCAACCCAAACATTTTTTCCTTCGTTTAATCTTTGGTCGATTAACCATCGGTGACCTTTATGCCAAGGTTGCCACCTACCTATAAACATAGACCATTGTTTCATATAAGTGTTTTTTGTATAACTGTTTTTCTTTTTCTTTTTTTTAATTTACCATTTAATAAATCTCTAACTTTAGCACAATCTAAATATTCTTCTTTTTCTAAAAAAAATTTCATTGATTCTCTTAAAACAGATTTATATTCTGATGCATGTACATAGCATACTTTATCTAAACCTAATCTTAATATTGTCACACCATCTTTTTTATATAACATAGCTTGGTGTATGATAGATACTATATCTCTGTAGATAGGTAATCCAAAATCATCCATCCACATAGATATTAAACTATGGTATCCATATATTAAATATTTTTTCCAGTATAGATTGTGAACAGGTATTAGTTCCATATCTATAAATATACTACTGAGTTTTTTCTTTCCACATTATCTGTACTAAAACTATTAAAAAGCATAAAATAAGTTGTACAAATATCTTACCTGTAACAGGTTGTTTAAAAAAGTATGCAGTCAAAGCAGCGTATGATATAATCCCTAAAATAAATCCAATGAATCTATTAGGCCACAAATCCCCATCAAATGCAGTAACTCCATAGTAAGTACCTTTTAGGAATAGGTAGGTTATTGGTATAGCTACAATATACCAACCCCACCACTCAGGTTTGTATTTTTCATTTATAAATTGCCAATTGTGTTGAAACCAGACTGCTATTTGTGCAGTTGATATAAGTATGATTGCGTATAGCAAATATAACCAATTAAATTTTTCCATAATGTTTTTGTAATTCTTTGTAAATGTGTTCTGCTATTTTTATGTGTCCGAAGTAACCAGGATGATAATCAGTATCCCCAATATACTTTTCTAAATCACCACCAATGTGATATTTTTTTTCCTTCCAATACCATTGAACTATACAACTACCACCCTCCCAGTCTATGACTCTATCTTCAATGTTCAATGTAGTATAAATGTTTTTATAATAGGATTTGGAATGTTCTTTTATGGCTTGGTTTATAATAAAAAATTCACAACCTAACTGTTTTAATAATGAAAATATTCCTAAAAAATGAGTTGCTTCTTTATTAGCGTGATGATGTTCATTTACAAAATATTTAAAATAACTCTCTAATTCATCTTTGATTTTATCTCTATCATTAATATCATCGGTACAATCTTTTGGGTCTATACAATTGGAAGTTACAACATTGAATAATCTATCTAATCGATTTGAATATATTTCATCTCTAAATCCAGATGTAGTTTCTATTATAAATAAAGTATCATCTATAGAATCTAAGTTTTTGTTTATATATTCTATACACATTCTCATCGCTCTCATAGAAGAGCCACCTCCTCTACTTTCATCAACTAATTCAACTCCTAAAATATTTGCTAATCTATTTGGCCAATTTATAGATATTCTACTATCTACCGATTCTTCATCCCCAACAACATTCCACTTTTTTATGTTGTAGTATTTACCATAGCTATCCATATATCTATTATGGCATAGAGGCCATCCGTGAGTAATACTACTCCCATTTGTATATAACCTTTTAAATTTTTTCACTAATTATATGCTTATCTTCTCCAACGAACTTTTGGAGCTTTGTTACCAGATGCGATTACCGCATCTAAATCTAATCTTGCCGCTACTGTAGTTCTATTATCATATCTATTGTTGTATGGTAATGGCTCTTCTAAAACGGCTTGCTTTCTACAAGTCCAATCAATCGCACCTAAAATTTCACTAAAACTATCTATTTGGTCTGTTGGTGGATTAAATGCATAATCTTCTTCTGCTTTAAATAGTGTTTTATTAATATAAGGTTTAATCTCTGATGCACGAACAGGTATTACAGGTATACTGTTAAGATAATAAACATTACCTTCAGCTATAGCTTGATTAATCTTGCCTGACATTTGTGATGATGTATAAGGAACGGTGCTACCATCTGTATGATTCATTAATAAAATAAAATCAATTGTAAGTTCAGACCTAACCTTTGCATTTGTTACATTTGGTTGTACAGATAAATTAAGACTATTACCTAAATGTCCATTTACTTTTGATGTCGTATAATAACTAGTAATATCTGTATCAGCTGCATTCTTTACAGCTGAATCTGTTGCTGGGTATTGATTCCCATAATTTTTTAGTGGTTTATATGGTTGATTAATAACTCCACTTAAATCAACTTTTGGTGGTGGAGGTGGTGCAACATAAGTTGGGGTGTTAACGGCTGGTGTTCGTATGGGTGTAGGTGTTGTTGTAGTAGTTACTGTCGTATCAGGTGTACTATCTGTATCTGGTGTAGGTGTTGGTGCATCTATCGATGTGACTGGTGTTAATAAAAATTGTTTTCTTCTTCCAAAAAATCTTCTTCCTCTTCCTTTGTGTTTAGCTCCAGACATAGCAGTACCATCACTCATCAAATGATACTTACCTACATAATCAACTTTGTTACCATTTCTATCTTCAAAAGTATATTCACCACCACCAGTAACGAGTCCTTTGTTAGCATCAGCAGAACCTCTTCTACCTCTTCTATTTCTTTTTTCTGATTTTGAACGTCCTAAAAACCCTCTTCGTCTTTTACTTCTTCTAGCCATACCTATAAATATACAATTTACAGATTATCATCCACCAGCTCTTTATATGCTTGTTGGTATGCATCAACTCTTCGGTTTCTATGATTTTTTTGGAAATCAGATGAGCCCATAATATCGTGTGCTCTATCTATAACCTCACTTTTCATTCCAACCGAAGCTGATTCCCAAAGTATCTCCTCTATCATCTTTTCTTCCGTCATTACTTATTTAGTTTTTGTTGTAGTTTTTGAATTCGTAACTTATCTTTATCTGAAAGTGGATGTTTAAGTTTTAATTCTATAATTTCATTAACAACTTTATCGTGTTCTTTTTGCTTCATATATTCTTCAAATGTTTTCATATTATAGTGTCGGCATCATACCATTGAACATTAACTCCAGCTTCCTCAAACATTTCTAAACTTCTTTCTGCTGATTCTTTCCATTTATCTGATTTAGCTCCCCCACCTCTCATAACAAATATCCTGCTTATTCCAGCGTTAATGATACCTCTTGCACAATCTGCGCAAGGTATTCCACAAGTTAGGTACATAGTACACCCTTCTGTGGATACGCCTATACGAGCTGCGTTGTAGATTGCATTTCGTTCAGCGTGTTCAAACCAGTAATACTTTTCTGGTCTTTCTTGTCTCTCTGGCTTAAAATCGTTTATTCCTCTTGGAAATGAGTTATATCCAGTTGATACAATTTCTTTATTTTTACCAACGATTACCGCACCAATTTTAGTTCGTTCATCTTTGGATTTTTCTTTAACTTGTTCAGCAATATTATAAAAATATTCTACCCATCTCATATTATATATACATATTACATTAGATATATTCCCAATCAGCTTCTTTAATTTCTTCACAAAACCAATAATCTCTTCCTCTTACTTTAAATGAGGTATCACATCCTAACCACTCTTTGATTCCTTTTACATCTCTTACCCTATCAACAGGTATAATCGCATGTACCAAATATGGTTTATGGTTTATATACTCTATCGGTCTTTTGTATGAGGGAAAAATCATAGTGAATTATTTATCAATTCTTTAATGTGAGGATGATTATAATCAACATAAAACATTAAAGTTGTCCTATATTCATTTGATGGGTTGTAAACATTATGATAATGATATCCATTAAAATAATATGCATTTCCTTCTTCTAATTCAAACTCAGATAAAGATTTAAACCATTTTGGTTTGTGAAATCGTTTCCACCATTTAAATTCATCTTTATCAACTACACAATATTTAAAACCTTTTGGTAGTTCTATTGGTATTTGAATTATAAGTTCTGATTCATCCATTCCATGTTCTTGTACATGTGAGTGCCAAAGTAATGAACTTTTCGGTGATATCCTCATTAATCTGACTCTACTTTTTAGTGAATCACCATATATCTTTTCAATAATAGAATATGTATATGGCATTATTTTTTTTAACTCAGTCTGCTTTGTTTCACCTACTGGTGGTGTTCCTTCAGAAAAATCGGAATATAGTTCACCATCACTACCCCATAATGATATACCACTCCATGCTTTTCGGTATTTTGTTTTAGCACCAAAAAACATTGATTTGTATTGAGCATAGTTATAACTTTCATTTAGCTTATTTAATTCAGATTTGAGTTTATCTAAATCAATATCAATGTTTAATCGTAAATAAGGTAGATTATTTAAATCCATTTGTAGCCCGTAGGAGAATCGAACTCCTGTTTTAAGGATGAAAACCTTACGTCCTAACCACTAGACGAACGGGCCTGTTGGTGGAGGATATCGGAGTCGAACCGATGACCTCTTCGGTGCAAGCGAAGCGCTCTAGCCAGCTGAGCTAATCCCCCATTTTATTCTTATGTTTACTTTTACGAGAATAAGTTCGTTTACTTTTTACAACTTTTTCAGTCATCTTCTTGCCAATGTGATGAGATAGTTCACCAATACTCATATCATCCCAATCAACTTTCTCTTGATATCGGTTCTGTTTCTTCTGTTTCTTCATCTCCAATTAGTTCCATTGTTGTATTACTTCTATTCCTTAGATATTGTTCTTCAGTCCATTTAGGAGTCCTATCAGTAATAAACTCTACAAATTTATGTGATTGTGAGTTGGTTGTTTCTTCTACTATTTTATAAGTTAATTTTCTCATATCATTGTTTTTTTACTTAAATAATCTATTACACTCTGCATATCTTTATTTTTATCATATGATTCTAAGTGTAGAAATTTGTTTGAATATAAATGTTTAAAATCTTTTTCTTTTTTATCGAATTTAGGGTTTGGTGTTTTATCATACACAAATCCAATATCTACATTATAATATTTTAAATAGTTGTAAAATAAAAATTGTTCATAAAACTGAGCGGTATATGTCGGTGGTATTTTATATATATCATCTCCTAACATATTTAGTATGTGTTTATATACCTCAGATACTATTTTAGGGTTATTAACCATTACAATACTATTATTAGGAAATGTACACCAATCGAAATTTACTGGTGTATCTATGATATTAGTTCTGAATATGTCATAGTATTTTTTATAATATTCATTTACATATTCTATATGAGAGGTTTTAGCGTGTAGGGTATCTACAGATGTAGTATTTACCTCTTTAAATCCAAATGTAATGGAGTGTGTTGGTTGTATTTTTTCAAACAATAGTATATCCAAATCTAACACAACATATGGTGAAGTCTGTTGTATCATAGATTCTATTTTAGCCATACAATAATTGTGGATTGTTATCCTATTGAATTGTTTAGTCATATCGACCCACTCATCAAACATAAGACCTTTTGATGAGAATATATCGTATGTTCTTTTATCAGAATACAGAACAGTCGTATGGAATTGTTTACTATAATCTATCGATAGTTTAGCTAGACTCCAAAAGTATTCATCTTTTGGTTTCCAAAATTTATCCATAAATTTATAACAATATATAGCTTTCATTTTGTTATATTAATCTATCGTTGTATATTAGTACTGTACCTAAGTTATAAGTAGGTATATCGCATTTTAAATTGTGTTTTTTACAAATCTGATTTTTTATTCTTCTTTGTAAGCGTGGTGAATTACCTGTAATAACTTTTACTTCAAATAGGTTTGTTTTAAGTGATTGTTCTAATACAACATCTTCTATAAAGATTATAGCATCAGAATGTAACATACCATGTACATCAATTTCTTTCATTAGTCAAACCATTGTGACCTGTGGGTCTTTATGTTCTTAACACCCATACTACCACTCTTTAACATATGATGTTTTTTATCTATCCACTCTTTATGTTTTTCTTCATCAAATGATTCTTGCTCATTTTTTTCACCCTGCTTTTGAAGTTTCTTTATTTCTTCAGTAGTTAGTGATTCACCAGTAGATTCCATCTTAGCTTGGGATGCG
>MDTG01350101.1_pt1 | contig 11477 bp, 9 predicted proteins | sample 811421 | NCBI WGS metagenome assembly MDTG01 (sample SAMN05326645, study PRJNA326480) | marine metagenome | isolation source: seawater | place: Pacific Ocean: South East | collected 2011
ATAATTGTGTTGGCACCTATTTGAGAATTTTTACCAATTTTAACATTTTTTCCAATTAAAACATTATTTCCAAACTTTACACTTTTATATTTTAATTGAGATGGTTTTTTAAGTGAAAAATCTGGAAAGTCTACATCTGAAGATGGGTACATAATCTTAGAAACTCTAGCTAATTCAACTAAAACTTTTTGCACAATAATTTTTTGGACTGCGGACGGGAGATCATTTGAGAGACTTTCAGTTGTAATGCAACAACTAGCTTTTGTATTTTTTGCAAGATTTTCATATCTTTTTGAGTCATAGAAAGATAAATCGAGTTTACTTGCTATCCCTAAAGGTTTTATACTATTTAATTTAATTTTTTTTTTAAATTTTTTTTTTGGAAATAAATCAGAGTTATAAAACTTTTTTTTAAGAAAAAAATTACTTGAAACCATTAAAATTAGTTTAATTTAACAGATTTTAATTTGGAGTTTAAAGATTTCATAATATCATTAGTTATATCCAGTTTTTCATCTGCCAAAATTATGTTCTTTTTATCGACGACTAATCGTATTTTTTTTTCTTGCATATAATCCTCTATAATAGGATTTAAGTTTTTCAATAATTCGTTTCTAGCCTTAAGTCTATCTTTACTTATTTTTTCTAAAAGATTGTTTCTTTCACTTTGTAAAGAAGAAACTTTTTTTCTTAAGTCATTTACTTTTTTAACATATTCCTCTTGTGAGATAACTTTTTTTTGCTGAATCATTTTTTTTTCTTGTTCTTGAAGAGACTTCTCTTTTGTATTTAAAGATTTTATGCCATCTGTTAATCTTTTTTGTAAATTTTCTTGTACCTTTTTACCTGCAACACTATTATTCATAATAAATTTAAAATCTAAGTAGTGGGGCATGTCTGCGAGTAAATTTTTGGTTAATAACGCAAATAACGTTAAAATTAAAAATGTTTTTAAAGTTTTCATCAAAAAGTAGTACCAAGGTTAAAATTAAAACTTTGGGTTTTGTCTGTGTCTGCTTTTGATAAGTTTGTGGAAAAAACAAATGATAACGGTCCAATCGGCGAAAGCCAACTAGCGGCTACTCCTGTAGATGATCTAATCTTATTGCTGTCGTCTATACTACTATCATAATCAACTCCCCAAACATTTCCAAAATCTAGAAAAAATCCTACATCAGTTTTATAGGCTTCTGGAAGAAAATTTGGTAAACTTGCTTCGAAATTTATTGCCCCTACATAGTTTCCGCCGATATGATCAGATCCGTCAACTGGGCCTATCTTATTTTTTTCAAACCCACGTAACCTTCTGGTGCTCAAGGATTGCCTTTTGCTTAACCTTACATCATCATTATTTATTCCGTTAATTGCACTTAAATAAATTTTTCCTGCTCCCACTACATCATTTGTAACTGATTTATACTTAGTAGCTTTAAATGTGTTAGCGATAGCCTGCTTATCTGAAAATACTGGAAATGATTGGTCAAATGATATAATTGAACCACTAGTTGGCATAAATGCTCTATCCCTCGTGTCTTGTCTAAATCCATAACTAGCTAAAAGTTCAGAAAATGATCCGCTTTGTTTTTTTAGCGTGTCAGATGCAGATTCGAAAGTTTTCAAATCATCATAACTCACTGATAGTCCCAAATTAGTGTAGATATTTTTAAATTGTTCAAAGCTTGTATTAATACCTGCAGATAAAATAGTGTTTTCATATCCTTGATCTGGTTTGTCATTTTCTGAGCTGGAGATAAAATAATTTAGTGAATTTCCTAAAAAATTATAATTAGGGTCTGTGTAATTTATTCGACCAGATAAAGACTCTGAGTCAGTAGATATTTGAAAATCTAGTATTTTTCCCTCACCTAGCCAGTTATTTTCAGAGATACTTGCTTCAAAACTACCTCCGTCGGTTCCAATTCCAGCTCCAGCACTTATTTCACCTGTGGGCATTTCTTCAACTTTTATATTTATTAATTTTAAATTTTTTTGAGAGCCTTCTAAAACTTCTGATTTGACAGTTCTAAAAATTCTTTTTGCTTTAAGTTTAGAAATCGATTTATTCAGATTTAGTGATGTAAAAGGATCGCCCTCATCAAGCAACAATTCTGCTCTAATTACATTTTCATTTGTAATGTTGTTACCTACAATATTTATTCTTTCTACTAATTCCCTTTTTCCCTCAAAAATATTGAACTTAATTGATATAGATTTTTCTAAAACTTCTTCCTCAACATTATGCTCAACAAATTGTAAATTATTTTTTTCTATAATTTCATCAATATCTTCAAGAATGTTTTTTACTGCAAAAGGAGAATAGTATTTACCAATTAATTTGTCATAGGATTTTTTTAGTGGGAAAAATAATTCATTATTAAAAACTGGATCAATATTTGTTGTTATTTTATCAATTGTATACCTTGTGCCTGCGTCTATTGAATAGATCAAATCTATATTTTCTTTATCATTTACTTCTGCGCTATTAGAATTAATCGCAACATCATAATAACCTATAGATTTATAAAAATTCTTAAGTAGCCTAATATCTAAGTTAATCAAACTTTGGTTAAAATTTGTATTTTTTGAAATAATCTTCCAGAATTTATCTTCCTCACTCGCTATTATATCTCTCAGTTTTTTATCTTTTATTTTTTTATCACCAATAAATTTAATACTCGAAATTTTAGTTTTTTTCCCACGATCTATATCAATTAGTAAATCAAAATTTTCTTCGTTTATTTGATTTACTTTAGTCTCAACTTTAACAAAATTATAACCTACAGATGAATACAATTTCTTTATTATATTTATGTCGTTAGTTAGATATGATTTTATAAATGAATTTTTCTCTTTTAATTGAAGATTTTTTTTAATTTCTTCTGATAATTTTTTACTTGGTTCTCCTATAATTATTATTTGATTTAAAATTGGGTACTCTTTTAAATTTAAAGTTAAAGTATTATTTCTAATCTCGATATTTATATCTTCAAAAAAATTAGTTGAATTTAAATTATTAATTATCTCATTAACTTTTTTTTCACTTATTTCTTCTTTAATTTTTATTTTACCATAAAGAATTACTGTTTCATCACTAACCCTTTTATTTCCATTAACTTCTATTTTATTTATTATTTCTGCTTTTAAACTTAAATTAAAAGGAGTTAGGAATAAAAATAGAAAAAATAATATAAATTTTTTTTTATAAAACATATTTTTTAGCTGTATCTCTAGCCCACTTATCAATCTGTATAATATGGTTAATATTTTTAGGGATTCTTATAGCATATTTTTTATAATTTCTATCATTTAGAACGCTCATTATGATTTTATTAATCCTTAAAAAATGTAGTTTTTTGTTGAGAAAATGATCAACTAATATTTCATTAGCTGCATTTATAATAATTGGTGTAGATGGATATTCTTGAACCTTTTTTTTAAGCTTAATTAATGGAAATATTTCCTTTTTTACTTTACCAAATTTTAATCCTTTAATAATTTTATCAGTGAAATTTTCTTTTTTATTTTTGTAAAAGTGATCTATGTCAATTTTGTTATCAAAGATTGCATTAACAAGTGGTATAATCATCGAGGTATCGTGATACATAAATTTCACTAATCCATTTTGAAATTCTATTATTGCATGAATAAGTGAGTCTGGATGTATAAGAATATCAATTTTATTATTTGAAATATTAAATAATTTCTGGGCTTCAATAAGTTCTAAAATTTTATTCATAAGTGTAGCTGAGTCTATGGAAATTTTTTTTCCCATTTTCCATTTTGGATGCTTAATAGCATCTGAGGGTTTTATTTTGTTTAATTTTTTTTTTGAAAGTTTTAAAAATGGCCCACCTGATGCTGTAATATAAATTTTTTTAATCTCATTTAATGAATGATTTTTGAGTAAATTCAAAATTGAAAAATGTTCTGAGTCTACTGGAATTATCTCTGTTTTATTTTTAATTGCAGCTTTTTTAATTAATCCCCAACCGCAAATTATCGCTTCCTTGTTAGCAATTAAAATCTTCCTACTTGTATTAGTGAAAAGTATAGTTGGTTTTAAACCAGCTATACCAGGTATTGCTGATATAGTAATATCTGAAATTTTTTTCTTATTTAATTTGTCGTAACTATTCATAATTTTAATCTTTTTTTTTTTAAATTTATTATTAACTTTATTGAAAATTATTTGATCACTAATTACAAAATAAGTTGGTTTATATTTTTTAATCTGTTTGCAGATCAGATTAAAATTTTTATTTGCTGCAAGTAAATTAATTTTAAAATTATTTTTTCTTTTATCGATAATTTTTAATGTATTAAGTCCTATTGATCCAGTCGATCCAAGGATTGATACAAGTTTTTTCATTAAAATAATAAAATTAGTGTTAAAAACCCAAGAGGTATCCCAAATAAAATTCCATCTAATCTATCTAGAACACCTCCATGTCCAGGTAAAATATTTCCTGTATCTTTCAACTTTGCTTTTCTTTTTAAATATGAAAAAAAAAGATCTCCTAACTGGCAATATAGTGAGGTCATTATACCTATTAAAATAAATGAAAATTTTAAAACATTGGTCTCAAAATAAATTAATACTGAAATTGCTAGACAACTTAATATAAAAGAACCTAATGCACCCGATATAGTTTTATTCGGACTAACTTTAGTTAGTTTCGGGCCTTTTAATAACTTTCCAAATACGTAGCCGCCAATATCAGAAGCAATACAGCCTATTAATAAAATAAAAAGAAGAAATTTTGTTTGTTGATAATTGTATAAAATATAAAAAGAAATTGAAAAAATAGTTATTAAAAAAATATATATTAAATTAGTTGTTAAAAAGTAAATTTTTTTTTTAAATATCCTATTTGATATGTTTAAAAATTCAATAATTGATAATATTCCTAAGATCAAAAAACTTGAAATCATAAAATAAATTGAATTGAAAATTAAATAAACTAAAAAAATTAATGTAGTTGAAGTGATTATTCTTTTTTTTAATACGTTTTTTTTCATATTGCTCCAAAATTTCTTTTAGTCATTTTATATTTGTCTATAATCTTTTTTAAATCAGAATAATTGAAATCAGGCCATAATTTTTTCAAAAAAAATAATTCTGCATAAGCTAGTTGCCATAACATGAAATTACTCAATCGTTGATGGCCTCCTGTTCTTATTAATATATCTGGATCAGGTATATTTTTAGTAAAAAGATTATTTTCAAAATTCTTTAAGCTCAAATTTTTAGTTTTTTTTATTGCATCTAATATTTCATTTTTCGATCCATAATTTATAGCTAAATTTACAACTATTCTTTTGTTTTTTTTTGTTAACAAGACTGTTTTTTTAAGTGTAGCTTTGATGTTAAATGGTAGTTTATTTAATTCTCCAAGTATTTTAATTTTAATACCTTCATTTTGAATACTTTTAATCTCTTCTAAAAAATAATTTTGAATTAATCTGAATAAAAAACTAATCTCTTTTTTTGGTCTTTTCCAGTTTTCTGATGAAAATACATAAAAAGTTAAAATAGGAACTTTTAATCTAATACAATTTTTGACTACTTTTTTTACAGTTTCAACACCCTTGAGATGACCGTAGTTTCTGCTTTTTTTTTTTCTTTTTCCCCATCTTCCATTGCCATCCATGATAAAAGCAATATGGCTGAGTTTATTCATATTTGAATTATCTCTTTTTCTTTGTCGGAAGATATTTTTTCTATATTTTCTATATTTGTATCAGTTAGTTTTTGAATTAATTTTTCGAAATTTTTGTAGTTATCTTCAGAAATATTTTTATCTTTAAGCTTTTTTTTCAAATCTTCATTTGCTTCTCTTCTAATATTCCTAATTGAAACTTTACTTTTTTCACTCATGCTTTTTAGTACTTTAATTAAATCTTTTCTTCTATCTTCTGTCAGATCGGGTATTCTTAACCTTATGATCTGACCATCTACCTGTGGATTAATTCCTATATCAGATTTTTGAATAGCTGATTCTACCATCGCTATATTAGCTTTATCCCAGACTTGAATTGAAATTAAACGTGCCTCAGGAACACTTACAGTACCAAGTTGTTCAATCGGCATCATTTGTCCGTAGCAATCTACTTTTATCATGTCCAACATATTTGTATTTGCCCTCCCAGTCCTTAATGAAGAAATTTCTTTTTTAAAAGATTTAATGCTTTTATCCATTTTAATTGAATAATTTGATTGATTAAATTCTGAACTCATTTTTTTAAATACCCTCTCCTACTTTATATCTAATAAAATCGTTAATTTTAATTTCTTTATTTGAAGAATTTTCTTTTAAAATATCTTTAACAGTCTTTTTAGGATCTAAAATCCAAACTTGATTTAGAAGAGAATTATCATTTAAAAATTTTGAAATCTTACCTTTAGAAATTTTCTCTGCTATTTCTTTTGGTTTTCCTGAATTAATAATTTCAGCTTTAATAATTTCTAATTCCTTGTCTACAGTATGTTTATCTATTCCACCTTTATCGATCGCTAAAGGATTTAAGGCTGCAATATGCATAGCTAATTTATTGCCTAAATCTTGGCTTTCATTTTTATCGATATTTTCTAAATTTATAATGGAAATTATTTTACCGATGTTTTTTTCAATTGCTGAATGCACGTAAAAGAAATTAATACCCGTAGAATTGCTAAAAAAATTAGCTCTTCTAATTATTATTTTTTCACCAATTTTAGATATCAAATTGATTAAGTTATCTTCTACTGTATTCCCATCTAACATTTTTGTATTATTTAATTTTTTAATATCGCCTTTATTATCAAAGTTTAATTTTGATAATTCTTTACAAAAATTAATGAAATCTTTATTTTTAGCTACAAAATCTGTTTCACTATTTATTTCAATAATTGAAACTTCGCCTTTTTTCTCTTCGACCAAAGCTAGACCTTCGCCAGCAGTCCTAGACATTTTTTTTGAAGCTTTAGCTATTCCTTTTTTTCTTAAAAATTCAATTGATTTTTCTATATCACCTTTATTTTCATCTAAAGCCAATTTACAGTCTTTAAAACCCACTCCAGTCATCTCTCTTAATTTTTTAATGCTATCTAAAAGATTTTTATTTGACATTTGTAAATAATTTTAGAAATTATTTTTTATTTTTTGAATTTTTTATTTTTTCTTTTTCCTCAGCACCTTTTATGAATTTTTCAGCATCTTTAATTGTATTTTTTAGTAAATCACAATAAAGATTTATAGAACGCCTAGCATCATCATTGCCTGGAATAGGAAAATCTATTCCAGTGGGATCTGAATTTGTGTCTAAGACACCAATAATAGGGATTCCAAGTTTTTTTGCCTCCGCTACAGCTAGAGACTCTATATTAGTGTCTATAATGAAAATTAGATCTGGTGTTTTTTTCATTTCTGCAATTCCTCCAAGAGATCGTTGAAGTTTTTCTTTTTCTTTGCCAAATTTAAGAATTTCTTTTTTTGTAAAACCAATATTCTCTTTTGATAATTGATCTTCAAGTTTTTTTAATCTTTTGATGGAGTTCTGTATTGTATTCCAATTTGTTAGCATACCACCCAACCACCTATAGTTTACATAGAATTGACCAGTTTCTTTTGCTAAATCACTTACTTGTTCTGAAGCTTGTTTTTTTGTAGAAACAATTAATAACTTTCCGCCTTGTGAAATAACATTGTGTACTTTAACTAAAGCGTTTTTTAAAAAATCTACTGTTTGAGTTAAATCAATTATATGAATTGAGTTTTTTTCACCAAAAATATATTTTTTCATTTTAGGATTCCATCTCAAAGTTTTGTGCCCAAGATGCACACCTGCTTCTAAAAGTTGTTTTATATCTATTTTTGGTACGTTCATTTTTTCCGGTTAATCCACCACAGTAATTCCAATTTTTGGACCGGTAGGGCTTTGCCCTTGTAACTGTGTGCGAAATTAATCATTGATATATAGAAACATTTTAAAAAATCAATACTCTAAACGGTTATTTTTATTACGTATTCCTTAGTTTTTAAGCGTTTAAAATGATTAAGATCAAATTTTCTTTTATTTTGAAGGGAATAATAGGCTTTTTGATTTTTTTTATTTATAATTAGGTTCACTGATGTGTTCCCCTTAATTGATAAAATATCTTTTATGTCATCAGCTTTGAAATTTTCTTTTAATTCAATTGTTACTTTAGAATAAGGCTCATTAACAAGTTCATCGAGCAATAATATTTTTTTTACATTTACTCTTCTTTTTTCTGTGTCCGCATTGACTTTATCTTTTTGCAGAGTAAGGACAAACGACTCGGATTCTTTTAATTTGTCTCTGTTATTAATTAAAATTTCTGAAAATAAAAATAATTCATACTCACGTACTTTATCGCTAAATTTAATAATTGCGTAAGGTGTCCCTTTTGTGCTCTTTTTTTCTTGAACAGACATTATTGTGCCGCCAACTAAACTTTCATTTTTGTCATTATTTATAAATTCTTCGTAAGAAATAATTCCCAATTGTTTGAAAATATCCTCATATTCACTTAATGGATGGTTCGAAATATAAAAACCCAGTGACTTAAATTCTTCAGTTAAAAGTTCTTTTTCTTTCCAGCGAGTAGATGATTTAAATTCAAATTTATTTATTGAATTATCACTGTTTTCAAAAAGGTTAGTTTGATTATTAATCCTATCATCATTAATATTTTTTATTTGTTGTATGATTTTTGGAATAGAGTTGTAAATTTTGCTTCTATCATTATCTAACTCATCAAATGCTCCAGCCTTTGTTAAGCCTTCCAATTGTAATTTGTTTACATCTTTTGCGTCCACTCTATTTATAAAATCAGAGAATGATTTAAATTTTCCATTTTTTTCTCTTTCTTTAAGAATATTAGAAATAGCTTCGAAACCCACATTTTTAATTGCCCCTAATCCATAAAATATCCTTCCATCGCTTGCTTTAAATTCAGCGAAACATTTATTTATAGAGGGTCTAATAATTTCAACTTTTAATCTTTTTAATTCCTCAACAAATTCTCTTAATTTCGAAGTATTTGTTAATTCAGTAGTCATTGTTGCGGCTATAAAATCTTCTTTATGATATGTTTTTAAATAAGCCGTTTGATATGCTATGAGAGCATACGCAGCGGCATGACTTTTGTTAAATCCATATTGCGCAAATGGCTCAATTTTTGTAAAAACAAAATTTGCAACATCTTTTGCTATCCCATTTTTGATAGCACCGTTTATAAACCTTTCTTTTTGTTTATCCAATTCCGCTTTTTTCTTCTTTCCCATTGCTCGTCGCAATATGTCTGCCTCCCCTGCAGTAAATCCTGCTAGAGTTTGTGCTATCTGCATCACTTGTTCTTGATAAATTATAATACCGTAAGTAGGTTTTAAAATTTCTTTTAAAGTAGGATGAATATAATCTGGCTCCTTTAAACCATTTTTACAATCATTGTAGATTGGAATATTGCTCATTGGTCCCGGACGATAAAGTGCAACTAGAGCTATGATATCGTCAAACTTGTTAGGTTTCATTTGTTTTATCGCTTCTCTCATTCCTGCACTTTCTAATTGAAAAAGCCCTGTGGTCTCCCCGGTGGATAATAATGAAAAAACCTTTTGGTCATTTTGATTTATTTTACTAATGTCTAAATTTATACTTTTGGCTCTCAGCCTTTTCAAAGTTTTATCTATAACTGTTAAAGTTTTTAATCCTAATAAATCAAACTTTACCAAACCTGCATTTTCAGAAGAATACATATCGTACTGAGTTGAAGGTAAAATAAGATTTGAGCTATGGTCAATATAAAGTGGAAATTGTTCAGCTAATTTTTCTCCAGCGATTACCACACCTGCGGCATGAGTTGCCATATTTCTATTAAGACCTTCAAGTTGTAAAGACAATTCTAATAATTTTTTAACTTTTGGATTATTTTTGACTTCCTCTTTAAAGCGAGGTTCTCGATCAATAGACTCTTGTAATGTTAAAGGACGAGATGGATCAAAAGGAACCATTTTACAAAGTCTATCTACGTGGCCGTAAGATAAACCTAAAACTCTACCAACATCTCTTAGCACCATTCTAGCTTTAAGTTTGCCAAAAGTTATAATGTGAGCTACGCCGTCTTTGTATTTTTTTTTTAAATATTCAAAAACTTGATCTCTTTTCTCTTCACAAAAATCTATATCAAAGTCTGGCATCGACACTCTATCTGGGTTAAGAAATCTTTCAAAAATTAGATTGTACTCAATTGGGTCAAGATCTGTTATGTCAAGACAATAGGCAACTAAAGATCCTGCTCCAGAACCTCTGCCAGGTCCAACAGGTATTAAATTTTTTTTTGCCCACTTGATATAATCCGAAACAATGAGGAAATAGCTCGCATAATCCATTGTATTTATAATATTAATTTCATGTTGTAATCGATTTTTGTAATGATTGATTAATTGATCTTGAGGTTTAGATAAATTCTTTTTAAAAATAAAATTTTTCATTCTTTTTTCGAGCCCATCGTAAGCTTGTTTTATAAGCTCTTCCTCTGAAGTATTATTTTCTGAATGAGCGATTGAGGGTAAAATCGGTTTGGATTTTTTAGGTTTAAAATTAAACCTCAAATGAAAATTATAATTATTTTCTAAAGCCTCAGGAATATCAGAATAAAGTTTAGCAATTTCATCATTGGTTTTTAAAAAATGTTGATTACTTAATTTAAATCTATTTTTATCATCAATAAAATTTTTTTCTCCGATACATCTAAGTGTATCATGTGCCTCGTACATTCCTTTTTTAAGGTAAAAAACTTCTTGAGTTGCAATTAAAGGAATATTAAAAGATTTGGAACTATTGAGAATAAAATTTTCAAAATTTATTTCAGCATTTTCTTTATGTCTTTGGATTTCAAAATAAATTCTATCAGAAAAATTTACTTTAAAAAAGTTGATTAATTCATTTATATATTTGATTTTATTTGCATGAAATAACTTCCCAAAAAAATCTCTGTGATTACCTGTAAGTAATATTAGATCATGATTATTTTTTATTAAGTCATCAATTTCACAAGTAGGTTCCTCTGTTTCTTTACTGTTTAGATAACTGATTGAAGATAATTTTGTTAAGTTTTTATATCCTTGCTGAGTTTTTGCAAATAATGTCACTTTTCCAATTATATTTTGACCCTTAAGATTGATCTGTGTTCCAATAATTGGTTGTGTACCAACTTTTGAAAGTTTTTCAGAAAACTCTAGTGCTCCACATAAATTGAAGCTATCTGTTAAACCTAATGATTTAATTTTGTGATTCTTGCAATATTCAGCTAAATCATCAATCTTTATAGCGCCTTCACAAATTGAATACTGAGTATGTATCTTTATATTATTAAAACACTTTTCATTATGAGGCATTAACCCGTTTTATATTACCATCAGAAATAAACAACTTGTAATCAGCCCTGTTAGCAAGTTCTCTATTATGAGTTGCAA
>MDTG01404731.1_pt1 | contig 11477 bp, 5 predicted proteins | sample 811421 | NCBI WGS metagenome assembly MDTG01 (sample SAMN05326645, study PRJNA326480) | marine metagenome | isolation source: seawater | place: Pacific Ocean: South East | collected 2011
CGCGGGGAGCGAGCCGACGGGCGAGGCGTCCGGCACCCGGAGCGGCTCTCCCGTAGACCTTGCCCGCGCCGCGGAGAATGACCGCGGCGAAGAGCCCGCCCGCTGCGGCGGCGCGCTCGCCGCCGGTCGCCTCGGGGTCGAAGAAGGCGGTGTGGGTCGCCTCCGCCTCCGCCTGGTAGTTGCCGAAGCCGACGGTCTCCTGAAACTCGAAGTGGAACTCGAGCATCAGGTTCAGCTCGGTCTCGTGCTGGGCGACCCACTCGAGGCCGGACTCCCAGTCGAACCAGTTGCTGGCCTCCGGCGCGCGAGAGGAAGGCACCGATTGAGCTCGCGTGAGCACCCACTGACGGCCTCCGCGGGTCTGGCTGGTCGTCGGGGTCTGTCGCTGAGGGGGCGGAACGTGACGCTCGGAGAGGAGGAGGCGGTCGCTCTCTCCAGAGCCACCGTTGAAGAATTTGACCGCGATGATTGAAACGCCCGCGACGAGGTACTCGATGGTGTGGTTGCCGTTGCCGTCGTCGGTGTACCACAGGCCGTTGTCACCATCCGGCCAGAACCCCGTCGGGTCCGTGAAGTTGGTCGGCGAGTTGAGGACGTAGGAGTACGGGTTCCACGCCTCGCGGTTCGTCGGGCCCGGGATGACCGGGTCGGCGCTGAGGAAGCGCGCGGTGCGCGGGTCGTAGGAGCGGCCGCGCATGTGGATGAGGCCGGTGGCCAGGTCGTGCTCGTGGTCGGTGTAGCCGTTGTCGAGCATCTCGGGCATGGAGCCGAGGCCGGTGACCGGCCGGCCGGCCTCGTCGACGGGCTGGCCGAAGGGCTCGTAGAAGGCCTCGCCCACGACGCGGTGGTCGGGCATCACCAGGCCCCGGGTGGAGCCCTGGGCGTCGGTGAGGCGGAAGCTCACCTGGGCGTGCGCGAGGCTGGTGGCGCCGACCTTCGTCGCGACCTCGGCGACGATGCCGCCCGCGCCGGGCACGCGCACCCGCATGAGCCGCGGCCCGGAGGTGGGCCGCTCGATCTGCAGCAGCCCGCCGGCGACGTGCACGGTCTCGCCGGCGTCGGTCTCCTCGACGACCCGCCGCCCGAGCGCGTCGTACTCGTAGCGCGCGACGAGCGTGGCCCCGTCGAGCACGGACGTGGGCAGGTCGAACTCGTTGTAGTTGAAGGTCCGATCGCCTTCGTGCTTCCGCCGACCGCGCTCGTCGTACTCGAGCTCGATGAGCCCGGCGATGGTCGTCAGGTGGTGCGGGCTCCCGTCCTCGCCGTACTCCTGCCGCTTGCCGAAGCGCTCGACGAGGTTGCCGCGGTCGTCGTACTCGTAGTGGCCCTGCCGGGTTCCGTCGACGAACCAGTCGGTGATGCGGTGCAGGTCGTCGTAGTCGAACTCCTCGACCCGGTCGTGCACGTCGTCGGTGATGCGCTCGACCCGCCCGAGGACGTCGTGCTCGTACTCGAGGTCCTGGAATTCGTCGAGACCGGAGTAGGCGCGGATGCGCTCGAGGACGCCGGTCTGCGCGTCGAAGGCCCGGACGCGATCGATCGGCGCCGCCGAGCTGCCCATCGGGTAGAGGGTCTCCTGCGTGACGCGGTCGAAGGCGTCGTAGTCGTTCGCGCGCCAGAGCAGCTCCCCGGTCTCCGCGTCGCGGATGTAGTCGAGCTGACCGCGGGAGTGATAGCGGTAGTCGAAGCGGAGGCCGTCGAAGTGCAGCCGGCTCACCCGGCCGTCCCCGTCGTACTCGGTGATGACGCGATGGGAGCGCCCGTCGGCGAGCTGGGTGGTCTCGACGCGGGGCCGGCCGAGGGCGTCGAACTCGAAGCTCTGATGGATCTCCGACGCCTCGCGGAACGCGCCCGTCAGGCGGCCCACGGCGCCCTCGCCCTCGTCGTAGGTGAACTTCTGGACGCCGTGCTCGCGGTGCCAGGTCTCGCGCACGCGCCCGAGCACGTCTCGGTCCGCGACCCGCTCGATGAAGCGCCCCGCGTCGTCGAGCTCGCCGATGCGGCGTGCCCGGGCGTCGTAGGCGTAGTGGCGGGTGCCGACGTCGGGGTCGGTCGTCCGCAGCACCCGGCCCCAGGCGTCGTGCTTCACGGTCCACTCGTCCCCGTGCTCCTCGTCGAGCACCCGGCGCATCTGCGCGAAGGGCCCGTAGGTGTAACGGAGCGTCTGGGTCCGACCGCCGGCCTCCGGTCGCTTGGTGCGCACCATGACGAGGCGACCGGCGAGGTCCGTGTAGCGGTGCCGGATGGCGCCCTGCACGCCGTCCACCGTCGGCTCCTCCACGACCGTCTCGCCGCCCTGGTAGCGGATCTCGGTGGGGGCCCGACCGGCGGGCGGGGTCACGCGCGAGACGCGGCCCAGGCCGTCGTAGGCGTAGTGGGTGACGTTGCCCGAGGGCTCGCCCTCGTAGTGGGGCGCGACGCGGGTCTGCACGCGACCGAGGGCATCGTAGCGCTGCTCGGAGCGGATCCAGCCATCGAAGCCGCGGCGCCGCGCGATGGTCGGGCGGAGCGCCCGGTCGTACCACTGCTCCACCTCGGTGCCGTCGGAGACGGTGGTCCGGGTGTAGGTCGTGCCGCTTCCCCCCGCGAGGTACTCGACCTCGTGGGTCGCGGTCGGCTCGGTCTGCTCGCGCACGCGGCCGAAGCCGTCGATGCGGGTGCGGCTCTCGACGCCGTTCGGGTCGATCTCGATGACCGGGATGCTGAAAGCCGGGTGGATGCCGACCCAGGTCGTGTGCCCCAGGGCGTTGACCATGCGCCGCGGGTGGATGTCGTCCTCGTCGTAGTCGATGCGGAGCTCGGTGGTCTCCTCCCCGTCGGCGACGACGATGACGTCCTTCACCGAGCCGGCCTCGGAGTAGTCGTAGCGCGTCTCGCGGTAGAACTCGGGCCGGTTCGGCTCCATCGTCTCGACGGCGAGGCGGCCGAGGGCGTCGTACTCGTAGACCGTGTGGCGGTAGGCGCCCACGCCGTCCGCGGCGGTGGAGGTCGTGACGACCTCCTTCGGCAGGTCGAGGACGTAGTGGTCGGCCAGGACCTCGAACTCCGAGATCTCGACGGTGGTCAGCTCGGCGTCCGGGAAGACCGTCTCCATGTAGTCGGTGCGGCCGAGCTCGTCGTAGCCGAAGCTCACCTCGCGGAAGCGGTAGGGCTCCTCCCCCTCGAACCAGTGGTCGAAGGCGTGGGGCCCGAGCTTCAGCAGGTGCTCCGCTGACCAGCCCTCCATCTCCGGGAGCTGGAGATCGTCGAAGAGGCGGTGCGTGGAGCGCACGACGCGCACGACCCGCGTCGGGATCGATTCGCCGTCCGTGTCGAGCTCGCGGAGGTCGGGGACGCTCTCCTGGAGCGAGACGTGCCAGGCGCTCGGCTCCTTCGGGTCGTCCAGGGGGGTGAAGACGGTCTCCCGGTAGGGCACGTTCGCGAAGGGGAAGCCGACGCCCTCGACGTGGGTGGTCACATCGAAGCGGCGCTCGGTGATCGTGCCCCCGGAGACGTCGTGGACGAGGTGGCGCGCGAAGCCGAGCCAGCCCTGCCCCTGCGCGTCGCTCCGGCTGTCGACGTAGTGGTGCTCGTAGCGACGGCCGAGGAGGTCCACGTGGGCGTTGACGACGATGACGCCGACGTCTTCGTCGCGCTGGGGGTAGTCGAGGCGCTGGGTGTCCCGGTCCTCGCGGGGCGTGTAGTGGGCCGTGGGGCTGCCGAGGCGGTCGTACTCGAAGCGGACGAGCTCGGTGCCCCCGCGGGTGACGCGCTCGAGGAGATCCGGGTCCTGGGCCTGGATGCGGCGCATGCGGAGCTGGAGCGGGTCGCCGTGGACGACGGAGAAGAGCGCCAGCTCGCCGTCGGGTCGCCAGGGCATCACCTGGGTCATGCCGAAGCGGAAGTCGACCGTGCCGTCCTCCCGGGTGACGGTCCCGAAGAGGCTCTCGCCGGAGAAGCTGCGGTGGTGGCGCAGCAGCTGACCGTCGTTGAGGTAGACCTGAACGGAGCCGCCATGGTTGGGGGTGGCATCGCAAAGACCCAGCCCGTCGATCCTGCCATCGTCCGCGTCCAGGGCGCCGACTTCGAAGATGAGCACCAGGTCATCGAAGCCGTCCCGGTTCAGGTCGGCGATGCGGGCGTGCTTCGGGCGGCGCGCCTCGTAGTGCCGACGCTTCGGACACGAGAACTCGTCTGGATCCAGGGGCGGCTCTTCGATGGCGATGTCCGCCGGGAGGAAGCCTCGGCCGGTGTTGAGGCGCACCTCGACGACGTTGGGCCCGCCGAGGTAGACGGCGTCCGAGAGCCCGTCGCCGTTGAAGTCCATGAAGAGCAGGCGCGGATCGCGGCGGAGCCCGCTCCAGCTGCGCACGTTCTGCCCGTCGTAGCGGTCGAAGATGTAGAGCGGCGCGTCGTCTCCTGCCTCGAGCGGCGCCAGGAGCTCGTCGCGTCCGTCCCCGTCGACGTCGAGGACGTACTCGGCGCCGTCGTAGCGCTCATAAGTCCCGTCGTACGGGAAGGTCTCCGTGCGGAGGGTGGCGGTCGTTGCCGTGAACCAGCTGGGGTCGGCGCCGCGGGCGCGAAGGCGCGCCCACACCTTGGCCTGACGGTCGGGAAGCTCGGGCGGGAAGCACTCCTCCTCCGGGTTGAAGGGTCCCGCCGGAATGCACTCGTACCGGAGGTCGTCGTCGGTCAGCTCGGGCGGATCTTCCAGGCCGGCGTAGAGGACGTCGGAGGCACCGTTCCCGTCGAAGTCGCCGGCCAGGTACCAGAGGGCCGGGTTCTCGAGCCAGTCGCTGATCTCGAGGAGCACCTCCCCGACCGATGCCCCATCGAGCTCGAAGATCGCGGTCTGAAACCGGTCGTCGTCGCGCTCTCCCGACAGGCCGCGGTCGTGGATGACACCGAGCACCTCGGCTCGCCCGTCCGAGTCGAAGTCGAAGGGCGAGAGGTTCGAGCCGTTCGGCGTGTCGAGTCGGAGCTCCCCCCACGTCCCGTCGGCGCCCCGCGTGATGCGATGCTCGATGCCGCAGAGCGGAGTGCCGCAGTCCCAAACCGTCGTGTACTCGAACGAGCCACCGGCGCCCGGCCCGAGGAGGCTGAGCTGGGCGCGTTGGACCTCGCGCGTGGCGACCCCGATGCCGGTGTGCTCGAGACCGCCGTAGGAGACCTCCGCCTCGCGCCACTCGAGCTCGATGGGCTCCCGGCAGACGCCTTCGCCGTCGCACTCGGTGGCGGTGGCGAGGCGCTCCATGCCGCCCGGGGTGGTCGCGTCCTCGTAGGCGAGCTCGTAGCGGCGGACGGCGCCGTCGACGCGCGGCGCCTCCGTCTCGATGGCCTCCAGCAGGACCGACTGGGTGAAGCGCGCGCCGCTGCTGTAGGTCTGGCGGGGTCGCTGGCGCTGGCGGTAGTGGAAGGTGACGAAGCGGTTGGCGGGTCGCGTCGGGTGGCTGGTGTAGGCGATCGAGTCGAGGACGACCTCCTCGGCGGCGCCGAAGGAGGCGTCCGTGACCGTCCGGTAGTGGTACTCGATGGTGTTGCCGTTCGCGTCCCGCTCGGACTGGAGGAGCCAGCGGATGGGGATCGGCTCACCGAGGCCGGGGTCGAGGTAGCCGTCGAGGCCGATGGGCACGCTCACGACGGTCGCCTCGTCGGCGCGCCCGTAGGTGCGCACGCGGCCGTCGGGGAGCTCGACCTCGAACCAGGACCCGGGCTCGTCCGGCTTGCCCTCGGCCAGCGTCACGCGCTCGGTGCCGTTGAACCAGACCCGGTAGTGGCCGTCGGTCAGCGGGCTGCCCCCTTCGCAGCGCTGCGCTTCGGAGCGGCCGCTCACCGGGTCGCCGCAACCGTTGGGGACGAGCCGGCGGCCGTCGAGGCAGAGCGCGCGGCTCATGACGTCCGCGTTCATCTGGCCGTCGAGCCGGAGGTTCTCGTTGCAGCGGTGGATCGCGGAGAGACCGGAGAGGGACCAGCCCATGCCGGCGATGCCCTCCTGGCCGCGGCTCGAGTACTGGAGCGTGAGCTCCGGCTGCATGCCGGCGCGGCCCTCGGGGACGGCGATGGGCAGGGTGACGCGGGCCGATCCGTCGTCGCCGACGCTGGCGAAGATGGGCGTGGGGCCCGCGTGGCCTTCAGTCGGGACGATGACGTCGTCGAAGGCGTCCGCGGGGAAGCCGGAGGCGGCCTGCTGGAGGGCGCCGGGGGAGTCGGGGGTGTCGCTGCAGGCGAGCAGGCCCAGGAGGGCGAGGAGGACGGGGAACGAGCGATTCATGGGGGTCTCCAGCGGACGGAGCGGTCCATCGGGGTCCCGGTGAGGGACCCGAAAACGGGGGAGTCGAAGGGGGAGTGAGGAGCCTGAGGGCGAGGAGCGGGGCCCGCTCGGCGAAGCCTCGCTACGGCATCGGTGGCTCGAAGCGAGCGTGCCAGTCGTAGCCGACGTAGCAGTCGTCGATGTCGGCCAGGAAGGCATCGGAGATGGGGATATCCCGGCAGAGCTCTCGCGCGGCCTCCTCGCAAGCCTCCGCGTCGAGACATGCGTCTTCGCCGTAGCAGGCGCGTCGCTCGTGGGAGGCGTCGGCGAGGCAGTAGAAGTACTCGGCGTCGCGGTCGGCGTGGCGCCGGAAGGCGTCATCGAAGCACGCCCCGAGGCGCGCGCGCGACCAGAGGAGCTGGTCGAGGCACGGGGCCTCCAGCGCGCGGACACCGCCGCTCTCGCACTCGCAGCGGCGCGCGACGTAGGCGTCGTACGCGGCCTGGTAGGCTTCGACGGGCGCCATGTCGACGTCGCCACAGGCGGCGAGCTGAAGCGCCGCCAGGCAGAGCGGGATGCGGCCGCGCGCTCTCATCACTCGAGCCAGCATTCGTCGAGGTCCTCCCGGAAGGCGGCCGTCGGATGGAGGCCACGGGACGCGCATCGGTCATCGATCGTCGACTCGACGGGGCAGCCGATGGAGGGATCGGGCTCGCAGGCGGTGACTTCGAGGCACTCCAGGTCGCGTTCCCGCTCGTCTCTCAGGCACCGGAACCACTCGGCGTTCTCGTCGACGTGCTCGTTCGCGACCCGCCGCATGCAGCTGGTGGGGTAGACGGCTTCCTGGGCCTCTTGCTCGCACGCGCTGCGTTCCCAGTCGGGGCGTAGGCCGGCGTCGGGATCGCAGGCGCAGGTGAGCGTGAAGAAGTCCAGTCGGGCCTGGATGTACCCCTCCACGGCGGGGTTCGAGCCGCACGCCGGGGCGAGGGGCAGGAGGGTGGTCAAGGCGAGAAGATGCTGCGGCCTCATGGAATCAAACTCTCTTCCGGCGTTGGGCGCCGAGGGTGCTCGGACCATAGCGGGTTGGTGCGGAGGCGCCATGGTCCAGGTAGATCACGTGATCGGGTGAATGAATTCGAATGCTTACGGGTATCCTGCTCGAGAGTGGGGACGAAGTACCCGGAGTGGGTGAGAGCCGTGAACGGACGAGCGGAGGATGGGCGCGGCATTTTTGTGCCATGGAAGAGGGGCAGTAATTCACATGTATTGAATCTGAGTGGCGTTCACCAGAGCGGCTCCGGGATCCAGCTGCAGCCGTTGATCTCCTCGGCCATGCGGGCGGTCGGGATCGGGCCCACCCGATCGGTGCAGATGTACCCGGAGCCGCGACGCCAATCGCAGTCCTCGCGCTCCTCGGTGCACTCGGGGTGCGCCGCGTAGCAGTCGAGGACCTCGCCGAGCCGGCTGCTGGGGACGAAGCAGCTGATGGTGTCGGCGTAGGCCTCGTCCTCGGCGGCCCAGGAGGTCGCCGCGTCTCGCATGCAGCGGAGCCCCTCGAGGCGTCGCTCGAGGCAGGCCTCGGGGTCGGGGTCGCAGGCGCAGCGCTCGTCGACGTACTGCTCGAGGGGTGCGAGGTGAGCCTCGACGGTCGGGTGGGCCGCTTCGGCGCCGAAGCAGCCCAGCAGGGCGAGGCAGCTCGAGAGGAGGAGGGCTCGAAGTAGAGACATGGTCGGAGTCGATGCTTCCCGTCCCCCGAGGCCGGGACCTACGACATCTCGGGCGGCGTGCAAGGTCGTCCGTGGGGGGGGGAGTCTGTGGAGAGTCGGGAGCTCGGTCGATGGTCTCGGGCGACCATACGGCTCTCGTGGCGTCCTCGGCGCGGGGCGGGCGGTGTGCGGGAGCTTCGCGCCGTCGGCGTGGGGTCCGCTGGAGGGGTCGCGGGCGGGCGACCGGGGGAGGGGCGCCGCTCCTCCGCGTGCTACCGTCCGCGCCGTGACGGACGCCCCCGAGCTGCTCGAGATCCGCGGCCTCGAGACCTACTTTCACACGGACGAAGGCACGACCAAGGCGGTCGACGGCATCGACCTCACGGTCCACGCCGGTCGCACGCTCGGCCTGGTCGGGGAGTCCGGCTCCGGCAAGTCGGTGACCAGCCTCACGGTCATGCGCCTGCTCCCGGAGCTGGTCGCGCGCATCGAGGGCGGCAGCATCTCCTTCCTCGGCCAGGACCTGGTGCGCCTCCCGCCGAAGGAGATGCGCAAGCTCCGCGGCGACGACATCGCCATGATCTTCCAGGAGCCGGGCACCTCGCTGAACCCGGTCCACCGCGTCGGCGATCAGGTCATGGAGGCGATCCGCCTCCACCTCGGGCTCTCGAAGGAGGACGCGGTCGCGCGCACGCTCCGCCTCTTCGAGGAGGTGGGCATCCCGGATCCGGAGCGGCGCATGCGCTCCTACCCGCACGAGATGAGCGGCGGGCAGAAGCAGCGCGTGATGATCGCCATGGCCCTGAGCTGCGATCCGAAGCTGCTCATCGCCGACGAGCCGACGACGGCCCTCGACGTGACCATCCAGATGCAGATCCTCGATCTGATCCGGAAGCTCCGCGACGAGCGCCAGATGGGCATCCTCTTCATCACGCACGACCTCGGGGTGATCGCGGAGATCGCCGACGAGGTGGCCGTGATGTACCGGGGCCACCTCATGGAGACGGGCCCGGTCGAGCGCATCTTCACGGACCCGCAGCACCCCTACACCAAGGGGCTGCTCGCGTGCCGGCCGCGCCTCGAGACGCGTTGGCGGCGCCTGCCGACGGTCTCGGACTACATGGAGGTGCGCGAGACGGAGGACGGCGGGCGGGAGCTCGTCGAGAAGGCGGTCGAGGACGAGAGCGTCTTCGATCGGGGCCGCGGGCGCATGCTCCACCCGCCCTCGAAGCTGGAGGCGCTCGGCGGCTACGCGGCGCCGGACGAGGGCGACGCGACGGCGCTCCCGGAGGACGCCGAGCCGCTCCTCTCCGTGCAGGACCTGAAGGTCTGGTTCCCGATCCGGAAGGGGCTCCTCCGCCGCGTCGTGGATCACGTGAAGGCGGTCGACGGCGTGAGCTTCGACGTCTACCCGGGGCAGACGCTCGGGCTGGTCGGCGAGTCCGGCTGCGGCAAGACGACGACCGGGCGCGCCATCCTGCGGCTCCAGGAGAAGACCGCCGGGCGGATCCTCTTCGAGGGGAAGGACGTGCACGCGCTCTCGGGGGAGGCGCTGCGGGCGTGGCGGCGGCGCGTGCAGATCGTCTTCCAGGATCCGTATGGCTCGCTGAATCCGCGCATGCGCGTGGTGGCGATGCTGACCGAGGCGATGAAGATCCACGGGCTCGGGGGGGACGAGAAGGGGCGCGTGGAGCGCGCCGGGGATCTCCTTGAGGAGGTGGGGCTCGGGCGGGAGCACCTGGGGCGCTACCCGCACGAGTTCAGCGGCGGGCAGCGGCAGCGCATCGGCATCGCGCGGGCGCTGGCCGTGGAGCCGGAGCTGATCGTCTGCGACGAGAGCGTCTCGGCGCTCGACGTGAGCGTGCAGGCGCAGGTGCTGAACCTGCTCAAGGACCTGCAGGAAGAGCGCGGGCTGACCTACATCTTCATCAGCCACGACCTGAGCGTCGTGAAGTTCATGAGCGACATGATGGCGGTCATGAACGACGGGAAGATCGTGGAGCAGGGGCCGAGCGACGCGATCTACGAGGCGCCGCGCGAGGCGTACACGAAGCGGCTCATCGCGGCGATCCCGGACGACTCGATCGCGAACATCCGCCGCCGCCAGGCCGACCGGGAAGCGGCGGCGGCGAAGCAGACCGACGCGGCCTGACGGGCTCGAGGAGAGCCGCGAAGGGGCGACGCGGGAGCCGAGGGGACGTGAGCGAAGACGGGCTGCAGTGGGTCGCGGTGGTGGTCGTGATCGTGAAGGACGGGCGGCTGCTCGCGCTGCGCCGCGCGATGACGAAGGACGCGGCGCCGGGCCTCTGGGAGGCGGTGAGCGGGCGCGTCCGGGCCGGGGAGGAGCCGCGGGACGCGGCGGCGCGCGAGGCGCTGGAGGAGAGCGGGCTCGCGGTGGAGATCGAGCCGCGGCCGGTGGACGCCTACGCGCTGGCGCGCGCCGGGGTGCCGATGACCGTCGTGGTCTATGCGGCGCGCTGGGCGGCGGGCGAGGCGCGCTGCTCGGAGGAGCACGACGAGGCGCGCTGGGTGGACCTCGAGGGCTTCCGCGCGCTCGGGGCGCCGGCGCGGCTGGTGGAGGCGGCGGGGCGCGCGCTGGCGGCGGTGGGTTGAACGGGGGGCGAAGGGGATGAGCGGGCAGACCCGTGGCCGTGTCCATGCCCGTCGTGCCCGTGCCCGTGCCCGTGCCCGTGCCCGCAGCTCGGACGGGCTCTACCGGCCCCGAACGACTTCCCGTGTCCGACCGCTCGTGCGGCTCGTTTGCCTGCGGGCAGGGGCAGGGGCAGGGGCACGGGCACGGGTTCTGGCCTTCGGGCTCGGCGTGCGATCCCGATCCGACCCCTCCCTGTCAACATTCGACGCCCCCCTCGCCCTTTTTTGATCCGCCCGAGAGACGATTCCTAGGATGTCATCCACGCCTCGGGGCCGACCCCGGGGCGGGACGCGAAGCGGCCCCCTTTTTCCAGCCGCGGAGCCCTGCCTTTCGCATGGACGTCATCCACGAATCCCCGCGCGGCCTCTCCCCGGAGACGACCGCACCTCCCATCGGCGACGCGCTGCGGGCCCTGCTGCTCGCGCCGGGCGTCCGGCAGCTCGAGCTGCCTGGCCTCGGCGAGCTCACGGCCGCGGCCACCGCCCTCGCGAAGGGCCTTCGCCGCAAAGCCCTGATTCCCCTCGCCACGGCGCCCACGGAGTACGCGCTCGTCCGCCGCGGCGAGCACGTGCTGGTCAGCGCCTACGAGACGAGCAGCGCCCCGGAGGTGCACCAGCTCGACCACGCGGTGCCCCTCGACCAGCTCCTCGACGCCTGCGCCCGCGCCACGCTCGACTCCGCGAGCTACGAGCACGAGCCCACGCAGGCGCAGATCGCCGTGCGCATCGCCGAGCGCGCGCTCCGCACCACGGTCGCCCCCGACCCGGACGGCTCGGTGGACGCCGTCACGAAGCGCGCCGGCTCGCACGAGGCTCCGGACGCCGACGAGACGCCCCTCGCCTTCGGCTTCGAGGCGGCCATCTTCCCGGGCGGCGATCCGACCGGCGCC
>MDTG01007456.1_pt1 | contig 11475 bp, 9 predicted proteins | sample 811421 | NCBI WGS metagenome assembly MDTG01 (sample SAMN05326645, study PRJNA326480) | marine metagenome | isolation source: seawater | place: Pacific Ocean: South East | collected 2011
AATGGATGTAGAGTTCTTAAATCTAAAATTAGAGAGTATGGAAGAGCAAAGTTAAATTATGTTGATAATGAAAACTTAATAATGGAAGGAGTAAAAATTGACTCAGATGTTTGGATGAGTCATGGAGATTCTATCCAGAAAGACTCAGAAAAATTAGATATAATAGCTAGTACAGATGATGTAGAAGTGGCATCGTACCATATAAGTGAACTTAACTTTTATGGTCTACAGTTTCATCCTGAAGTAACGCACTCTCAGGAAGGCAAGAAGGTTATAAAAAACTTTGCTTTAAAGATTTGTGGTTGTAAACAATCATGGACACCTGATTTATTTATAGAGCAGACGGTTAATGACTTAAGGGATAAATTAGGTTCAGATAAGGTAATTCTTGGACTTTCTGGTGGGGTAGACTCAAGTGTTGCCGCATTTATCATTAATAAAGCCATTGGAAAAAATCTATTTTGTGTTTTTGTTGATAATGGACTTCTTAGAAAAAATGAATTCACAAAAGTCTTGAATTCTTATAAGGATTTGGGTCTAAATGTAATAGGAGTTGACTCAAAAGAGGTCTTCTACAAAGACTTAGAAGGAAAAAGTGATCCAGAAGATAAAAGAAAGTCAATAGGTAAAATTTTTATTAGAATTTTTGAAGAAGAAGCTAAAAAAATTGGAGATATTGGTTGGTTAGCGCAAGGCACAATATATCCTGATGTGATAGAATCTGTATCTGTAAAAGGTCCTTCTGCAACAATAAAGTCTCATCATAATGTTGGCGGTCTTCCTGAAAAAATGAATTTAAAAGTGGTTGAACCCTTAAATCTTCTTTTTAAAGATGAGGTGAGAAAGGTTGGTAAGTCTCTTGATATTCCAGATTCAATACTTGAAAGACACCCTTTTCCAGGACCAGGTTTAGGTATTAGAATTTTAGGAGAGGTTAATAAAGAGAAGGTAGATCTGCTCCAAGAAGCTGATGATATATTTATTTCATCTTTAAGAGAAAGCAATTTATATAATCATGTTTGGCAAGCTGCTACAATACTTCTTCCTGTAAAATCAGTTGGAGTTATGGGGGATGAAAGAACTTATGAATATACTGTAGTGCTTCGTGCTGTAACAAGCTTAGATGGTATGACGGCAGATTGGTCAAGGTTACCAGATGAATTTTTAGCAGACGTATCAAATAAAATAATTAATAGAGTAAAGGGTATAAATAGAGTGGTATATGACATTTCATCAAAACCACCAGCAACAATTGAATGGGAGTAGACATGAGAAGAATTATTATTATAATCTTACTATTAGTTATCTCAAATAATTTAATATCACAACCTTCTTACTCAGATTATCTTTCTTATAAAAAGCTATTTAATGAGAAAAAATATTCTGAACTTATTAAACAAGAAATATCAATTAAAAAGTCAGATCAATTCTATCCATACATTCAATTTTATAGATCTGTAAGTCTCTTTAAGGAGAATAGAAAGAAAGAATCCCTTATCCTTCTTAATGATTTAATTAAAGAATATTCTGAATGGACACAAATAGATGAGGTTCTCTATTGGTCTATAATAATTGAGATAGAATTCAATAATATTGAAAAGGCATTAGACTATTTCTCTAGGATAAAAGACAATAGTATTTCTAAAAATCTTTATAAATTCTTAGATCCAGAAATTTATAAAATAACATCATTTTCAATTTTAGAAAAGTGGCATGAAAAATATCCTAAAAATTTAATTGTTGCTAAATACTATGGTAGAAAACTACTGAAAGAATACCTTGACGATGAGGCGCTTGACGAAATTAAAAATTTATTAGAAATTATACCAAAAAAAGATTTATTCCAATCTGGAAATAGAAAGTTTACAGTTACTGTTTTATTACCATTTATGTATTCTGGTACCGATAAAAATTTCATTAAAAATAATTCTTTTGTACTAGATCTTTATTCAGGAATAAAATATGCTTATCAAAATCTAGGCCTGGAATCTGAAAATATAATTTTTAAGTCCTTGGATACTAAAAGAGATCCAGACGTTGTTAGGAGAATTATTAGTTCAGGTTTATTAGATGATACAGATTTGATTATTGGGCCTCTTTATGGAAAACCAATCGAGATAATTAAACAATTCTGTTTGGAAAATAAAATCTTAATGATTAATCCACTATCTAGTAATTCAATGATAATTAATGATAATAATTACTCTCTGCTTTTTCAGCCATCTTTAGAAACAATAGCATCAGGTGCTGCCTCATACTCAAGCAAAAAATTTAACTCTAATAAGAATGTTATAATTTTTTATGAAAAAAATTTGCAAGATTCTTTAATTGCATACAACTATCAAAAACATATTGAAAGAGACAGCTTCAATGTGATATACTCAAAGTCTGTATCCTTAGAAGATTCAAGGTTAATACTCGACTCATTATCAAGTACATACGAAGAGATATTAAGTGATTCTATTTATGATACCTTAAAAAATATTTCTGATTTAGTAATTAAAGATGGTAGAGGTATTAAAGATTTAGATACGACATATAAATATCTAGATAAGTTTTATATTGAAAATGATAGTATAGGGCACGTATTTGTTGCCTCTAAAAATTCATTATTTGCCTCTAATATTATAAGCGCAATAGATATTAGAGAAGATACAATACCTGTACTAGGGTTTGATAATTGGTTAGATTATAATGTGATAACGGTTGATCAATTTGAAAACTTGAAGGTATCATTGGTGAGTCCTTCTTATCATAATAGAGGTAGCGAGGTCTACAGAAATATGCAAGATTTCTTTATTAAAGAAACAGGGAGGAAATTAACAATGAATTTTATATATGGAGTTGAGCTGATGAATATGATAATGAAGGTCAACTCCGAATACGGTGATTTTTTTCAGTTTGGTATAAGAAATGAAAGTCTTATTGAGGGTGTAATTAATAGTGGTTCTTATTTCGGTAAGTTTAATGACAACCAGATTGTACCAATAATAATGGTAAGAGAATCAGAAATTAAATTAGATAATTAATCAATTTTAAACTCCAATCTCATCTGGTATGGATCAAACTTTTTACCACTAATTAAGCTTTTTATAAGCCAATTGTCTAATTCTTTTATTTTAATAATTGATTTACTCATTTCGAGAGAGCTAATTATTTTTTCAATATCAGTTTTTTGTTTTGGATATTCTACAATTTGATATTTTTCTACTTCGCCCAAATCAGATGCTATACTTATAGCATCTTCTAGAGACCCAATAATGTCAACTAAATTAAGTTCTTTACTTTCTTGTCCATAGTATACTTTACCTCGTGCAAGTAAGTCAACTTCCTCTTTTGTCATATTTCTTCCTTTAGAAACCACATCTAGAAAGTCATCATAGAAATAGTTTACACCTCTTTGAATTAGATTTTTTTCACTAGAAGATAATGGCTTAGCTAAGTCTATTTCTCCAATATTTTCATTAGTTTTTATGTAATCACTTTTAATTTTAATTTTCTCACTTATTAATTCTGATAAATCAGGGAATATAGCAAACACACCTATAGAACCAACTACAGATCCCTCAGAAGCTATTAAGGTATCAGATGGCATTGACATATAGTATGCTGCAGATGCACAAACATCAGACATGTAAGTTATGACTGGTTTCTCTTTTTGAAGTAATTCAATTTCTCTTGTGATTAAATCCGATGCATATGCACTTCCTCCTCCTGAATTAAAATATAGTATTACTGATTTTATATTTTTATTTTTTTTAATCTTTTTAATATTCTCTATTATAGTTTCAGAAAAAATTCCCTCATCTCCATAACCTGGTAAAACATCACCAACTAAATATAATATGGCTATTTTATTTTTGTTGTATTTATTTTCTTTCTCTAAAGAATTTAAATATTTAAGTAATTTTATTTTTTTGTAAGAACTATCAACTTCACTTTTTAAATAATCTATCATCTGATCCTCATACATGATGCTATCAATAAGATTGTTGGCATAAGCATCTTTTGCTAGTTCAGTCTGGTAGTTATCAATCATATCCATAAGTATGTCTTCTTTAATATCTCTAGATTCTGATATATTATTAAGATAATTTTTCATTCTATAATCAAGAAGATTCATGTACTGTTTTTTATTTTCTTTACTAAAACCATCTCTCACATAAGGTTCTGCTGCTCCCTTAAATTCACCAGCTCTAAATAACTCCACATTTACACCAATTTCATCAAATAGACTCTTGTAGAAGAAAGTTCCTACTCCAAATCCACTAACTGATATAAAGCCTGGAGGGGAAATAGCATTAAATTTTGATACTGATGAAATATAATATGATGCCTTTGATTGAATATTAGAAAATGAGTAAATGGGTTTTTCTTTTTCAAAATCTTCTAGGATTGATCTTACTTTTTCAACTTTATTAAAGCTTAATGATATATTTTCAACATTTAGATATATCCCCTTTATTTTGTCATCATTTTTTGCAGATTCTATAATTCTTTTAAATGTTTGAAGACTTATTTTTTGTTCAAGGTTTGAATTATCAATGAGAGGGATTGGTAGTGGTATTTCACTCAAATCAAAATTTAGATCTGACGGTTTGGTGTCTCTGTCTCCTATTATGCTCAGGTTATTGATATGAAGAAGAGAGTTTTTTTCTACATTAATAATTTCTTCCTGATTCCCAGAAAATAATGCAGAAAGAAAACTGAATGTTATTACTATGATCAATAATCCAAGAAAAAATGAAATTATTCCCTTTATAGTATTTTTTAATATTTCCTTGATGAAGTTCATTATTTATAAATTTAAATTTCTTGCCTTTTTTAAATCCTTTTTAGTATCAATACTAAAGCTATCGTAATCAGTAGAATTTAGTTTTATTGTTAAACCGTTTTCCAACCACCTTAGCTGCTCCAGAGACTCACTCATCTCATGAGGCGTTGGTTGTAAATGTACAATTTTTTTAAGAATTGAAGGTTTATATGAATAGATACAAATATGTCTATAGTATAAATTTGTTTTTCCATATGGTATAAGAGAACGTGAAAAATATAATGCTTCGTTTTTTATATTTTTTACAACTTTCATTACGGAATTATTATTTAGTTCATCTGAAAATTTTTCCTCTTTGATAAGAGTACAAATAGAGTTTGGTTCCTTGCATATCTTTATTAAATCCTCAATTTGTTGTAATTTGATAAATGGTTCATCTCCCTGAATATTTATTATATAATCATACTCTTTATCTATTTTTTTATATGCTTCATATACTCTTTCTGTACCATTAATCGGGTTATTAGATGTTTTTATTACTTCTCCACCAAATCCCTTTACATGATCAAAAATTTCGTCGTTAGGAGTGGCAATAAAAAGATCATTAATTTTTTCACATTTGATTGCAGATTCATAAACTCTCTGTATCATAGACTTACCATTAATATCTTCCAATGGCTTTCCAGGAAGGCGTTTCGACTCCATTCTAGATGGAATAATTCCTAATATATTCATTTTAAGCTTTTCTGACTTTTAAATCTGATCCTTCACTACCAACTACTTTAATTTTTGAATTTTTCTCAATAAATCCGTCAGAAGAAGTTGCATCATAAATTGAATCATCAATCATAACTTTTCCACTTGGTCTAAGAACTGTAAATGATTTTCCCTTTTTACCCAATATTTCTTTTGGATATTTATTTGATACATATCCTTTTTTTGGATCCTGAGTTTCCTCTAAAGCTATTTTTTTAAATGCATCTGTGTCAGTAAGCTTTATTCCACCAAAAAGGATAATGATTCCTAACAAGAAGATAGAAATTAGAACAGATAAGCTAGCACTAACGATGTCGCTAGAAACAACAAAAGTAAAATCAAATAGGTCGTTGTTTAGCATTATAAGTATAAGAGAGCCAATAGATGTAAATAAACCCAATAAGCCAAAAACACCGAACCCTGGAATAATAAATACTTCTACAGTTATCAATATAATCCCTAAGAATAAAAGAATTATTTCCCAGTTCTCTGCTACTCCATTAAGGTAGTAGGGGATAAGGTATAATAATAGGGCGGTAATCGATGCAATTATAGGAAAGCCAACACCGGGAGTTTGTAACTCAAAATAAAGACCTCCAAAAATAAGAAGTAATAATATTCCACTAACAAAAGGATTTAAAAATAGGGAAATAATATTATCAGTAGAACTTAAGCTGAACTTAGTAAGTTCATAATCTTCTATATTTTGCCTGTCCAGTATCTCCTCAACTGAGTTTAATTCTGCGTCACAGAATCCAAATTTAATTGCTTCATTTGTTGAAAAAGTAATAACTTTTCCTTCCTGTGATACGCTGTCAACTTGCAGGTCTTCATCTACCATTCCCTCTGCAATTTTTGGGTCCCTTCCTTTAGCTTCAGCTGTTGATCTCATTATTGATCTCATATAGGATTGGTATTTGTCAGGAGCCTGCTCACCATCTCCTGTTACTACCGTTGCAGCTCCAATACTTGCTCCGCTGCTCATGTATATGCTGTCACATGCTATTGATATCAATGCTCCTGCAGATGCTGCATCTTTGTTTACCCATACATATATAGGCTTGTCATAATCTAGAATTCTTGTCCTAATATCATCAGCATCATTTACTGCCCCACCATATGTATCCATTTCAATAATAATGATATCATACTGATTTTTTTTACCTTCCTCAAGGAGAAGTTCTGTATATCGATTTGTTCGGGGATCAATATTTGCTTTTATCTCACCTAATAAAATCTTCTTTTTTTCCGGCTCTGCTTCACATATTAGTGATGATGCTATGAATAATATAAAAAGCTTAAATATATTTGAACTCATTTATTTTATTATTTATGAGTATAAAGTTATTAAAAAAAGGTTTAATTTTTTTTCTATTTTTTATAAGTAGTATACTTTGCTATGGACAGGAATATCATATAGTGAAAAAGGGAGAGACTTTATTTTCAATTTCTAAACTACACAAAATTTCTGTAGACTCTTTGTCCTCAATTAATGACATAAAAAATAACAACTTATCCATAGGACAAAAATTATTAGTTAAAAGGAAAGTTAATCAGGTCAAAGAGAAATCTGAAAAAAATAAATCTATCACGATTGTTGAAGAAGGATTTGCATCTAGTATTGGCGAAGATTCATCTGATGATAAATACCTTGCCCTCCACAAGTCAGCTAAAGTTGGGACGATTATTTTTATAAAAAATCAAATGAATGAAAGTATGGTAATAGTAAGAGTCATTGGAAAATTACCTGAAACTGGAGAAAATGATAAGGTAAATATTAAGCTTTCTCTTGCTGCATTTGAAAAGTTGAATGCAGTTGATAATATTATTCCCATAGAAATGACTTATGTTTTTGAAGAAAAAAAAAATTAGTGTTGTAATTAAGAATTTTAGTCTTATATTGCGAGCTAATTATATAAAATATGAGTACAGGTAAAGTTAAATTTTTCAATCCAACTAAAGGTTACGGTTTCATTATAGAAGACGGATCTGAGGTTGAGCATTTTGTTCATTCTACTGGTCTTATCGATCAAATTGACGAGGGGGATTCTGTTGAATTCGAACTAGTTGAGGGAAAAAAAGGTAAGATAGCTGGAAACGTTAAGAAAACTTCTTAAAGAAATTCTTCACCCCATTTTCCAGGATCTAATCTCCATTCTCTGAGACTGTCTACGTCGCTTTCGCTAATATATTTATTATCTAAAGCAACCTTAATCAAGTCATCGTAGTCAAATAAACTTTTTGAGTTGCACTGAGCTTTTTCAAAATTTTCTACTGATATTTTAAATCCGTAAGAAAAAATTGATATAACGCATAATATTTCAGCATTCTTCTCTCTAAGTGCTTCGACTGCTTTAATAGAACTTCCTCCTGTTGAAATAAGATCTTCTATAAGAATTATTTTTTTATGATCTTCAAGTTGTCCTTCGATCATATTTTTCATTCCATGAGACTTAGGTTTGGACCTAACATAAATGAAAGGTTTTTGTAAGTTATCAGCAACAAGAGCACCTTGAGGAATACCTGCAGTAGCGACACCAGCAATAACATCAACATTTTTATATTTATTTTTAATTAGTTCTGTTAAATGTCTTTTTATTTCTGACCTTATATATGGATATGATAGAGATACTCTGTTATCAAAGTATATTGGGGACTTCCATCCAGAAGCCCATGTGAAAGGATTCTTAGTTTGTATTTTAATTGAATTAATTTTTAATAATTCAGATAATAGTTCAGAAGATTTCATATAAAACAAAACTAAGCTTAAATTTAGTATTATATAAACAGTTCTTAATAATATAATGAAAACCATTTTTGTAAATGATATACCTATAAGTTTTAAAAAACTTAACAATTTAAAGTTCAGAAAAGAAGATTTTGATACACATATTGATGGTTCTTCAGGAATAGTGCCACTAAAATTATTTTCTAGGGTATTGATATATGATTCCAATATTGAAACCATTTCAAATCTTTTAAAGAAAATGACTAAAAAGAAGTTTAAAAAAATTTATTCTATAACAATAACCTTAAAAGATTATAAAAATGTTATAAATGAAGTGAAGAAAATGTTTAAAGTTATTAAGGCTGGTGGTGGTGTAGTGAAAAATGAAGATGGAAAAATTCTTTTTATCTATAGGCTAAAGAAATGGGATCTACCAAAAGGAAAGAAAGAGAAGGGTGAATCTATCAGAGAATGTGCTAAGAGAGAAGTCGAGGAGGAGACTAAGGTCAAGGTAGAATGTTTACAAAAAATAACATCAACTTGGCATACATATACAAAAAATAAGAAGTTTATACTAAAAAAAACATCTTGGTTTGTTATGAATTCTTTGGATGATTCAAAAATGAAACCTCAGAAAAAAGAGAAAATAGAAAAAGTCGAATGGATGAAGGGAGATGTTATAAAACAAATTCTACTAAATTCTTATAGGACATTAAATCACGTAATGAATAAATACAATAAAATAAGAATAGAATAAATTTATATTTCCGATAATACTTTAATGGTTTTATCAATTTCATTTGATTCATTGTAAACAGATACACCTAACCTTGTAACACCTCCTTTTTTTTCTAGTCCTAACTTTTGAATTGCTTTTAATGCATAAAAATGACCATCCCAAGCACATATATTATGTCTAGCTAATTCTTTACATATTTCATTTGCAGATTTATATTTATGTGTGAAAGAAACCGTTGGTGTTCTCTTCCTTGATGTGAAATCAGGGCCAACAATTTTTATATTTTTTAACCTATTAAGTCCTTCAAATAGTTGAGATGCTAAGGTAAACTCATGGAGACTTAATTTCTTGTAGGAGTCGACAATTTTATGTCTGTAGTTAGCCCCTGTTCCAAGTTCTGAAATGAAATCAATTGCTTTTGAAACACCATTACACGCTGCATGATTTAGGGTCCCTGTTTCTATTCTATAAGGTGCACTCTGATCTTGAACAATTAATCTATCAGTATCAAATTTATCTAAAAGTCCAGGCCTAGAATATAGGATACTCATATGGGGTCCATAAAATTTATAAGCTGAACAAAGTAAAAAATCACAATCTAACTTTTTAACATCTATTGAAAAGTGAGGAGCGTAATGAACTGCATCAAGAAGAAATAAACAATTGTGATTTTTAACTATATCTTTAATTCTATCAATTTTATTCATGGTACCTAATGCGTTAGAGGACATCCCTACAGCTACCATTACTGTTTTATTATTAATTTTTTTTGTAAAATCATCATAGTCAAGCTCTCCGTTTGACATTAAGTCAATCTCAATTATTTTGACTCCAATATCTTCTAGTGTTTTCCATGGTCCTCTATTAGCTTCATGATCTAATTCTGAAATTATTAACTCATCACCTTTTTTAAAAAATTTTGATAGGCATCTCGCAAGACTAAAATTTAAAGTTGTCATATTCTGACCTATAGAAATACATTTTCCATCTTCTGCTCCTAGCAAAGAAGCAGCTTTTGATCTCAATTCTTCCATGATTCTGTCAGTTTCTATACTGGTTTTGAATTCACCATGGGTATTTGCATTATATTTTTTATAATAATCTGAAATTCCATTTATTACACATGATGGAACTTGAGTTCCTCCAGGTCCATCGAGGTATATGATATTATTTCCTTTTGAATCTTTTAAATTTAATGAAGGAAAATTTTCTCTTATTTTATTTATTTCTAACATAATATTTTTGGTAAAAATATATTGGAATTGATACACAAAGTAATAATAATCCTAAAAGTATTGACTCGTATCCAACACCAATTATCATCCAAATTAAAAATACAAATGTAGGTATTGATATAAATTTACTTTTCAACCGTTTTTTATTTCCAAAAATCAATAAAATCTCTCCAATACTTAGAAATAGATAAAGTATTAATGTGCAAAATGTAGATGTTAAAATTAAATTGGTAAAAATATTGGATAAGTCTTTTGAGTAATTCATCATTATTAAACCAATAACAATAATATTTGAAATTATTAATCCAGATATAGGTATTCTATTAGAGTTTTCTTTAGAAAAAATCTTTGGTAATAATTTATTTTTTGATAGATTTTTTGGCAACTCTATCTGAAGAAGTGTCCACCCATTAAGGCATCCAAGAGCAGATACAATCGCAAAAAATGCCATAAGATACCTAGCATAATCACCTAAAATGAATCCTCCTGCATCAGCAAATGGGGCATTAGAGTTCTGAATCTGTTCAGGAGATAAGATACCAATAAGAGCAATGGTTGAAAGTATATAAAGTATAAAGGTAAATCCGACACCATATGAGGTTGCTTTTGATACATTTTCTACTGGATCTTTTATCTTGTCCTCGGGAACAGTTGCAGATTCTATTCCGAGAAAAGCAAAAAAAGTTAATGTAGTACTTATTGTTATTGCCTCAAAATTAGTCTTAGTTGAAATATTTAAAGGAATAAAATTTTCCATATTAAAAAATATAAATCCAATTATTATAGTTAAGATAAGAGGTACTATTTTAATTACAGTTGTATAAAATTGAAAGTTACCTATACCTTTTATTCCTCTATAGCTTATTATTGATATAATCAAAATTACTAGTATTGAAAAAGATATATTATAATATTGTTTTTCTAATTCGGGTATAAAAACAGTTGAGTAACTGGTTATAGCAATAGCAAGACTAGCATTCAAAAGAAGTATAGAAACCCAATATCCCCAGACCACAACAAAAGCAATAAATTCACCAAAATAGATATTGATATAAGTAAAGGGACCACTTTCACCTGGATATTTTTTTGATAACTTTTTAAAAATCTTAGCTAATGCAATCGCTATTAAACCTGAAATTATCCAACCAAATATACTTATAGATCCATACTCAGAAAGTGAAATAGGTAACATAAAAATACCTGCACCAATCATGTTACCTATGACTAGTGTAATTGATTCCCT
>MDTG01328685.1_pt1 | contig 11475 bp, 8 predicted proteins | sample 811421 | NCBI WGS metagenome assembly MDTG01 (sample SAMN05326645, study PRJNA326480) | marine metagenome | isolation source: seawater | place: Pacific Ocean: South East | collected 2011
CATCCAAACACCTGGATAAGATTTAGCGGCAACTCCAAATAAAGCTCCAATATCATTGTAAATAGTTAAAATTGGAATTAGGGACATTTGTAGCGGAACAACAAGAGAAGCAATAACAATTGCTAACAAAGTGTCTCTTCCAAAAAACTGCATCCAAGACAAAGCATATGCAAAAAAAGAGCATATAATTAATGGAATGATAGTGGAGGGTAATGCAACAGCCAAAGTATTGACAAATGCTTGCCCAATACCTTCTTTAAATAAAACTTCTTTATAATTTTCAAAAGTAAATTTTGGAGGACTTAAAGAAGTGGTAAAAATTCTTTTACCTTTCTTTTTCTCAAATTTTTCTAATGATTTCCAAATATAATCCCCATTTTCAAAAACTTTAACTTCAGTTTTATCTTTAAAAATAGCAGTTTCTCCAACTATAAATTCATTTATATTTTTTGAAGTAATGCCAAAGCTCTGAATTTTTTTTCCTTTAATATTATCAAAAAAATTATCTTTAATTATAAAATAATTTTCCTCTTTAATTTGTGACTCGCTGCCCGACATTCTGTAAATTTCATTTACCTGAGTTGTAGTTAAAGAAGTCCACCAACCACTAATGGCTAATAAATCTTTATCTCTCAGTGAGCTAATAAACAAACCAAATGTAGGCATTATCCAAATAATTACGAAAAATAATAAAATTAGTTGCGCAAAAATTGATGAAAGATTTATTTTTTTTATCATATTTTTTGCTCTTCTCTGTGTTTGTATATATTCCATATCATAATAGGTATAACACCAATCATAATAACAATAGCTAAAACACTACCTCTTCCTGAATCCCCACCACCTCTAAACATCCAATCATACATTAAATTTGCTAGGACTTCTGTTTGCCATTCTCCATTTGTCATTGCAAAAATTATATCAAATATTTTTAAAACTAATATTGTAATGATAGTCCATATTACTAAGATAGTTTGTTCTAGAAATGGAATTATTATTGAAATAAATATTCTTAACTCACTTGCACCATCCATTCTTGCAGCTTCTAACATCTCTTTAGGAATACCTCTTAGCGCTGCACTAAATATAACTAAAGCTAGTCCAGTTTGTATCCAAATCATAATAGCCATTAAAAAAAGATTATTCCAAATTGGAATAGTAATCCAAGCCTGGGGTTCAAATCCAAATGATACAATGATAGCATTTAGTAAACCAATTTGTTCGTCTCCAGGCCCCCTATATTCATAAATAAATTTCCAAATTACGCCTGCTCCAACAAATGATATTGCCATAGGCATAAAAATAATTGATTTTGCAAAAGTTCCCCACCATATTTTATCTGCAAGTGTAGCTATAACAAGTCCAAAAAATGTACTTAATGTTGGCACAACTAAAAGCCAACCAAGATTATTTAGAATACCTCTTCTAAACTCAGGATCTTTTATTGCCCATAAATAATTATAAATACCAACAAACTCTCTTCCATATTTATCAAAAAAACTAAGTCTTATAGTTTCAAAAACTGGGTATAAAATAAAAACAAATAAAACAATGAAAGCTGGCGCGATAAAAATTATAGCTCTTATTGAAGATTCATTTGAAATTTTTTTTATTTTATTATTTGCATAATGATCCAATATAAAATTTGATACATGAAAATAAAAAATGAAAAATAATATTCCAATACAAACGTATAAAAGTAAAGAAAATATAGTCACACAAGTTTTTTATAGAAAAAATGCAGGCGAGCAAGACGAATTGCTCGCCTGAATAGGAGGTATTATTTTATAGCATCCCAACTAGCTTGAATAGCATCTGCTACATCTTTAGCAGATTTCCCGTTAGTATAGTCAACCATACCTGTCCAGAAACTGCCAGCGCCAATAGCACCTGGCATTAAATCTGAACCATCAAAACGAAAAGTAGTTGCTCCAACTAAAATTTCGCCTAGTTTTCTGAAAGTATCACTAGAATATTTACTTCCATCAACACCTTTATGAGGAGTTAAGAACCCACCTTTTGCCATCCAATGCTCATGAGGTTCCGGATGCATTAAGAATTTCATAAATTCTACAGTAGCCGGATTGTCATTGGTTGCAGCAATAAGAGTTCCTGCACCTAATACTGGAGTTCCTAAGTCTTTAGTAGAAAAAGCTGGAAAGTAAAAGAAATCATAATCAACGCCAGCTTCTACACCTTCAGGAAAAAAAGCAGGTATAAAGCTTGCTTGACGATGCATCATACATTCAGCTGGTGAAGTAAAAAGACCATTAGGAGCATCTCTAAAGTCAGTGGTTGCTACTGCCTTTGCCCCACCATTAACATACTTATCATTTAGAGCAAAAGAACCAAAAAAATCCATAGCTTCTAAAACTTTAGGATCATTAAAAGGCATGTCATTTGAAACCCAATCATCATACACACTTGGTGAATGAGTTCTTAACATTATATCTTCCATCCAATCTGTTGCAGGCCAACCTGTTGCGGCACCTGAGCCAAGACCAATGCACCAAGGAGTATTTCCATCAGAAGCCATTTGTTCTGTTAATGAAATTAAATCTTCCATTGTAGTAGGAACTTCATAACCGTTATCTTCAAAGTTATCTGGTGAATACCAAACTAAACTTTTAACATTTGTTCTAAAGAAAATTGCATAAAATTGGTCATTTCCATTTTCATCAGCGTAAGTTGAAAGATCAATCCACGATTGACCCGCTGCATAGTTGTCCAAAACCATTTGTTTTATATCATTACCAAGAGGTGTTAAGCCTCCCATAGCAGCTGCGTTTGCAGCAAGACCTGGCTGTGGAAATACAAGTAAGTCAGCAGGACTACCAGCTTTAAGATCTATCATTGCTTGTTGTTCAAAACTATCAGAACCACCATATTCAAATGAAGCTCCAGTAGCTTTTTCAAAAATAGCACCAACTTCTCGCATTGTTCCGTCTTCTGGGGCAAGCCAAGGACCGAACATTGTAACTTTTTGGCCACTTAAATCTGGCCCAGTGTAATGCCCGCCAGCATTTGCACTAACATTTAATAACAAAATACTAGCCATTAATGCAAAAGTAAATTTAATTGTCTTAATCATCTTTCCTCCAATTATAATTGCTAATTTATATTTTACCAAAACGTTTTGGTTGTCAATTGTAAAAAATTATATATTTATAGAAAAATTGTATGAACATTAAATCATTAGCAAAAAAATTAGGTCTTTCAATAACAACTGTCTCAAGAGCATTGGGAGGTTATCCAGATGTTAGTGATGCTACAAGGAAAAAAGTTATTAAATTTGCAAAAAAATATAAATATTCACCAAATCCATATGCAAGCAGACTTGCATCTGGAAAATCTAAAACCCTTGGATTTGTCGTTCCTCTCTATGGGATTAATGCTAGCACTCTCAATCAATCATCTTTTTTTGAGTTTATAGCAGGTATGTCAGATAAGATATATTCTGAAGACATTCAATTTTTTATGATTTTTGCAAATAATGAAAAAGAAGAAAAAAAAGCTTACGAAAAGCTAATTCATGTTCAAAAAGTTGATAAAATTATTTTACATAATCTTAAAACAAAAGATCATAGAATTGCCATGCTCAAAAAACATAAAATTAAATTTGTTGCTTGGGGTAGAACACAAGGTTTAAAAGATTATTCTTGGGTTGATTTAGATAATAACACAAGCGCAAGCTTAATAACTAAATATTTAATAGATAGAAATCATAATGAAATTGCATTTATTAATATTGAAGAAAATTATAATTTTGCATTACAAAGAAAGCAGGGATATTTAAAATGTTTAAGAGAAAATAACATTCAATTTAATAAAAATTATTATATTACTGTTAAGAATGAAGAGCCCGAACAAAGTGCATCCATAATTAAAAAAATGTTGAAAAAAAATTCAAAAGTTACAGCATTAATCTGCTCAACTGAATATAGTGGTGTAGGTGCTATTAAAGCTTGTAATCAATTAAAAAAGAAAATTGGAAAAGATATTTCTATTATTACTTTTGATGGCCCAGTAGTTCAATCATTAACCACACCTGCTTTAACAGCTATCACTCATCCAAGAAAAAAATTAGGACTTAAGGCAATTGAAATTTTAATGAATATGGATAATGATAATCAAAATAGAAATTATCTTGTTAATCCTGAAATTATTGAAAGAGGTTCAGTTTGTAAATTAAAGAAAAATTGAAGTTTAATTAGATTTTTTAACAATTTTTTTTTAATAAATATGCAATAATTTTTATTTTTATTATTTAATTTGAAGAATATTTAAAAGCTAATATAAAGCTAATATGAAGTTAGTAATAGTTGGAACAGGTTATGTTGGTCTAGTATCTGGAGCATGTTTTGCCGAATTTGGATATGAGACTGTTTGTGTTGATAAAGATGAATTCAGAGTTAATGAATTACGAAAAACAAAATGCCCTTTTTTTGAACCAGGCATGGATGAGCTTTTATCAAAGCATTGTAATAACACTAAATTATTAACTTTTACCACTTCTCTATCTGAAGCTATGCAAAATTCAGATATTATTTTTATAACTGTGGGAACACCGTCAAATAAATTAGAGGATGAAGCAGATTTAAGCGCAGTATGGCAAGTAGCAAATGAAATAGCAAACAATATAGACAAATATTGTTTAGTAGTAACAAAGTCAACTGTTCCAGTTGGCACTACAAAGGAAGTTAAAAAAATTATATCAAAAAAAGTTTCTAATGAAAATTTTGATGTAGTTTCTAATCCTGAGTTTTTAAGAGAAGGTTCAGCTATAAACGATTTTATGCGTCCTGATAGAGTAGTTATAGGAACTGAAAATATTAAATCAACAAATATTATGCGTGAACTTTATAGGCCTTTATATTTATTAGAAACTCCAATAGTTTCAACTTCAATTGAATCTTCTGAAATTATTAAATATGCTTCTAATAGTTTTTTAGCTACTAAAATTGGTTTTATAAATCAAGTAGCTGATTTATGTGAGTCTGTTGGTGCAGATGTTCAGGATGTGGCTAGAGCTATGGGTATAGATAAACGTATTGGCTCAAAATTTTTACATGCTGGTCCTGGTTTTGGAGGTTCATGCTTTCCAAAAGATGTTAAAGCATTTGCTTCTACTGCAAAAAAATACAATATAGATTTTTCAATTTTGGAGGCAGTAAATACCTCGAATGAAATCCGTCCAATTAAAATAGCAGAAAAAATCATTAATTTAAAAAAGTATAATGAGGATTCAACTATTGCTTTACTTGGATTAAGCTTTAAACCTAACACTGATGATATGCGTGAGTCTACATCATTAAAAATAGCAAATTATTTTATAGAAAGAGGTATTAAAATTAATTGCTATGATCCTGTTTGCATGGATGATGCGAATAAAATATTTCCAGATCTTAACTACTGTAAATCACCTTATGACGCATGTAAAAATGCCGATGCTATAATTTTAGGTACTGAATGGAATGAATTTAGAGCATTAAATTTTAATAAAATTAAAAATCTTATTAAGACTCCTGTAATATTTGATTTACGCAATATATATAATAAAGAGGAGATATCCAAAATAGAATTTGAATATTATGGTGTTGGAAAATAATTTTATATTAGAAGAATTCATACCTGAAGTACTTCGTGAATATGATATTAGAGGAATTGTTAATAAAGATTTAACAGTTAATACTGCTTATACCATAGGAAGAACTTTTGGCCATGTAGTATGTAATCAATTTAGTGAAAAAACAATAGTTGTGGGATATGATGGAAGACTTACTTCTCCTGAATTACAAAAAGCATTATGTAAAGGTCTCCTCGAAAGTGGAGCAAATGTAACTAATATTGGAATGGGACCAACTCCAATGACTTATTTTGCACACTATTATATGAATTCCAATGCAGCAATTATGGTAACAGGTTCTCATAACCCCTCCGAATACAATGGCTTTAAGATGGTTTTGAATAAAAATTCTTTTTATTCTAAAAATATTCAATTACTTCAAAAGCTTGTCAAGGACCCTAAACTTTCTAAAGGTCAAGGAACATTCAAAGAAATAGAGATTAAAAATGAATATTCTACAAGAAATTTACAAAACATTAATTTTGCAAAAAAATTAAAAGTTGCTTGGGATATTGGTAATGGAGCAATGGGAGCTGTTATTAATAATTTTGAACTAAAAATGAAAAATATTGAAAATATTTTTATAAATAAAGAAGTAGATGGTAATTTTCCGAATCATCATCCTGATCCCACAGTGCCAAAAAATATGATACAATTAATTGAAACTGTTAAAAAAAATGATTGTGATTTAGGTCTTGCGTTTGATGGAGATGGCGATAGATTAGGAGTTGTTGACAATTTAGGAAACATAGTATGGGCAGATCAATATATGTTATTGTTGGCTAAAGAAATTTCTACTATTTATCAAAATCCAAAAATTATAATGGATGTTAAGTGTTCAAAAGTTTTTTTTGATGAAGTTAAAAAATTTAATTGTGAGCCTATTATCTATCAAACAGGACATTCGCCAATAAAAGAAAAAATGAAAAAAGTTAATTCTCCTTTATCAGGAGAAATGAGTGGTCATGTTTGTTATGGAGATGATTTTTATGGATATGATGATGCTATGTATGTAGGTTTGCGTTTATTACGTATTTTGTCAAATGAAGAAAAATCTTTAGCAAGTCTTATGAATGATTTTCCTAAAACAATTGCAACTCCTGAAACAAGAATTGACGTTGAAGAGAGTAGAAAATTTACTATAATAGAAGAAATTAAAAAAAGACTTCAAACTGTTGATGGGGAAATTATTGATATTGATGGAATAAGAGTTCAAAATAACATAGGCTGGTTTTTAATTCGTGCTAGCAATACTCAAAATCAGCTAACTTGTAGGGCAGAAGCTTTAAATAAGGATGATTTGAAACAATTAACAACTTTAATTGAAGACCAACTACAGTTAAGTGGAATTGATTATAAGTTTACCCTCTAATAAAACAATCTCGCTTATATTTTTTTAATCTTGAGCAAGCAACTTGAGCATCTTTTTTTGAAAAAAATTGAAATCTCGACTCGTATAATTGTTTGCCATTTGAACGAATAAGAGCAACGGTTGCATCTTTATTATTAGTGGTTTTTGGATATTTGCTTTTAATTAATTTTAAATGTTTTTCAGCATTTTTTTTATATTTGAATGTACCTACAACAATTTTGTATTTATCAATTTTGTCTTGTGCAATATTTTTTGAAGTATCCTTTTTTTGATTACTTTTTGTTTCAATATTTAATTTATTAAATGATTTATTCATTAAAAACTTAAGACTTTTATTTCTTTGCGCCCCTGTATCTCCCCCAAAATAAATTCCAATTAATCTTTTATCGTTTCTTATAGCTGAAAAGGCCAATTGAAAGCCAGATGCTTTTATATAACCTGTCTTTATTCCATCTGCTCCTTCATATGAAAGCATTAACTTATTATGAGTTTTGTATGTTTTATCCATCCATACAAACTTTTCATTTTTGAAAAGTTTATACTCATTAGGAAAATGAGATATTAAAGCGTGTGCTAGCTTATAAACATCTCGAGCAGTTGTTAATTGGGCTCTATTTGGAAGTCCAGAAGCATTTTTAAACGTAGTGCTCTTCATACCTAATTTTTTTGCATATTTTGTCATAAGTTTTGCAAATTCTCTTTCTGTACCAGAAATATTTTCTGCAACTACCGTTGCTACATCGTTTGCGGATTTAATAATTAGTGCCATAACAGCATTTTTGACAGAAATAGTACTTCCTTCTTTTAAATACAATTTACTCGGGGATCTGGATGCAGCAGTTGCCGAAACGTTTAATTGCGTTTCCCAATTAAGTTTATTTTTATCTAAATAATCAAAAACTATGTAAAGCGTCATTATTTTTGTTAATGAAGCAGGATAGTTTAAGGTATCAGCATTTACTTCAAATAAGACTTCTTGCGTATCATAATCAACAATAATTGCTGCTTTTTTTGCATATAAATTAGTTGAAATTAAAAGTAAGAAAACTGAAACAAAGATTTTTATGAATATTAAAGACTTTTTCATGAAATGCATATTCTCTTAACACATGTTTTTCGTGTTTCTCAATTAGAAATCTCTTTTATTTATGAAAAAAATTACTATTTAATAGAAGTAATGAATAAAATTGTTTCACAAAATCAACGCAAAGATCAAAATACTGATCAGCAAGGAAGTGTTTTGCTAGATGCCAAACTAAAACTAAAAAAACCTTCTATGTACAATGTTTTGCTTCTTAATGATGATTATACACCTATGGAATTTGTAGTATTGGTTCTAGAAAAAATTTTTAATAAAAAACAAGAAGAGGCAACGCAAATTATGCTTCATGTTCATAAAAATGGAGTAGGGATTTGTGGTACATTTACTTTTGAGGTTGCAGAGACAAAATGTAAATTAGTAATTGATATGGCTAAAAAAAATCAACACCCTTTGCAATGTACAATTGAGAAATCATAATGCTATCTTCTAATTTAGAAAAAACTTTGAGAAACGCATATCAAATAGCAACAAATAAAAAACATGAATACGTAACTTTAGAGCATTTGCTTCTTAGCTTGGCTGAAGATGCTGACGCGTTAAGCGTTCTTAAAGCGTGTGACATAGATTTGATTTTATTAAAAAAAAATTTAGATGAATTTATAAATAATAACTTGAATAATTTATCTGATAATTTCACAGGTGAGCCTAAATTAACAAACGGATTTCAAAGAGTTTTACAAAGAGCTGCAATTCATGTTCAATCAAGTGGAAGGCAAGAAGTAACAGGCGCTAATATGCTGGTTGCAATCTTCTCTGAAAAAGAAAGCTATGCAGTGTATTTTCTTGGAAAACAAAATATGTCTAGACTTGATGCAGTTCAATATATTTCACATGGCATAGCTAAAGTTAAAGAGGATAAAGAAAATAATATTGAGGATGATAATTTTTTTGCAGAGGGCAAACAAAGCTCAAAAAATAGAAAAGCATTAGATGAGTTTTGCATTAATTTGAATTCTAAAGCTCTTAGTGGAAAAATTGATAAATTAATTGGTAGAAAAAATGAGATAGAGAGAACAATTCAAATTTTATGTCGTAGACAAAAAAATAATCCTTTATTTGTAGGCGATCCAGGCGTAGGTAAAACAGCAATTGCTGAAGGTCTGGCAAAAAGAATTGTAGAAAAAGATGTTCCAGATATTATATCTGATGCAGTAATATACTCTTTAGATATGGGTGCTCTGTTAGCAGGCACAAGATATAGAGGTGATTTTGAAGAAAGACTTAAAGAGGTTTTAAAAGAACTTAAAAAAGAAAAAAAATCAATTTTATTTATTGATGAAATACATACAGTAATTGGTGCCGGAGCCACAAGTGGCGGATCAATGGATGCTAGCAATTTATTAAAACCATCATTAGCTGATGGCACAATAAGATGCATTGGCTCAACAACATACAAAGAATATAAAAATTATTTTGAGAAAGATAGGGCTCTAGTAAGAAGATTTCAAAAAATTGACATCAAGGAACCATCAAAAGAAGAAACAATAAAAATACTTCAAGGTTTAAAGAATTATTATGAAAAACATCATAATATTAAATATTCCAATGGTGCAATTATTAGCGCAGTTGAACTATCTAGCAAATATATTGGAGAAAAAAAATTACCTGATAAAGCAATTGATGTAATTGATGAAGCAGGTGCCTCTCAATATCTACTTCCTTTATCGAAAAGAAAAAAGATTATTACTGATAAAGATATTGAGTCAGTCATATCTTTAATAGCTCGAATTCCATCTAAAAGTGTAAGTCAAGATGATAAAGAAAATCTAATTAGCTTGAAAAGAGATTTAAAAAATTTTGTCTTTGGTCAAGACAAAGCTATAGAAGAATTATCATCATCAATTAAGTTAGCGCGAGCAGGTTTAAGAGAAGATGGTAAACCTATTGGTTCATATTTGTTTTCTGGTCCCACAGGAGTTGGAAAAACTGAGGTTGCAAGACAACTAAGTAATACTTTAGGTGTAAAATTACTGCGTTTTGATATGTCAGAGTATATGGAGAGACACACTGTAAGTCGATTGATAGGAGCTCCTCCTGGATATGTGGGGTTTGATCAAGGAGGTCTTTTAACGGATGGAGTTGATCAGCATCCTCATAGTGTAGTTTTACTTGATGAAATTGAAAAGGCGCATTTTGATCTTTTTAATATACTCCTTCAAGTTATGGATTATGGTAAGCTTACTGATAACAATGGCAAAACAGTTGATTTTCGTAATGTAATTCTAATTATGACTACTAATGCTGGAGCTTTAGATATTTCTAAAAAGAAAATTGGTTTTAATTCAAAAAGATCCAGTACAGATAGCACTGAAGCAATTAACAAAATTTTTTCTCCAGAATTTAGAAATAGAATTGATTCAATAATTCATTTTAATCATTTATCAAAAAAAATAGTTTTATCTATTGTAGATAAATTTATTATTGAGCTAGAAGCTCAACTAGATGAAAAGAGGGTATCTCTTAAAATTGACAAAGATGTTAGGGAATTTCTTTCAAATAAAGGTTATGATGAAATATATGGGGCTAGGGAATTAAGTAGAATAATTCAAGAATATTTAAAAAAACCAATAGCAGAAGAATTAATTTTTGGAAAAATTGCCAAAGGAGGGCATATAAATATTTCTTTAAAAGACAAAAAAATAAATTTTGAATATTCAAATAAATTGAATGAAAAAAAAGAATTTGTTTAATTTTTAAAGGGAGAAAACTGCTCTAAATCTTTTTTTTCTTGGTTCATTATATTTATTTCTTCATTTACATATCTATTAATTGCTTTTTTAAATTCTTGATCTTTGATCCAATGCAAACTCCAAGTTTTTTCAGGCATATAACCTCTTTGTAGCTTATGTTCACCTTGAGCGCCAGCCTCAACAATTTTTATTTTGTTTTTAATGGCATAATCTATCGCTTGATAATAACATAATTCAAAATGCAAGTAAGGCACATCATAAACTGAACCCCATAATCTGCCATAGAGATGACTAGAACTTAAAAAATTAATAGCTGAAGCTATCATTTTATTTTCTTGAAAAGCTATAAATAGGATTATCTTATTAGATAATTTTTTACCTAATTCAAAAAAAAATTCTCTAGTTAAATATTTTGATCCCCATTTTTTCCCAGTTGTATTTGTGTAACACTTATAAAAAAAATCCCAGTGTTGTTCATTGATGTCTTTTCCTGTTAAAGTTTTAACATATAAATTATTATTTTTTAGACATTGTCGCTCTTTTTTTATTAATTTTCTTTTTCTAGAAGATAAAGAATTTAAAAAATCATCAAAAGAAACGTAATTGTTATTTTTCCAATGGAATTGGATTCCTTGTCTAATGAATAATTCACTATTTTTTTTTTTTAAATCACTAGGATTATGTA
>MDTG01190226.1_pt1 | contig 11474 bp, 7 predicted proteins | sample 811421 | NCBI WGS metagenome assembly MDTG01 (sample SAMN05326645, study PRJNA326480) | marine metagenome | isolation source: seawater | place: Pacific Ocean: South East | collected 2011
ATCCAATCGTATCGCTCTGGCGTGAACCGAATCGGATCGTGCCCATCAGCATCTCACCGGGTTCGCCGGCCTTGGACTGGGAGGAATACGACGGCGACGCGATGTACAGAGGGGCAGATTCACCGTGACGCAGGACACGGTCGTCGAATCCTCCCCGGCCCTTGAAGGCGTCGTCGGGGTTGGATCGGATGCGAAGCGAGATCGGGGATTCAAGTCTCCGATCAAGGCACAGCGGCAGCTTCGAAAGCCGCTCCAGCTCGGCCGGATCGTCATGCCGCACATGGAAGACGACTTCGTACTTTCCCTTGCCCAGCTTGTAGAACGAGTCGTCCACGGTCGCGAGCACCAACTGCTTGGACTCGTCGTACACCAGAATGAACGTGGACTCGTAGTCACGCGTCTCGGGTAGTCCCTGCTCCCAGATCCGCACCGAAGCACCCTTCTTCAACTCGAACTCGTAGTCGGCCACGAGTTCGTGGATGCGTCGACCTTCGGGCAGCTCGTCACGTCCGGCGGACAGCGGTTCGATCCGACGATCGGTGGACTGGATCCACGAACGAACGAAACGCAGGGATCCGGAGGGATCGATCTGTTCCCGTCCCAGTGGAGCCCGTACATCGACCGTGGTCACCTTTCGATTGCCGTCCAGCACGATGGGATCCGCCTCCGGCACCAGGCCGTGGGCGGTGACCTTGATGTCGACGACCCCCTCCTCGAGACTGGACCAGTACTGGGCGATCGCCAACTCCATGGTGCGGCCGCCGATCGCCGGAATGCTCACCAGCTCCCGATCATCGTCCTCGAACCGGACGTACTTGCGCTGATTGGCGTCGGTGAAGGCACGTCCTTCCTCCAGCTGCGTGGCGTGGACCACCAGCATGCGGCGTTCCTCCTCATCCCGACGCACGAGTTCGACATCGACCCAGGTGGTGCCGTGCGGGAGATCGAGATACCACCGGTAGATCTCCCCGGGCGCAAAGACCACCCGCTCCTCCAGCGTCCAGTCATTGCTCTGGTCGAAATTGACGGTCCGCAGCACGGTCACCGGCAGGGTGGCGATCGGCCCGGCGTCGGGATCCTCCGCCTGATAGACATGGACTTCGGCGAAGTGACTTCCGGGCTCGAGCCCGGTGGGATCGATTCGAACGTCGAATCGCTTTCCGCCGGCAACCAGCATCATGCTCTCCGGGGCCTCGATCCAATCGGCCGTCGACTCGAATCGCAACGGCTGCTCGAACTCCGCCTGACGAATGCGGTCCGACTCCCGTGGGAAGACCGGCGTGACGGTGGCGGAAACGGTGGCGATCCGATCCTGTTCCCATGCCTCGCGTAGATACACACCACGCCCGGCGTGCCGCCCCGAAGTCGCGATCTCGTACCGGACGTCGGCATCCTGCGGATCACCGTGCCGCTGCAGCCAGTCCCAGGCCGCGGGCACGTCGATCAGACCGGCTCCCAGACTGAAGCGGTCCATTCCCGGCACCGGGCGGGCGGTGTTCTTGATGGCCCGACGCATCATGTGAGGCGTCCAGGTCCGCCCCTCCTGCTTCAGACCACTGCACAGCAGGGCGATCGATCCGCATGCATTCGGTGACGACATCGACGTGCCGTTCTTCAACGCATGTCGGCGCAGGGTCCACATCGGCATGGGCGACACGGCACCGCCGGGTGCACTGATGTCCACCCCCAGATCACCGTCCGGAGCTGGGCCGCGACTCGACCACGTGTAGTGGAGGGAATCGTAGGGTTCACGGAAGGAATACTGATCACGCATCATCTCGGGGGTGAGCATGGCCCCCACCCCGATGATCTCCGTGGTCGTGCCGCCGGGGGTTCCGACGGTGGAGAGGTTCGGGCCGCTGTTGCCGGCACTGGCGACGAAGATCACGCCGTGCTCGTTGACGATGTCCCGATACAACCCGATGATTCGCCCCTGATTCGGAAATCCGGTCGAGCCCCCGTAGGACATGTTGATCAGATCACACCGGTTCCTGAGTACTGCGATGAGCCCCCGAACCTCACCCGTTCCCAGGGAGGTCGAACCGAGGCGGGTGTCTCCGATCTTGACCGAGACGATCTTCGCCCCCGGGGCGATGCCGTCCAGCTCCGGCTGCCCGGGAAAGTGGGCGGCCACGGTGCCTGCGACGTGCGTGCCGTGCGAGCCGGCGTCGGCGACGATCGACAGCAGATCTCCGTCCTCGTAGATGTTGATGGCGTAGTTGAGCAGATCGGTATCGCCGAAGGTGCTCCAGCGATGATCGATCGAGTAGTCCTCGAGGAGATCCTCGTCGTCGAGCATTCCGTCCTCGTCCCGATCGACCACGCCCCGCCAGTGGGTCCCGTCGTGGAAGACGATGCAGTCGTACATGGGGCCGGGGTCGTCGAAGCCCTTGGCAAGCGACTTGAGCTGTTCGAGCCGCGCCTCCAGCTCCTCCCGGTGCCGACGCTCGGCGTCGGTCTCCCGGTCGTGCTCGCGACGGAACGCCTCGAGTTCGGTTGCCGCCTCGGCTTCCAGGGCACGATGCCGGAGATCGAACTCCTTGCGACGCTCCTGCTTCATGCGACCGACCAGATCACCGGGGAAGATCGCCCAGGCCGAGGCGATCCCGACCCGCCACTCCCCACTGGGATTGTCCCACGCATCGGGAAGGTGCAACGTGCGACCGGACAGCCCTTCGATCGTCCCATCCTCCGACGCCTCGCGGACGGTACTGGTATCGACGTCGCCGCTGCCGGTGCCGTCGACCACGTCCACGATCTTGGTCACGCCGTCGGTCGTCAGCTGGAGGCCGGGCGCTCCGGGATCGACGCCGGTGTCGAAGATCGCCACGACGATGCCACGCCCATCGGCTTCCGGACGGGAGGCGAGAAACTCGGCCGCTCCCGTCTCGATCTTGGGCTGGTACTCACGAAGCATGGGCTCGGTCGTGCTCTCGGAAACGGTCGTGGCCGCCGGGATCGACGCCGGAGCGGGATCGACCTGGGCAACCGGAGCCGGAGCGGTGGACGACGGTGCGGATGCGCAGCCGGCGAGCAGGAAGGCGGTGGAGATGAGTCGGATTCGCATGGTTCCTCCGTGGGTATCGAAGCGGAGAACCCATGGTAGCACTGGGACACGAACCCGTCGGTGCCCGCGGACTCAGAAATCCATCGGCGTCTCGTGCTCGACGTCATCGAGGTCGGAATTCTTCCAGCTCGGCTTTCTCACTGCGTAGACCAGGAACGGCACGGACAGGGCGACGAGGAAGAAGACGATGGTCAGCAGCACGAACAACCCGTGGTCCATCGGCATGTTGGCATCATCGGGCGGTGTGAACAGCACGAAGATGCCGAAGGTCCCGAAGACGGCGCCGGTACCGGCCACGATCCACATGCCGACGTTCCCGCCGGGGATGCGGAACGGGCGATCCACATCCGGGCACTTGTACCGCAGCACGATGGCCGAGATGAACATCAGCACGTACATCACGAGGTAGAGCTGGGCGGACATGACCGTCGCGATGTAGAAGACGCTGTTCATGTCCACGAAGGCATAGAGGAGGCACAGCATGGTGACGATGCCCGCCTGCAGCAGGAGCAGATTCTGGGGCACCTTGGCCTTGTTCACACGCTGGAACGTCGGGGGGATGACACCGTCGCGGGCGGCGAAGCGCAGCGTCTCGACCGGTCCGATGATCCATACGATCATGTGGCCGATCATTCCCAGCAGCACGCAGAAAGCCAGCAGCGGCATCCATCCCGTCATGCCGTAGAACGTCAGAAACGCATGGAACACCTGCAGCGGCCCGCCGGCGATCGCCTCGTCGCCGCGGGGGACCAGCACCGCCACCGACAACGCGCCCAGCATCGAGACGCCCAGCACCAGAAGCATCGAGATGAACAGCGAAGCGGGAATCGCCCGGTTGGGATGCTTCACGCGACGGAAGTGGACTCCGTTGACCTCGAGGCCCGACAGGAACGAGAACAGGGTCATCGCCACTGCGACCTTGCCCCAACTCGAGAGATCGGGAACCAGTTGCTCGACCTCGAAGGACATCTGGGCGGGCTGCCCGTCCGCCAGCCACCAGACCGCGAAGAGAATCGCCAATACCGTGGGAACGAAGGTTCCGATCCAGAGACAGAGCGAGGTGATCAGGCCACTGAGCTGGATACCGAACAGATTCATCAGCGTCGAGCCCCAGAAGATTCCGATCACCGCGGGGACGGTGTACCACTTCTCATCCCCCAGATCGGGCGCGAAGATGTCCGCGGCCGCCAGGGCGCACACGGCCAGGACGCTGGGATACCAGACCACGATCTGGATCCACTGCATCCAGCTGGCGACGAAGGCCCAGCGGATCCCGAGGGCCTCCTTGACCCAGGCGTACACGCCACCCTCGCGAGGAAACCCCACGCCCAGTTCCGCCGCGACGAATCCCACCGGAATGAAGTAGACCAGGCCGAAGAAGAGGTACCAGGTGATGAGCCCCAGGCCGAATCCGGCCATGGTCGGGAAGCCCTCCAGACCGACCACGAGAGCGGTGTTCATCATCGCCAGGACGAAGAGCGACAGAACACGTCCTGACTTGGGATTCCCGTGGGATGCCATCACGACGAGACGGTACCCGACCCCGAAGATTCCTGCAGACCGATCGCATGTCGGATAGGCTGCGGAAATGAGCAGCCCAATCAAAATCCTCGCCTTCAGTGGAAGTCTCCGCTCCGATTCATGGAATCATCGCCTGGTCGAAGTGGCCTCCGCGGCCGCCAGAGCGGAAGGCGCGACCGTTAACGTGATTCGACTGCGGGACTACCCGCTGCCTCTGTTCGATCAGGACCACGAGGACGAGAACGGACTCCCCCAATCGGCCATCCAGCTCAAGGAGATGTTCCTCGAGCACGACGGAATGCTTATTGCATCGCCGGAGTACAACGGGTCCTACAGCGCGGCCCTCAAGAACACCGTCGACTGGATGACGCGTCCTTACGACGGACGCTCCGGACTGGACTGCTTCAGAGGCAAGGTCGCAGGTCTTCTCTCCTGCTCACCCGGCCAACTCGGGGGCATCCGCGGACTGCCGTCGCTTCAGCATCTCCTGTCCAGCATCGGCACCATGGTGGTCCCCCACCAGGCCGCGGTTCCGGCCATCCACGATGAACTGCAGGAATCCGAAGCCCTGCGCACCGAACGGATGCAGGAGGCGGTCGATCGGGTCGGGCACGAAGTGGTCCGAACGATCCGCGGGCTCCGGGCCGGATCATGAAGCGGCCAGCAGTGCGGCCCGCTCCCGCACCTGCTTGATCATTCCGTGCAGACCGTTGCTTCGGGTCGGGCTGAGATGCTCGTGCAGCCCGAGCTCGTCGAAGACGGATTCGATGTCGAAGCCGACGATCTCGCGGGCCGAACGACCGGCCACCAGAACGACCACCATCGCGGCGAGCCCCTTGACGATGAAGGCGTCGCTGTCGGCGTGGAGCACGACCGGCGAGGTCGACCCCGACGACTCGCGAAGCGACACCCACACCCGACTCTGGCAGCCGTGGACGAAGTTGTCATCCGTCTTCTCGTCGTCAGGCATCGGGGGCAGCTTCTTGCCCAGATCCATGATGAACCGATACCGGTCCTCCCAGTCGTCGAGGAAGCGCATCGCCTCCAGGAGATGCTCGACGGTGATCGGGGCTCCGGCCGCGGGCTCGCTCATCCGACGTTCTCCCGACGGGGTGCCGATGCGGGACGAAAGGCCGCCACCTGCTCGGGATGCGTTTCGATCCACGCTCCTCCGATCAGATCGATGCAGTACGGCACCGCGGGAAACACGGCATCCAGACAGTCCGAGATCGCCGCCGGCTTGCCGGGAAGGTTGATCACCAGACACGAGCCGATGACTCCCGCGGTCTGCCGCGAGAGAATCGCGGTGGGAACGCTGGCCAGCGACACGGCACGCATCTGCTCTCCGAAGCCGGGCAGCATGCATCGGCAGACCGATTCGGTGGCCTCCGGTGTGACATCCCGCAGTGCGGGGCCGGTTCCTCCGGTCGTCACGATGAGACTGCATCGGGCGGAGAGATCGACCAGCTCGGCGGAGATCGCCTCCCGATCGTCGGAGACGATCCTGCATTCCGCCGTCCATTCGGATGCGATCGCCCGCTCGAGCCAGGACACGATCGAAGGCCCCCCGCGGTCCTCGTACTCGCCCCGGCTGGCCCGATCGGAAACGGTCAGCACTCCAATGATCGCCATGTCACTGCTCATGCCACCAGTGTATGGTGGCTGACGATGAGAAGGACCAATTTCGACACCGGTACCCCATGGGAAAAGAAGGTCGGCTACTCACGAGCGGTTCGGGTCGGCCCGCACGTCTTCGTGACGGGCACCCTCGCAGCGGGAGAGGACGGACGAATCGTCAGCCCGGATGCCGCAGAGCAGGCGGACTACATCTTCCAAAAGATCCGGGAGACCCTTCAACGGGCCGGAGCGGACCTCGAGCACGTGGTGCGGGTCCGCATCTATCTGCTGACGCTCGATGACAGCGAGGCCGTGGGCGAGGTCCACCACCGCTGGTTCGGCGGGATCCGACCCTGCACCACGATGCTGGCGATCTCGGATCTCTTCACCGACGAGGGGCGGGTCGAGATCGAGGTCGATGCGGTGATCCACGAGTGAAACGACCCACCGCCCGCAGCCGGTGGGTCGCATGACTGCAGGGGGATGAAGGCTCAACCGCCCCAGTTGGCGATGACCTCCAGCAGATCGTTCACGTCGTAGGGATTGCCCCAGTTGGCGATCACGAAGAGGAGATCCTCGACGCTGATGACCCCATCACCATTGGCGTCGCCCGGCAGGACCGAGTCGTTGCAATAGGCGTCCGTGATCAGGACGGCATCGATGCCGGCCTCGACAATCGATCCGTCATTGAGATCGGACGCCGTGAACCGGATCCTGAACTCGTCGGACGGGGCGAAGCCTGCGACCGCGTTCAGGTCGAAGCTCGCCTCGACCCAGCCTCCGCCGACCTCATCTCCGCCGGGACCGACGACTTCGAGCGTCGACCAGCTTCCACCGCCGTCGATGCTGTACTCGACGACGAAGATGTCGTTCAATGGATCGGCGCCACCGCAGTTCGAACCGTTGTTGTACCACCGCGAATAGGTGAGCACGCTGGACTCGGTCGCCGTCATGGCCGGCGAAGTGACCGTCGTGCTGCCGTCGTCGATGTCCTCGTCGCTGGTACCGTTGCCGGTCACGAAGCACTGGCCGGAACCGTCCGCATCGGACGCGGGCTCGCAGCGGGCGTTGCTCCACAGGGGAGCCCCTCTGGACCACATGCCCGTCACGGCATCACCGGTGACCACCCAGCCCGATTCGACCTCGAAGTCCTCGTCCACCACCATGTCGATGCCGGACAGGGCCTGCGCCGAGTACACCGAGTTGGGAGCCGAGAACGGGCTGGTGGTGTAGTCGCCCTCGGTGGTCTCGATGCTCACGTACCACTGCACGTCCGCACCGCAGTCGAACTCCGGGAACACGACCTCGTAGAAGGAACCGAGCAGGTGATTCACCGGGTGCTCGCTCCAGACCCCCCCGACTGACCGGACATGCAGGGTCGCCGTGTCGGGATTCGCGTCGTCGGGCCCGCTGATGCTCACCGGCATCACCTGTCCACCGGTGGGTTCGATCAGGGCCGGACGCCCCGAGGGGAACTCGAAGCTGAGCCCGACCGTGGCGATGGCGGCCTGCAGCGCCTCCCAGGCGTCGATCATGCCCCAGCCGTAGTCGTTGTCCTTGCCGGGCGAACCGAGGTCCACGGCCGTGTCGTAGATGATCTGCTTGATGACGTCCGGAGGCAGATCTGGATTCGCTTGGCACATGATGGCCACCACACCGTTCACGTGGGGCGAGGCCATCGAGGTTCCACTCAGACTGGTGTACGAGCCGCCCGGATACGAGGAGTAGGTCGAGACGCCCGGTGCGCTGATGTCGGGCTTGATGGCGACCGAACCATCCGTCGTGCAGTAGGTGGGACCTCGGGACGAGAAGCTGGCCACCGGCCAGCTGCTCGAGGCCGGGTCGATCGCCGCCACGGCGCACGAACGGTATTCGTCGGTCGCCCGATCGCCAGGTCGACGGAGTCCGGAACCGCCCTCGTTACCGGCCGAGAAGAGCACCACGACACCGACGAGTTCGCAGTTGTCGACGAAGGACCAGAAGGTCTGGTCGCATTCCGGATAGCCGTGGGCGGTAATCAGTCCCCACGAATTGGAGCACACGTTCGGGACGTCCCATGACGTGGAGGGATCACCGTCGGGATCGGCGAACCATTGGAAGGCCTCGATGGCGTCGGAGACGGTCTGCTCGATTCCGCTGCGATCGATCGAAGCGGATGCGATCCACTGGGCCCCCGGAGCGACGCCCACGGGCTCACCGGGGAAGCCGCCCACGACGCTGCCCATGCAGTGGGTTCCGTGCCCTCCACTGTCGTACGGCGGGAACTGGTTGAGATAGGGGTCGTGCCACGCCCATTCCTGGGCGTAGCCCGGTTCGTTCCCGCGCCAGCGGCTGGCGAGAGCGGGATGGGTTCCGTCCACACCGGTGTCCATGTTGGCGACCACCACTCCGGTCCCGTCGTAGCCCGCGGCCCAGCATTCGTCGGCGCGCACGGCGTAGATGCCGTCCGGCGACACGGCACCGCGCGCGGCGGATGCCGCCTTGACTTCCACTTCATCCTCGTCGATCGGGGAGACCAGTTCGATGGGGTGATCGAGATACATGATCATCACATCCTGATGCTCCGCCAGCTGCTGCAGCCCGGCCACGGTTGCTTCGACCTGCACGGCATTGGCGATCCAGAAGGCCTGGTGCGCCTTGACATCCCCTTCGGACTGCAGGTTGCCGATGGATGCCAGCAGATCCGACTGGGTCGAGGAGGCGATGTCCTGCAGAAGCTCGACGCCCAGCTGGTGACGATGGGCACGGGTGGCACGCTCCAGCATCAACTGCTGGTTGACCGCGTCGTAGTCGACCTGATCGTGCAGATACAGGATCGCCTTGACGGTCCCCGGGCCGGCGGTGTTCATGGCGTTCCGGAGCGATGCGTCGACCTCCGCCGCCCCGTGCACCGGGGCGGCCGATGCGGCGAGGATGGATGCTGCAAGGAGTCGTTTGGACATGATTTTCTCCTCAAGGGCCGGACGGCCGGCCGGTACTCAGGTGCCCCAGTTCTGAAGCACGGTCAACAGGTCATTCACCCCGACCAGGTCGTCACCGTCCAGGTCGGCCGCACACCCTGTGCATGCACCCCACGAAGATATCACCAATAGAAGATCGTCGACTCCGACCCCACCATCGCCATTGACGTCACCGGGCGGTTCCACCACCCGGGGACGAGCGGTGATGGAGACATCCGTACCGAACGTGAAACCGGCGGAGTCCGTGGCCATCGACAGGATCACGCCCGCGAAGGAGCCCGGGGGGATCACGGTCGGCAGTTCGAGCGGCACATCGGGAAGCTGGATCGGAGGTTCGAACTGCTGCGTCTGGTCGAGCAGTTCGGAGAACGACCACTGCACGACGGGCGTCTCGCCTTCGGTGTAGGCACCCACGAGCACCACGGGCAGCGACGTCGGGGGGAAGTCGAAGGGAGCATCCTGCAGGGTGCCGAATGCGGACACCGTCACCACCGTCGGAAGCGAGAAGGTCCAGGTGTCCGGACCGTCTCCGGGAACCAGAGCACCACCGGCCAGTTCCGTCTGCTCGAAGGACCAGGACGTCAACTCGCCGGATCCGAGCGGGATCGGAATTTCAATCCCCCCCGGGTAGAAGGAGTCGGGACTGATGCTGCGAAACGTCTCGTAGTTCATTCCGAAGGTGTTCTCGATGGGGACCGACGAACCGGCCTCCGTCCCGAGCTGCAGATCGCTGATGGCAATCAGGCCCAAGTCGACGTCGACGTTCAGGTCGAACGTGCCGACCACCGTGAATGAACCCGAGCCGTCCGTCTCCTGATTGACGTTCAGTGCGATCGGATTGTTCCCGCTGCCTCCGAAGACACCGGGCCGGGTCTGCGTCCCCGTGGGGTTCGCTTCGGAATCCCAGTCGCCGATGAGGGTTCCGCTCGAGGCGGACGAGATCGAGGTGATGATGGAGACGTCGCCCTGCCCGGAATCGATCACCCACGGGGCGGAACCGGCCTCCGCTGCGGCGACCGCGCCGCCCACCACGAGAGTCGTCATCCATGCACTGCGAGCCATGATCCCCTCTTCAGCTCTTCCGTACCGCTCGATTCGTCTTCCGTACAGCAACAGGCTGCGATCATTCCCCCGTTCAAAGGTAACTCGTAAAGAGTCAAGGGGTCGCGAATTGCCGTGTGTAGAGATGGAAATAGCGCCCCCGAGCCTCCAGGAGCCCTTCATGGGTGCCGGATTCGATGATCCGCCCCCGGTCGACGACGAGAATTCGATCCGCATGCCGGACCGTGGAGAGCCGGTGGGCGATGATCACCGAGATACGACCTTCGAGCACCGCCTCGATCCCACGCTGGATCTGCTGCTCGGTTTCGGTGTCGACGGAGGAGGTCGCTTCGTCCATGACGAAGATCTGCGGATCGGCCAGCACCGCCCTGGCCAGGGAGACGAGCTGCCGCTGCCCGGTCGAGAGCAGGGAGCCCCCCTCGCCGACCTCCGTGTCGTACCCGCGTTCGAGTCCCATGATGAACTCGTGCGCATCGACCTGGCGGGCGGCATCCTCGACCGCCGAAGAACCGGCCCCCTTGCGACCGTAGGCGATGTTCTGACGGATCGTTCCGGCGAAGAGATGGGGCACCTGCAGCACCACTCCCAGGTTTGAACGCAACCAATGCAGACTTCGACGCCGGTACTCCACCCCGTTGATGTACACCCCCCCGCTGGTGGGCTCGTAGAAGCGGCAGAGGATGTTGGCGATGGTGCTCTTGCCACCACCGGTGGCTCCCACCAGGGCGATCGATTGACCGGACCGGATCTCCAGATCGAATCCCTCGAGCACCGGCTCGCCCTCGACGTACGAGAAGCCGACGTCGCGGAACTCGATCCGGTCGATGCGTCGGTCCCCCCCGTCCCATCCTTCCGGCGCCTCGGGGTCGTTGATCGCGGCGAGACGCACCAGCTCCTGCACCTCGGAGGAATCACGGATGGCGGGTTCCGTATCGAGGAGATCCTGCACACGTTCCGCCGCAGCCTGGGCCGCCTGGAGATCGGTGAACCGCCGGGCCAGTTCCTGGATCGGCATGAAGAAGTTGACCGCGTACTGCATGAACGCGATCAGCATGCCCAGCGTGAGCCCTCCGACCTGGACGTCGATGCCTCCTCGCCAGAGCGCAACCCCCACACCGATGCTTCCGATGGACAGCACCATCGGCAGGTAGACGGCCGACTGGAGCGAGTTCCGCAGCGACCAGTCGTGCATGTCGCGCGAGAGCACCCGGAACTCCTCGAGGTTCTCCTCCTCGCGAACGAGGGTC
>MDTG01241758.1_pt1 | contig 11474 bp, 5 predicted proteins | sample 811421 | NCBI WGS metagenome assembly MDTG01 (sample SAMN05326645, study PRJNA326480) | marine metagenome | isolation source: seawater | place: Pacific Ocean: South East | collected 2011
TCGAGAATCCTATGGATTATATGCTTGTAACGGAATTCTATTTAATCATGAGTCTCCTAGAAGAGGAGAAACATTTGTTACTAGAAAAATCACCAAGGGGCTTGCAAAAATAGATGCTGGACTAGAAGATTTTTTATACTTAGGAAACCTAAATTCCTTACGAGATTGGGGGCATGCTAAAGATTATGTTGAGATGCAGTGGAGAATGCTTCAGCAAGAAAAACCCGAAGACTATGTTATAGCCTCTGGCAAAATGACGTCTGTTAGAAAATTTGTTGAAATGTCTGCTGAAGCTCTCAACTGGGGAGGTATAGAATGGGAAGGAAAGAATATCAATGAGATTGGAAAAAGAAAAGATAATGGCAAAACTGTTATAAAGATAAATCCTGAATTTTATAGACCCGCAGAAGTTGAAACTCTTCTTGGTGATGCAAGCAAAGCCCACTCAAAGCTTGGATGGAAACCTTCTAGAACTTTAGATGATTTAATAAGAGAAATGATTAGTCATGATAAGAAAGAAATCCAAAAAAATATTAATATTAATCATTAAACTACAAATTCATAGTTTATAAAAGACGATTCTAAAGGCCAATGAAACTAACATATAAAGGACTAATAAGTAATAATTTCGTAAATCATGCAAAGAAAACAATTTCTAATGGTGAAATTCTAACTTATTATATTGATAAAAGTATTGGATGGAATTCTATTGATAGATATATTCAATTAGAAAATAAAAATATTGAATACATAGATACCTTATCAACTTATAATATTGGTCACAAGGATTTTCATATAGAGTTTATTAGAAATACTTTTAAAAAATTAGATGACATTATTGATTTAGATTTTCATGAAATGTCTCATAATAATGGATCTATGCTTGATATTTATCATGTAAATTACTCTTCAAATTTTGGAAAAAATGTAATTGGGCAAGCATTAGCTCAACAGACTTCAGAGGGAGCATGGTGGGATATATTCTGGAAAGATGCTCCTTTAAACTCAAATCTACACACAATAATCCATGAAATAGGTCATACCATAGGGCTTAGCCATCCTTTTGAAGATCCTCTGAATAAAGATTGGCATTCGAGCGATACAGTGATGTCATATAATGTAAGCCCAGATGGATGGAATACATGGTTTTCACCAATCGATTTAAATGCTTTGATTAGTATTTGGGGTAGAGAAAATGACCTTGGATTTATAAAATATGAAAACACTAGTTCTCAGTATAAATATCAAAAATCATCTAATGGAAAATTATTCATTAAAACAACTGTTGGACTGGAAGATATCACGAATATTGATACATTAAAATTCTCAGACAAATCAATTGACGTAAACCAAGAAATAATAGGTGTATTTAAACTTTTAGAGAATATTGATGACATTACTGGTAAAGTTTATAGGTTATATAATGCTACATTTGGAAGATTCCCTGATAAGGCTGGCTTAAAATATTGGATTGAGAAAAATAAATCTAAAATAGATTCATATAGAAGCACAGCCCAATCTTTTATATTATCTAATGAGTTTCAATCTCTATACGGAAGCAACACTACAAATGCAGATTATATAGAAAGTCTTTATACTAATGTTCTTGACAGAGAACCAGATCAAGAAGGGTTTAATTATTGGTTTGATCAAATAGAAAGTGGTAATGAAGATAGAAGTGAGTTATTAATGGGTTTTTCAGAATCTCAAGAAAATAAAATAATATTCTCATCGGAAACAAGTATTTTTTGAGATGAAAACATAATCTATCAATATGAAATCAAATGAAACAAACAACAAAAGGGAGTTATACAGGTGTATAATCAAAAACGATTTTAATTACTCCAAAGGCTAAAATGGCAAACATTACTATTGATGGAAAAGATTACGATACAGATAATTTAAGTGAAGAAGCCAAGCAGCAATTAGCGAGCTTACAATTTGCTCAAACAGAGATAAAAAAAATCAATGCTAATCTTGCTGTTTACCAAACTGCGGCATCTGCTTATTCCGTAGCATTAAAGGAAGCTCTTGATAAATAAGAGACATATCCACTAAAATAAAGTAATAATTGATGTTTAATTCTGTTATAAAAAATATATTTAGTTTGAAATATCTTAATGGATAAACTTTATAAGCTACCAGAAGAGTCGATTAAACTACTTCACAAGCATGGACTTCTAAAGCAGCTTATTAAAGCTGAAGTTACATCTCAATTATTATCTAAAATATCAATCAATAAAGAGTTGCAGGAAAAGATTATTCAAGATTTTCTTACCAAAAGAGGTTTGAATAATCAAGCCAAATATGAACAATGGCTTACTGATAATCACTATAAAAAAGAAGAAATAGAATACATGGCTACAGCCGAAGTTCGATTTAAGCAATATTCAATAGATACATTCAACCATAAAGCTGGAACACGATTTCTTGAAAGAAAGAATCAACTAGATGTTGTTGTTTATAGTCTTTTGCGATTATCAGACTATGACTTAGCCAAAGAACTATTTTTGCGGATCAAAGAAGGAGAAGCAGATCTAGGGGATCTAGCTTCACAATATTCTGAAGGGCTAGAGAAACAAACTCGAGGAGTAATTGGGCCCGCTCCATTAGATAATGCACATCCTACTCTGGCTGAAGTTTTAAGAACCATTCCTTCAGGCCAAGTACAACCCCCTAAAAAGATACTAGGCTCATTTGTGGTACTGAGGTTAGAATCATATGAACCTGTACAACTTGATGAGTTCATGAAAACAAAAATGAGCGAAGAATTATCTCATATATCAATAAACGAGAAAGTTGAAAAATTATCGAAAGAACTTTTAAATCAACTCAATGATTCTATTGAAAATGGGGGAATATAATGGAAACTCAAATCAATATTCGATCCATTGAAGCATTTAAGAATATTAGTTCTCAAAGCGTTTCAAAAATAGCTGAAAGCGCAGAAATCAAAAGATATCCCATAGGCAGAAGAATATGTGATAAAACTATTATTCCCAATCAAATTCTTTGTATCATCTCCGGTGAAGCAAGAGTCTTACATGAAGAAAACAGTGAGAGTAAAACAATATCTAAATATGGAGAAAATTCCTTTATTGGTCTTGCCTCGATATTAACGGCGAAAGGATTAGAAGATATTAGTGCAAGTAGTGAAGTAATAACTTTTGGGTTATCAGATAAAATTATCCTTGAGCTTTATAAAGAAGAAATAGAATTTAGAAACTGGTGTGATACAAATTTTCAAATACAAGAACTCTATGAAATCTATTGGAATTTACAAAAACAATCCTCACAAAAAAATAATAAAGAGTCAATGGACTCTTTATTAAAAAATTCATTACTAAATGTAATCGGATCTAATCAAAAATCAAAAGGTAGAGAAGGTTTTATACAAATTTTAAGTAGTGATAATGTGATTAACAAAAGACCAATGGATATTATCAATGATAATGAAATAATAGAAACAAGAGGTCCTCTACCTGCTCGAATTTTCTATATGCCAATTAAAATATATAACTCCTTAATAGGTAAAGGAGATATCAGCAAAGATAAAAAACTAATAAAAAATAATATAGAAGAATTAGAAGTAAAAGATGCTAGAAGTTTACCCGAAACAACGGTAGAAAAAATAGGTCAATACTCTCCTAAAAAAGATTTTAAATTAGTCAAAGCAAAGGGATCAATAAGAGAAGCCCAAGCTTGTTTACAAATGATATCAAATGAATTGGGATTACCTTTTAAACCTGATTTTATTGAAAAAATACTAAGAGACACAGTTATAAGAGGAAAGAAACCCTCACTTCAGCTTATTGGTAATATTGCCTCAAACATGGGATTATATACATCTACTGTAAAATTAAATACTAAATTTGCATCGAGACTTCCAATTCCATCAATGATTACTTGGGGTGATAGTTTTGCGGTAGTAACTAAAAGTAATTCAACTATTTTAGAAATAGCATCTCCAAGTGAAGGAATTATTCAATTGCTCCCTGAACAAATTAGTGATGCATTTGAGAAAGGTTTTATTGAATTATTAATATTAGAGAAAAATGAACAAACACCAGAAGTTAATTTTGGAATTCAATGGTTACTACCTTCAATTAAACGTTATAAAGGTGTTCTTGCTCAGGTCCTTCTTGCTTCTTTCGTTGTACAGCTATTTGGTTTAGCCAATCCATTAATGATTCAAATAATTATAGATAAAGTTATATCTCAAAGAAGTTTAGATACTCTACAAATTCTTGGTTTTGCTCTAGTTTTTGTAACTATTGTTGGCGGTGTAATCAGTAGTTTAAGAACTTTCCTATTTAATGAAACAACTAATAGAATAGATACAAGACTTGGTGCAGAAGTTATAGATCACTTATTGAAATTACCTTTGGGCTATTTTGATAAAAGACCGGTAGGTGAGTTGGGAAACAGAATTTCAGAGCTAGAAAAGATTAGAAATTTTTTAACAGGTCAGGCCTTAACTACAATACTTGACGCTATTTTCTCTCTAATTTATATAGTTGTAATGGTTGTTTATAGTTGGTTATTAACATTATTAGCTTTAGGAGTAGTTCCTATTCAAATCATGATTACCGTTATAGGAACTCCATTAATCAGAAGACAAATTAGAGAAGCTGCTCAAGAAAATGCCAAAACACAAAGCCATTTAGTAGAAGTTTTGACTGGAATCCAAACAGTAAAGGCTCAAAATGTTGAGAGTGTGAGTCGCTGGAAATGGCAAGAACTTTATGGAAAATATATATCAAAATCATTTCAAAGAACTATTACTGGAACAGCATTAACTGAAACAAGCCAAGTCTTGCAACAGTTATCTCAATTAGTTGTTTTATGGGTTGGAGCTACACTAGTTTTAAAAGGTCAATTAAGCCTAGGTCAACTAATTGCATTCAGAATAATTTCTGGGTATGTAACTCAGCCTCTTTTGAGATTAAGTACTATATGGCAAAATATTCAAGAGTTAAGAGTCTCTTTTGAAAGATTAGGAGATATTGTAGATACGCCTGAAGAAACTTCAATATTAGATAAATCAAAAATACCACTACCAAGTATCAAGGGATTTGTCGAATTTGAAGATGTTTCATTTCGTTTTCTTAAAGGCCAGCCAAGTGTTCTTAACAAAATAAACTTAAAAATCAAACAAGGACAGTTTGTAGGAATAGTAGGCCAAAGTGGAAGTGGAAAAAGTACTTTAATGAAACTACTACCTCGACTATATAAACCTCAATCTGGGAGAGTATTTATTGATGGTTATGACGTAGATAAAGTCGAGTTGTATTCTTTGAGAAGGCAAATAGGTATTGTGCCTCAAGAACCTTTATTATTTGCTGGAAATATCAACGATAATATTGCTCTTACTGATCCTGATGCTGAAAGCGATGCAATTGTAAATGCAGCAAAAATTGCCAACGCTCATGAATTTATAATGACATTACGTGATGGCTACAGCACTGATATAGGGGAAAGAGGAGCTGGACTTTCCGGGGGGCAAAAGCAAAGACTAGCAATAGCAAGAACACTTCTATCAAACCCAAAGTTGCTAATTCTTGATGAAGCCACTAGTGCCTTAGACTATGAAACTGAAGCAAAAGTATGTGAAGGTCTTAAAGCCGCATGTACAAACTCAACTGTACTTTTCATCACACATAGACTAAGTACAGTCAAAAAAGCCGACCTAATTGTGATGCTTCATCAAGGATGTGTTGTAGAAACAGGTACACATGATGAATTAATGAAATTAAAAGGTAGGTATTATGCTCTTTATTTACAACAAGAATCAAATTAAATATGGCTAACAAACAAATAAAAAAACTAAAGAATTTTCAAAATAAAATTCATCAAAAAATAAATAACATAAATTTTGATCGATATAAAATTCATCAAAAAATAAATAACATAAATTTTGATCGATCTAAAATTATTGAATCCCTGAAAAAAAAGACTAAATTAAATGGATCATTCACAAGTTTTAATCCTGGTGAATTAATTAACAATTTACAAGACAAAGTAGGAAATTTAGCAACCATAAGTGATAATAGTGAAGTTGTTCTGCAGCCTGCAAGATATTGGTCACAAGCAATAACTTGGGTTTTGATAGGTACAACAACTTTTGCATTTGGATGGATAACTATTGCTAAAACTGATGAAATAGTAATAGCTGTTGGCAAGTTGGAACCAAAAGGAGGTGTAATTGATGTTCAAATGCCTCTGGAAGGAATCGCACGCGAAATATTAGTTAAAGAGGGAGATCTTGTAAAAAAAGGAGATGTCCTTATACGATTAGATACTGAAATAACTGAAGCACAAAATCAAGCTTTAAAAAATAACTTAGAAATTAATGAAAAAATTATTGGGAAATTAGCGAACTTAGTAAAAGAAGGTGCCGTATCTGAAATCCAATATTTAACGCAGCAACAGAAAGTTGAAGATATTAAAAGTCAAATTAAAACGAATTTAGTTAAATTAAAATATCAAGAGATTAGTGCCCCCGCGAATGGAATAATTTTTGAATTACAGCCAAAAGGACCTGGATATGTTGCAAGAGCAAGTCAACCTGTCCTAAAAATTGTGCCAACAGCAAATTTGGTAGCAAAAGTTGAAATAGAAAGCCGAACAATTGGCTTCGTAAAAACAGGGAAAAAAGCAGAAATTAGTATTGATTCTTTTCCAGCAAGTGACTATGGAGTTATAGATGGAGTCGTGACGAAAATAGGTTCTGATGCACTCCCACCTGATCCTGGTCTTGGTAAAGGATATCGATTTCCTGCAGAGATCAAATTAAATAATCAATATCTCGAAGTTAAATCTGGCAAAAGACTAGGATTGCAAGCAGGGATGAGTTTAAACGCAAATATTAAACTTAGAAAAATAACTTATCTTCAATTATTTCTAAATAAATTTAGCGACAAAACAAACTCTCTTAAATCTATATAAGAAAAATTTGAAAACAATTTGAAAATACCTAGAAAAATAGGTAATCAAATACTGATAAATTAGCAGAATATAAAAAATTTAATTCTATTAATGTATAAAGAAAAGAAAAAATCTAAAAGATTGATAAGTTTTTTTATTATTCATTTTCTTACCAATTAGCGAATAATCGAACTACTAAGGATAAAAACTATATAGCCCTAACTAACAATGATTGACATATTTAAAAAAAAAACTAATAAATACAAAAAAGCCTACCTTTTTTGGATAGGCTTTCTTAATTAAATCTTGTCTAGTAAAAGATTAACCGACGAAGATTGTATCAGCTGCAGCGGATATATCAGATAGAGCAGTAATACCTGTAACTCCAACTAATTGGACGATCGATAAGTTTTTTATTATACATTTTCTTACCAATTAGCGAATAATCGAACTACTAAGGATAAAAACTATATAGCCCTAACTAACAATGGTTGACATATTTAAAAAAAACTAATAAATATAAAAAAAGCCTACCCTTTTTGGGTAGGCTTTTTTGATTAAATCTTGTCTAGTTAAAGATTAACCAATGAAGATTGTATCAGCTGCAGCGGCTGTATCAGATAGAGCAGTGATACCTGTAACTCCAACTAATTTGATCATTGAATCATCACCAGTTGCTGGGTTATGGAATACATAGGTGTCTCCACTGAATTCAAACGCTGCAGTATCACCAGATGCAATTACGTTGGTAACTGCGGCTACACCATACCATTCAGCGATGGTGTTTACGTCGTCTGCATCAGTAGCACCAAGACTAATGATTCCGTTAGAAACCGTAGCTGTGATAATACCCGTTCCATTAACAGCAGAAGAAACGTTGACAGCACTTGTTACGTCTGCGGTTACATCGAATGCCGCTGTAGTATTAACCAATTTATCCGCGTCAGCTAATGTAGCGGAGAAACCAGTAATTGCGTCTGGAGCACTGGAGTCTGAGTCATCAGTAGCAATATTAATGATGTCAGATGCTGCAGTGGTTTCAGTCAAGGTAATGATGTCAGCAGCTGTACCACCAGTAATGGTATCTGAACCGTAGCCACCGATGATGGTATCAATACCAGCTAAACCGGAGATAATGTCGTTACCTGCTCCACCTTTGATGTAATCAGTACTAGAACCACCAGTGAAGGTATCAGCAGAAGCAGAACCAACTGCGTAGTTCAATCCGTTAGCAGCAAAATTGGCACCTTCAATATTGGTTAAAGTATCAACCACCCCAGAGTTGTTAGAAGACTCGGCATTGAATACATAAGCAGCCTGACCAGATGCAACCGAAGTCAAGCCCCCACCTAAGAACTCACCATGATAAGCGGTAATAGCTGCTGAAGTTATTGCTGAAGAACTCAAGTTAACGACAACACCTGTTGATGTTCCTGTACTTGCACCTTCAATAGTTGATGCAACCATGCTTGTTGTCTGGAAGAGGTCAATACCTGTTCCACCATCAATGGTATCTGCACCAGTTCCACCAGCAATAATATCGGCACCAGCTCCTCCAGAAATGGTATCAGCTTTTGTTGAACCAACCAGAGTATCAACTTTGCCTGAACCAGTGATGGTCTGAGCTTTAGTGTGAGAGATGGTTGACATTGTCAAACCAGCTTCTGTTGCAGCAGAAACAACTGTCATTCCTGAAGCGTCAATAGTACCAAGGGCTACAGCTGTATCAATGGTGACTGATTCAATACCGGTCACATTCAGAGTTTGAGCAGCACCGCCAGTCGCCTGAGTAATAGTTAAACCAACTGTTGCAGCTCGTAGATTGCTGCTAGCAGTTGCTTCGGTTAAATCAAGGTTGATAGTCTCAACATTTGCTATGGCAATGACACCATAATCATCATTCGCAGATTTCTTGAGGTTAACGTTAAGAACGTCAGAACTACCTGTTGATGCACTATTAACTGAAGGAGTCAGAATCCAAGTAACAGTACTTGGTCCGTCGGTGAGACATAGAGTGTCTCCTGAATCAAATCCAGTAAGAGCTTCATTACCTGTATAAGCAGGAATAGTAACTTTGGTGACAGAATCTACAGTACCTAAGTCAAAAGTTGTGCTATTTAGCGCTTCGCTTAGAAGAAGATTCTCTACGTTATTGAAACCTGCATTGAAAGTATTAGCTTCTGAAATGGTTAATGCTTTCAGAGCTGTTATTGAAGCATTGGTAATTGAAAGTGTGTCTGTTCCAGCCCCAAGATCAATAGTATCGAGTGAACTTACATTTCCAGCAAATACAGCTGTGTCATTACCTTCGCCGCCAGTTACTGTATCAGTACCTGCACCAGTGGTAATGGTGTCGTTACCAGCTCCACCGCTCAAGGTGTCATTTCCAGATCCACCAGTAATTGAGTCATTACCAGCACCACCGCTGATTGTTGAAGCAATGTCACCTTTCAAGGTGTCATTTTTTGAACTACCAGTAATTGAGGTAATACCCTCAGCAGCAGCCACGTTCATGACCAACGCACCAGTAGCTCCTGATGCATCAATTGAAGCTGCAGTAACTATTCCATTAGTAGCTGTAAGTGTTAAAGGGTTTGAACCAATAATTTTTAGAGCGTTCGTACCAATGTTTACAGCATTCAACAACTGGGTTGTTACGGTGTTATAGCTTCCAGTATCAATAGTTACTGTCTCAAAATCAGTTGCTGTCAGGTTGGTAGCAGCGTTACCTATCTGATTAGAACCAGTAGCTGAGTTGGCGTTTTTGAAAGTTAAGGAATCAGAAGTACCAGAACCAGAATCAACAACCACTGTGTCACCTGCAAGAAGCGCACTACCTTTTACTTGGACAGTGAAGTCTCCAGGAACATTAATTGTCTGCGTGCGAGTACCAGTAGCAGCTGACTCTAAAGAAACAGTAGTTATATCTGCAGAAATAAGTGCAGGGTTAACGGTGTTGTCTTCAGTAGAGAACCCATTCAATGCAAGAACTTCAAAACCAGAGATGGTACTAGCTACTGAAGTAGTTCCTGTTATTCCAGCGGTAACGTCAAGAACGTCTACATCACTGATGAGTCTGTCAGTTCCAGAACCTCCTTCATAACTATCAGCAACTAGTGTTGAAGTTGCTTTTTGAGGAAGAAAACCAATAGTTAATGAGTCATTGCCGGCACCTAGATCAACGGTTCCTTCAACATCAGTTGCTAGCAACTGAATTCCTATAGCGTCATTACCTGTACCACCAGTAATAGTTACATCAGTTAAGTCAACAGTACTAGGGTTTGTAGCGTGAGTTGTTGGATCAGCAAGCCATGCAGTCAAAGCACCTGTAAAGGCTGATGCATCAAGGGTTGTGACAGTTGCATCAAGCGCAGTACCTGCAGCACCAATAGTTAAATTTTGGTCACCAGTAACATTGACTGTAGTAACTGATGTAGTGACTAAATCACCAATAGTACTTGCAGAACCAGTAGTAGCAACGTTAATAGTCTCAAAACCAGTACCGATTGTGACGGTACCGTCAGTAGAACCGTCTGTAACACTAGCTCCACTAATAGTAAGAGATACAGAATCAGCTGTACCAGAAGTTGCTGCAGTTACGTAAGTAGCACTTAGATCAATATCAGTTGCGCTGGTCAAAGCCAACTTTGTACCAGAAGCAACGTTAGTGAATGTAACTCCGTCAGATTTAGTAGTTGTTGATAAACCAGACGCTTCTAAAGTTGTTGCACTGGAGTTAAGTGTATTTAAAGTTAGTGCGTGAGCAGCAGTTACATCGCCATCAGATAGAGCAACTGTAAGAGTTTCTACATTTGTTGTAGTGAAACCTTGCAATGTTGCCCCTGCAGCAATAGTTGCAGTTACCGAAAGTGTATCTGTACCAGCTCCACCATCAATTGAGTCTCCAGAAGTAAGAGTAGTGTTTAGTCCTACTATTGAATCGTTTCCAGCAGAGCCAGTTACTGTGTCTTGAGCTGTTGTAAGGGTGTAAGTTTTACCAGCAGTTGCTGTTGTTTGAACACCATTAGTAGTGATAGTGGTAACACTTGCTGCTACACCAGCAGCTGTATGAGCTGTATCTTTATCAATACCAGAAAGGTATGAAATCGCCTCAGTTATATTTGCACCAGATACCCATGGATCTGAAGTAGTAGGTGCATAAGCAAGTATTGCTGCTGTTGATTCTTTAACTTTTGCTGTATAAGCAATAGCAGCGTTAGTTCTATTTGTTAAAGCGGTTTTATCGTCCGAGCTACCAGAGTTATTTTGTGCAGCCCAAATAAGGTCATTTGCTATCTCAGCAAGCTGAAGATTCCCCAAGTTAATTTGCTGTGTCCAGTAAGTTAAACCGGTTACATCAGCTTCTCTATCAAAAAGGTTTTTGTAGATCTGATTTACTTGAGCTTCAACGGAAAGACTGCCGTAAGCATCCTTAAATTCGAGCTGAGCATACATGTCAGCAGCGAATTTAGAGGTTGTTATCCCTTTTGCAGTCCAGTAATCCAGACCTGTGGGATCAGCAGCTCGCCCGAAGTAAGCAACGTAAA